>JAEEGL012712689.1_pt1 | contig 13834 bp, 20 predicted proteins | sample 9134231 | NCBI WGS metagenome assembly JAEEGL01 (sample SAMN16246548, study PRJNA631951) | gut metagenome | biome: gut microbiome; feature: rumen; material: fiber-attached | host: Bos | place: Iran: Karaj | collected 2018-10
CGATTTAAAATTTAAGTCCGTAGGTGATTCCGCAAAGATTTATATGCGGCAGATTCATACTATTCCACTGCTTAGTCCGGAACAGGAACTCTATCTTGCTAAAAGGGTTGCTGATGGAGATATTTCCGCTAAAAATAAACTCATTGAGTCTAATTTGCGGCTGGTGGCTTCCATCGCAAGAAAATATATCGGGAAAAGTAGTCTGAGTTTCCTTGATTTGGTTCAGGAAGGTAATCTGGGATTATCGAAAGCAGTTGATAAATACGATTACTCAAAAGGATTTAAATTTTCAACATATGCTACCTACTGGATTAAGCAGGCAATTTCTAGGGCGATTGCGGACCAGAGCCGCACAATTAGAACTCCTGTCCATGTAGTTGAAGCATTATCAAAAATTTCAAAAGCAAGAACTGAATTAATGCAGTCTCTTAAAAGAGAACCATCTGATGCTGAAATCGGAAACGCTATTGGATTAACCGCTGAAAAAGTAAGAATGTATTTAGAAGCATCTAAAACACCATTATCTTTGGATAAGCCAATGACCGACGATGATGAAACATATATGTCAGACATTATCCCCGACGAAGCCCAGGATAATCCAGAAGAAGTTGTTCGTAATATGGCGGTAAAAGATGCCATATCGGAAGTTCTTGGAACCCTTTCTGACAGAGAACGTCTTGTTATAAAAATGCGTTTTGGTCTTGAAGATGGTATTGGACATACTCTTGAAGATATTGGTAAAGCACTCGGCGTTACCAGAGAACGTGCAAGACAGATTGAAGATATCGCAATGCGTAAATTGCGTAATCCACTTCGCGCAAACAAAATCCGCGAATATTTAACAGATTAAAAGGAAGATTAAAAATCTTCCTTTTTATTTTTTTATAAAAATATGTTATAATTATTATATAGAAAGGGAAAAAGTGGCAAAATGGAAATTTACGATTATAATATGGTGTTAAATAATCTTTCCAGCGAAATTAAAATTTACACAGAAATGGCTGAAAAAGAAAGATGGGAAAAGTTTGTAAAAAAACTAAATCTAGAGTTAGATGAAATAGAAAAAAAGAAAGATAAAGAGGTGATTATATTGAATGACAAGATTTGAAAACCATCAGTTTTATTGTACAAAATGCGGTAATAGAGGACTTCCTGTATGGCGCAATCCTGCCGCACAAAGAGGTAAGGGACATTTAAAGAAACTTTATTGTATTTATTGTCAAGAAGAAGTAAATCATTATGAATGTTATAATGAAAAAGATGTCGCTAAATTTAAGATGAAATTTGAAAGGGGCGATTTTGATGACAGTATTAAAAGTAATGTGCGGGATACCAGCCGCAGGCAAAACTCATTATATTAAAACACACGCAAAACCAGAAGACTTAGTTGTATCAAGAGATAAAATTAGACAGTCGTTCTTAACTTCTGGACTTGCTTATTTTTCAAAAGAACCCGAAGTATTCGCAGAATTTTGCAATCAGATTAATAGCGGGATACATAAATATTCTACTATATGGGTAGATGCTACTCATTTAAATAATAAATCTCGCTGGAAATTATTATTTAATATCGACCGCTTTGCATTTGAAAAAATTGTATTCATTTGCATTGAAACTCCAATAGAAGAATGTTTTAAGAGAAATGCGGCTAGACCTGATATTTCCAGAGTTCCAGAATCCGCAATGAAAAGTATGGCTGATTCTTATGTGCGGCCGTCCTTAAATGATTTTCTTTCATTAAATGTAGAAATTGAGGTAATTAAATGATGACAGCTTTGGTTTATGTATTCGCACTTTCTATTTTCGCTATTTTCTTCTTAATGGCAAGAATTGTAATTCTTGAAAATGAAAAACTTGCTTTAAATAAACGACTGGAAATGGTTCATAGAGAACTGAATTATATCTTTGATAAATATGGCAAACCTGAATAAGGTTTGCTTTTTATATTTTTTTATGGTATAATAATTCAAAGGAGAAATTAAAAATGAAAGAACCTAAATTTACATATGAAAATGGACATGCTGTATGTGAAACAGTGGATAGTATGGGTCGAATTATTAGGGGAGAGGCATGGTGCGCAGAAGAAGATAAAGAATTTGAAAACTCTTTAACAGGTTCTTCCATTGCGGAAATGCGTGCGCAGATCGCCGCCGCAAAAATGTATAGAGATGATTTAAAGATTAAACTATCTGCTTTAAATCAATTATTATATTCAATGAATCAAAGCAATAAATTTAGACCAAAAGGTTATGAAGCAACAATGCTTTATCATCAAATATATCTTACTAAAAATGATTTAGAAATTGCCAAGCACCAGCTCGCAATTCTTAAATTAGAATTATATGATTATATAAACGATAAAGAAACTCTTTATCAGAAAATAAGGAAGAATAGAAATGCTTAATCTAACTTGCTGAATGAAAAATAGCACTGCATATGCTAAAAATATGAAATTAAATCCAAAAGGTATTGTTATACATAGCAGTGGCAGAAATATGCCTTATTTATATTATTATGTTCAACCAAGTAAAAATGACCCAGAATATGATTTCTTAATAAAAGATATTGGGTATAATAAAAAACATAATGATTATAATCATACTCATCGAGATTATGATTTCCACTATTGGATAGGAAAAAGAAAAAATGGTCAAGTAGCAACTGTTATGACATATCCTTGATATTTAAAAACTTGAAATGATGATTTTATTCATATATTTGTTTGCGAAGATAATTTAAACAATGAAGAGTATTTAATAGAATGTTTAAATGAATTGTTTTATTTATGTAATATGCTTTGCCGACATTTTAATTGAGGTTCAGATAAAATTTATGACCATTCAGAAATTTCTAATCTTCCAGATATAAATTATTGATTAAAAAGATATGGGTATAATGTTCAATTAATTCGAGATAGAATTGATTGGTTGCGGCGTCCGCTGTAGCCGATCTTTTATTTGACAAACAAGAAAAATTTCGATATAATAAATATAGAATAATATCCCCTAAAAATTAAAAAACAAAACGAGGTTAAAAAATGATTACTATATACACAGACGGAAGCACAAGAGAGAAAAATCAAAGAGGGGCTTCTAATAAAGGCGGTTATGGGTATGTAGTATATGACGATAATATTATTATTGATGCTTATTCAAAACAAGTAGAAAATACTACTAATAATGAAATGGAATTAATGGCATTAATAGCAGTTATAGAAAAATATGGAACAGAAGATGATTGGGGATGTCCTGAAGTTTATTCTGATTCAATGTACGCAATTAATTGTTTAACTAACTGGGCATATACTTGGGAGTTAAATAATTGGTATAGAGCAAATGGAAAACCGATAGAAAATCTAGCCTTAGTTCAAAAAGGCTATTCTTTATTAAAGTCAAATACTCATAACGTTAATATAAATTACTGTAAAGGTCATAATGGCATTGAAGGTAATGAATTAGCCGATAAGTTAGCCACAGGAGAAATTTCCGCGGAGGAAGTATTAAATAAATATGGACGATAAAATTTATGTTCTTTATGTAGATATGGATAAAGTTGATGTGGAGGATATTAAGGCCGCCATTGACGATTTAAGAAAAGCACTCCCCGATAAAACATGTATTTGCCTTCCAAAAGAATTTACTTTGAAAGAAGTAGAAAGAAGTCAAATTATAGAAGATTTACAAAAAACGATAGTTTTATTGAGTCAAGAATAAAATCTTGACTTTTTTAATTAAATATGATATAATAATAATATATGGAAAGATATACAAGAAGTAATGAACAAAAATTAATAGATATTATGTTTCAAATTGGTTTAACAATTCATAACAGTGAATGGTTCCAAGGAAAAACTAATGAAGAAGTAGCTGAATGGATTGCTAGTCAATTGCGAGAATGCGGTTTTGATACGCGGCCAATGGGTTGCTCTTGGGGAGTATTAAGATAATGGTAAAAAAGAAAATAGATAAAACTTTATATACCCCAGGACAGGTCAGGTCAATAGATATCTGCTAAATTTTATATATAGTAGGAGGATAAACAAATGAGTTATATATATTGTTTTACAAATACTATAAATAATAAAAAATACATTGGCTCGACTATCCAAGAGCCTAATATTAGATATAATCAGCATATTTACAATGCTTTTCATGAAAATGTTCATCAATATCATTATCCACTTTATGAAGCAATTCGTAAATATGGTTTAGAACACTTCCGTTTTGATGTATTATTAGAACAAGACTGTGATGAACAAACTATTAGAGATATTGAACGAGATTATATTATTAAATATAATACATTATCTCCAAATGGATATAATCAAACACTTGATACTCAACATCCTATAAACGCAATAAAGAGTTACCAAAAAATGAGTCAAACTAAACGAAATAATGCTAAATGCGTTGCGGAAGTTGATGAAAACAACAATATTTTACATATTTGGAATAGCATCGCTGATTGTGCGGAAGAACTAAATTTAAGTGATAGACATATTGCTCAATGTTGTAGAGGCGAACGTCATAGTGTTAATAACCAATATTTTTATTGGTTAAATAACAATAATACACTTATAATTCCAACTTATATTGGTAATAATTATAAGGGGAAAAATGGGACTACTCAAAAACAAATAACCAATAGACGAGTTGCTAAATTAGATAAAGATACTTTAGAAATATTGGCTATTTATGATTCAATTGCATTGGCAGCAAGAGAAAATCATTGTGATGATAGCGGTATTTCAAAAGTATGCAGAAATAAACGTCCTACATGCGGTGGATTTAAATGGAGATATATAGATGAATAAACAAGAACTAAAAGATAAAACATTATACACTGAAGATAGTATAGAGTCTTTAGACCCTTTACAATTTACTCGCTTAAGACCCCAAGTTTATGCTGGTGATACGACCTATGCTACACAGTTATTAGTTGAAATTCTTTCTAATTCAATAGATGAATATAGATTAGGACATGGCGATAGAATTGATATTAAAATTGATAAAGATGTAGTTTCTGTTCGAGATTATGGACAGGGATTTATTCCAAACAGTAAAAGAGAAGATGGAAAAACCATTCTTGAAGCAGCCTTTAGTGTTTTAAACACTTCTGGTAAATATAGAGAAGATGGAACATATGAAGGGACTTCACTTGGTTCTTTTGGTATTGGTAGTAAAATTACTACTTTTTTATCGCATTGGTTATTAGTTTCAACTTATAGAAATAAAGAATCGGAAACAATTCGTTTTAATGAAGGTGTTTTTGAGAATCGTATTTCTGGAACGTCTGATTCTCATCCAGCCGGAACGTTTGTTCAGTGGCAGCCCTCGGAAGAATTCTTTACTCATACCGAAGTTGAAATATCTAAAGTAAAAGACCTTTGTAAAACTATCACTGCTCTTTGTCCAGGTTTAAGTATTGTGCTTGATGATAATGGCAGAACCACATCTTATTTCTCTGAAAATGGTATTAATGACCTTGTTGATGATTCTGTAAAAAATAAGGAATTAATTGACAATAGATTTAATATGAATTTTGCAGACGGTAAAAATAAGATGGATATGGTAATGACATATACTTCTTCATATGGTTCAACTATCGTTCCATATGTAAATACCGGTCTTACCGAATCAGGTCAGCATATTACGCAAGTAAAAACTATTATCACAAGAGAATTTAATAAATTCTTTAAAGAAAAGAAATGGCTTAAAGAAAAAGATGAAAATCTTTCTGGTGAAGATATTCAAGAAGGGTTATATATTATCTTTAATGTAACTGCGCCAGGAGTAGCATATGATGCGCAGGTAAAATCAAGAATTACTAAAATTGACATGAGTCCATTTACAAGAGCATTAATTGATAATCTCGGTATTTGGATGTCAATGAATGAAAAAGAAGTTAAATTAATTGCGGATAAGGCTATCAATGCCCGCAAGGCACGAGAGGCCGCAAAGAAAGCAAGAGATAATGCTCGTGCGCAGGTTAAGAAAAAAGAAAAGGCATTAAAATTTGATTCAAAATTGGCTGACTGTAAAGGCAAACCCCGCAAAGACTGTGAGATTTACATCACAGAGGGTGATTCTGCTTCTGGAAACTTAAAACTCGCAAGAGATAATTCATTTCAAGCGGTTATGCCAGTCAGAGGTAAAATTCTTAACACCCAGAAAGCAACACTCGATAAAATCCAAAAGAATGCTGAAATTATGACAATGATTGATGCTTTTGGATTAACGGTTGATACTAAAACAATGAAAATTACATATCGCCCTGAAGATTTGCGATATGGTAAAATTATTATTGAAAGTGATGCCGATGTTGATGGTGCTCATATCAAGAATCTGTTTTATACTTTCATTTGGAATTTCTGTCCGCAATTAATTGAAGATGGTTATATTTATGCGGGCGTACCTCCACTTTATAAAATTACATTGTCTGGAAATAAAGGATATAAATATCTTAAAGATGATGCGGCTCTTGAAGAATTTAGAGCAAAAAATAAAGATGGAAAATATCAAGTAAACCGTTTGAAAGGTCTTGGTGAAATGTCTGTTGAAGAAACAGAAGAAACATTGACTGACCCCGATAATAGAATCATTAAAAAGATTACTATTGAAGATGTTAAAGCCGCAGATGAATTGTTTGAAACATTAATGGGTTCAAGTGCGAGTTTAAGAAAAGAGTATATCAAGAATCATAGTGAGGAAGCAGGGGTATATAATGCGGAATAATATAAAATTAAGAACATTAAGAGAAATATATGATGAGGATTTTATGACTCAAACAGCATTAAAATATCCAAATATTCCAAAAGGAGAAATTGTCGAATACTTAGGAGAATTTCGTAATTTTTACGGGGATTATGTTAAAGTATTGTGGAATAATCGACGATATAACACAACCTGGGATAAATTGGAGGTAATTAATGCAGAATAATCGTTTAACTATAAAGAATCAATGGGGAACTGTTTTATATATAGGCCCAAATAAAAAAGGTATTTATAGAAATATAGGTGATTACGCAGAAGACCTTACTAATGAACAAATACAATTAATTATGGAAAGATTATATATTTTTGAAGAAGCTATGGCGGATATATTAGAGGTAATAAAAAATGAATAATGATATTTATAATGAATTACATACTAATTTTATTGAATATGCATATGCCGTTAATTCCGATCGTGCTATTCCCAGCGCCGCAGATGGTTTAAAACCAGTAGCAAAAAGAATTTTATACTCTTGCCTTATGGAAGACCGCACTTATTCAAAACCCCATGTTAAGGCTGCCCGTATTGTTGGTGATGTAATGGGTAAATTACATCCACATGGTGATAGTTCAATATATGGGGCAATGGTACGTTTATCTCAAGATTGGGTTATGCGCTATCCATTAATTGACTGGCATGGAAATAATGGTAATATTGTCGGTGATGGACCTGCGGCCGCTCGTTATACAGAAGCAAGACTGTCTAAAATTGCTGAAGATGGACTTTTGGAGGGTATTAAGAAAAATGCGGTTGAATTTATTCCGAACTATGATGAAACTCTGGAAGAACCTACAGTTTTGCCTTCGAGATTTCCTAATCTTCTTTGTAATCCTAACAGTGGAATTGGCGTCGCTCTTGCATGTTCTTGGGCGCCGCATAATCTCTCGGAAGTGGCTATAGCTATAAACGATTATATAGATGGTAATGAACCTATGCTTCCAGGCCCCGATTTTCCAACAGGGGGAATAATCATTAATAAAAATGATATTCCCGCAATTATGAAAACAGGGCATGGCAGTGTTAAAATTAGGGGTAAATATAAAGTAGAAAAACATAGCATCGTTTTCTATGAAATTCCTTATGGAACAACTGTTGAAAATTTAATTGCGGAAATAGGTGAAGTTGCCGAAGAAATTGAAGGTATTGTTGATGTTCGTGATGAAACTAATAAAAAAGGTATTAGGATTGTTGTTGAATGTGATAGAAACCCTGAATTCATCGTTCAGAAATTATTTCTAAAAACCAATTTACAAACAACATTCTCATATAACCAAGTAGCTCTGGTTGGTAAAACTCCAACAGAGTTGAATTTAAAAGATTGCTGTAAGATTTATGTAGAACATAATCTCGTTTGCCTTGTTAATGAAAAGAAATTCGATTTAGCAAAGGCGCAGGCAAGACTTGAAATTGTAGAAGGTTTATTAAAAGCATTAGAAGATATTGATAATATAATTGCTTTAATTAAAAAATCTGCGTCTAGTGCTGCGGCGAAAGTAGAATTAATGAAAAAATATAATTTTACCGAACCGCAAGCAAAGGCAATTCTCGCAATGAGATTAAGTAGTTTAGCAAATCTTGAGAAGGTTGAGATTCAAAATGAATATAAAGAATTAATTTCAACTATTAACAATATCAATGTTTGGTTAAATAATAAAGATAAGCAGTATCAAACAATTAAAGATAATTTGGCTGCGCTTGTTAAAAAATATGGCGATAAACGTAGAACCGAGTTAGCACAAATTGAGATTAAAAAAGAAGATAAGGAAATTGTAAATGTTGAGCCAGAAAAGGTAGTAGTTATTATGTCTGATTCTGGTTTAATTAAACGCATCCCGGTAACATCTTTCCGCACACAGCGAAAGGGTGGTAAGGGAGTCAAAACAACAGACGATATTGTAAATGCGGTAATTCGTACAAATACAATAGATTCTCTTATGGTATTTACCAATAAGGGAAATATGTATCGTTTAATCGTAGATAGTATTCCAGAAGGAACAAACACTACAAAGGGTATTTCAATTAAAAACCTTATAACAATGCAACCTGATGAAAATCCAACCATCATCTATTCAATTTATAGGGATACCGATGCTAAATATGTATTATTCACAACGAAGAATGGTTTAGTAAAGAAAACCAGTCTTGATGAATATACCAAAACAAAGAAAAAGACAGGTATTGCCGCAATCTCATTAAGAGATGGTGATGCTTTGGCAAGTGTATCATTAATTAAAGACGAACCAATAGTAGTAGTAACTAAAAATGGTATGTGTATTAAATTTAATTCAGATGAAATTTCTCCTACATCCAGAGCAACCTCGGGTGTTAAAGGAATTAATCTGAATGATGGGGATGAAGTTTTAACATCTCTTGTTATTAGAGATAAAGACGATTCTCTTGGTATCTTCTCTGCGAGTGGTACTGGTAAGAGAATTGCGGCGACCGACCTTGTTACGCAAAAGAGAGGCGGTAAGGGTGTCGTATGCTTCAAGAATAATAACGACAACGTGGCTGCGGCCGCACTCTTAAATGACACAGATAATATCTTGGTATTAGGATTATCTAAATCAATTTGTATCTCCGCAAAAGAAGTACCAACATTAGGCAGAACTGCTATTGGAAATATTATAACAAAAGAAAGAATACAGTCAGTTTCAAAAGTATAATATGAGAAAAGAGAGAAAACGGTTTAATCTTTCTCAAGAATCGGAAGATTTAAAAGAAGAGCCTAAAGATATCGCAGTTTATAAAATTTCTAAACTAAACTTAGGTGAAAATATAATTAAAGCCTGTGAAATTACAGATGAGTTTTTATTTATTAGAGTACCCTATGGCGTTGGACGAGATTCTATGATAATGGAATATTATATTCCACTTGAGGATTTGCGAAAAGCATTATTAAAAGAGGATTAGTTCCTCTTTTTTACTTTTATAAAAAAATATGATATAATAATAATATAAGAGGTAAGAGTATGCATAATATAAATTATACAGTTTATCATTGTAGCGTGTCAGAAAAACAGATTCTTAAAGACTTAAATAAGTGGGCATATTGCCCAGAAGAATCAAGTGGTTATCATGGCAATATGCACTTTCATCGTGATTTAGTTTTTAAAACTGAAGACGAAGCCCGTGAAGCCATTGATAAAATGGATAGAGGTTGGTATGATGACCATGCCGTCATGTTTAAAGAAGGAAGAAAAAAGTTCTGGTTGGTAAAATCAGAATACCACAGTTAAATATGCGAGAATTAGTTAATAAACTGAATGCGGCTAGTTATGCTTACTATAATTCCGATTCTCCAATTATGAGTGATGAAGAATATGACCTTAAATTAAAGGAACTTCAAAAACTTGAAGAAGAAACTGGAATTATCTTATCCAACAGTCCAACTCAGAGAGTGGGGGCACCAATTCTTTCTGAATTGAAAAAAGTCCCTATAACACCTAAGCCAATGCTCAGTCTTGATAAGTGCCACTCCGACGAGGAGGTTGCGGCATTTGCGAATAATCAGTCAATGATCGCTATGATAAAGTTAGATGGCTTATCAGTCCGCGTCAAATACAATAATGGAAAATTGATGTCCGCAAACACCCGCGGTAATGGAGTTGAAGGCACCGACATTACTGAACATATAAAACAGTTTCAAAATGTTCCATTAGAGATTCCATACAAGGGTGAATTTATTATTGATGGAGAAGCAATAATTAAAATCGCTGATTTTGAAGAAATAAACAAAAATAATGAATTCAAAAATCCCCGAAATGCTGCGGCAGGTGCTCTTAATGTATTAGACACTAAACTTGTAAAAGATAGAAAATTATCTTTTATTGCTTGGGATATTATTGTTGGTAGTGATTATAAATTATTAAGTGAAAAATTAGCCGAAGCTCAATCTTATGGATTTGAAATAGTTTATTTTATTACCGATACACCAGTAGATGAAATTAAATCAACAAACAATATAATCATGTCTTTTAAAGATGAATATCCCTGTGATGGTGTTGTATGGAAATTTAATAATGTTGAATATGGAAATTCATTAGGACAGACTTCTCATCATTTTAGAAATGGAATTGCTTGGAAGCCAGAAATTGAGGTTGTTGAATCTGAGTTAAAATATATAGACTGGACCATGGGTCGAACTGGGGTATTAACACCAGTAGCAGTATTTGAACCTATTGATTTAGATGGTTCGGTGGCAGAGCGAGCAAGCCTTCATAATTTAAGCGTTATGAAAAGCACCCTTGGTGTTTTAAAAGCTGGATTAAAAGTTAAAGTTTATAAAGCGAATATGATTATTCCTCAAATCTTAATGGCAGAAGATGCGGGCTCCGATGTGCCGATCGAAATACCCCAAGTTTGTCCGATCTGCGGAGGGGCGACCGCAATCTCCATATCAAATGATGGAGTTGAAAATTTGGTTTGCTCTAATCCAAATTGTGCTGGTAAATTAATTAATCGTTTAGACCATTTTTGTGGCAAGAAAGGCTTAGATATTAAAGGTCTCTCTAAAGCAACTCTTGGGAAATTAATTGACTGGGATTGGGTAAAAGAATTTCACGATATTTTTGAGTTAAAATATCATAAAGATGAATGGATTTCAAAACCTGGTTTTGGAATTAAATCTGTAGACAATATTCTTGAAGCGATTGAAAATATCAAAACCGCAGATATTCCATTAGAAAGATACATTTCTGCTATTGGAATACCATTAATTGGTTTGAGTCAAGCAAAAGAATTGGCTAAACATTTCAAAGATTTTCCATCTTTTGTACATGCAACTGAAGAGGGGTCTGACTTTGATTTTTATACTATTGATGGTTTTGGCCCAGAACGAGTAGGCTCAATCCTAAACTTTGATTATGGTGAAGCTATTTGGGCTGGTGCGGCATTAGAAAAATGGCCTACGTCCACAAAAGAAGAAGACAATTTAGATAATTTAAAAGATATTATAGTTGTAATTACCGGTTCATTAAAGCAGTATAAAAACAGAGCAGCACTTCAATCTGAAATTGAGTCTAGAGGCGGTAGAGTTTCAAGCGCTGTCTCCGCAAAAACAAATTATCTAATCAACAATGACAACACAAGCACTTCATCTAAAAACTTTACTGCGAAAAAATTGGGGGTGCCAATTATCACGGAACAGGAATTTATTGAAAAATTCTTGCAATAAGAAAAAATTTTAGGTATAATATCATTGTAAAAATTAAAAGCGAATATGGTAAGTAAGTCATTACAGAAGAAGATTGCTCGTAGAATTGCAGTAGCCGAGCAAATCATTCAACAAAACAAAGATAAGCAGGCTGTTGAATTAGCCCAACAAGAAATCATGAATCTAACTGCTAAGTATAATCTAACTTTAATTGATATGATAGAGATAGATGACATGGTTCAAGATATTTTAAAGAAATAGGTTGACTTAAATAAAAAATTTGTGTTATAATTTTTACATAAGAAAAAAAATAAGGAGAAAAATTATTATGGCAATGAAAGAAAATTCAAAGAAAGTATTAATGTATCTTAAGGAACACAATGGTGAAGATTTAACAGCTGCTGATGTTGCTGCTGCTCTCGGTCTCGACAAGAGAAGTGTAGATGGTATCTTCACATCTGCTATCCAGCGTAAGGGCCTTGGAGTTCGTACTCCAGCAGAAGTTGAACTTGATGACGGTTCACACAAGGCAATTAAGCTTCTTAGCCTTACTGACGAAGGAATGGCCTTCGATCCAGATGCTGACGCTGAGTAATTAGAACTAATTCAGTATTAACTGGAGGTAGGTAATTAATCATCTACCTCCTTCTTTTTTAAGGAGAATTTAATGATTTGAGTTTTTATAGGAGTTATTGGAGTATTACTTGGTATAATTATATATTTATATCCAAAACATAAAGTTGATGAAGAGATACTCCAAAAGAACAATAGATTAAAAATTGAAAACTCTCATTTACAAAATGAATTAACTCAACTTACCGCTAACGTCGCAACTGCGGAAATTGAAACCGAAGCATTAGAAAAACGCAAACAGTCGCTAAACGCTGATATCAAGACTATTAGCGCCCAAGCCACCGAAACCGCAAACGAAATGTATCAAAAATCGTATGATTTAATGCAGGAAAAAATGTCTCAGTCCGCAGAAATAGCGATGTATAAATACCAAAAAGCAGAAAAAGAATATCAAAATGAATATCTTTCAACATTAGCAGAAACTACTCAGCAATTCAGTGATCAAATCACTGATTACCAATTAAAAATCAATGAATATGAGAACATCATCGTTGATTTACAAAATAAAGTAAGTGCTGCTATTGAATCTGAAAAAAGAAGAGTAATGGAAGAAAATGAAAAAGAATACTATAAACTCTCGATTTCAGAAGAAGATATTGAAGATATTGCCATGTTAAAAGAAGTGGCAAAAAAACTAAATAAAGACCCCGAACCTATCAATAAAATAATTTGGGAAATGTATTATAAAAAACCAACTATTGATTTGCTTGGTAGATTAACACCTACTGGAACAACTCATATTGGTATTTATAAAATTACAAATCTAGAAACAGGTCAATGTTATATTGGTCAGTCTGTGGATTTAAGAAATCGTTTAAGAGACCATATTAAAGCTGGTCTTGGAATCGCATCTTCTAATAATAGATTTTATACAGAAATGAAGACTAATGGTCCAGAAGCATTTATGTATGAAATACTTGAAGAATGTGATAGAACTGTTCTTAATGAAAAAGAAAGATTCTGGATCAATTTTTATGGTAGTACTGACTGGGGTTATAACACATTATCAGGAGTGTATAAGGATTAATGATTAAAGTAATTGGAGAGCCAGGTTCTGGCAAGACGAAAAAGTTAATGGCTATGTGCCAAGATGAAAACGCTACATTGGTTTGTAAGAATCCAGAAGCAATGATGGTTAAGGCTCATTCTTATGGGTATCAAATTAACATAATTTCTTATTTAGATTTCTTACAAACTGCCGAATACAATAAGAAAAATGCTTATATTGATGATATAGATGACTTTTTGGAGTTAATTGGATGTCATTGCAAA
>JAEEGL012906927.1_pt1 | contig 13834 bp, 9 predicted proteins | sample 9134231 | NCBI WGS metagenome assembly JAEEGL01 (sample SAMN16246548, study PRJNA631951) | gut metagenome | biome: gut microbiome; feature: rumen; material: fiber-attached | host: Bos | place: Iran: Karaj | collected 2018-10
GTGATGGGTACGCCATGCTCGTCAGAACCGCCGATAAACATGACATCCTCTTTTTTCAGACGTAGATAGCGCACGTAAATATCAGCTGGCACATAAACACCAGCCAGATGACCAATGTGTACACCGCCATTGGCGTAGGGCAGTGCAGACGTTACAGTTGTTCTCTTAAACTTCTTCTCTCCCATGGAAATCTCCAGTTTTATAAGTTCAAAAAAAGGAGAGTCCTTCGTGGCGCTCTCCTGCTTTATGATAATCTCTGGTGATCCGTTTGGGGCTCGAACCCAAGACCCCAACATTAAAAGTGTTGTGCTCTACCAACTGAGCTAACGGATCTCCGTTGCTTTAAAAGCGGGTGCAAAATTACACAATATTTTTGAATTGGCCAAATTTATTTGGAGGATTTTTCGTTTTCGAGTGCTTTTTGGTAACAATCACGGCAAAGTGGCTCGTATTCTTGGGTCTCTCCGAGCAATACGCGCTTGTCGTTGTCGACGGTGCGATGACTGACGTAGGCCAGTGAACCACACTTCACGCAGATGGCATGAACCTTCGTAACATCATCGGCAATAGCACATAAGGCGGGCATGGGTCCAAAGGGGATGCCTTTGTAGTCCATGTCGAGGCCGGCGATGATAACGCGTACGCCCCGATAAGCCAGTTCGTTGCATACGTCAACCAGTCCCATGTCGAAGAACTGGGCTTCGTCGATACCCACCACGTCGATGTCGCTCGACAGCAACAGAATGCTGGCTGAGGAGTCGAGTGGGGTAGAGGGAATAGCGTTGTGGTCGTGGCTCACCACCTCCTCGTCGCTATAGCGCGTATCGATGGCAGGTTTGAAAATCTCTACCTTCTGCTTGGCAAATTGGGCACGGCGCAGACGGCGTATTAGTTCTTCGGTCTTACCCGAGAACATAGAGCCGCATACGACTTCTATTCTACCTGGGCGACGTGCCTCGCCCGTTGCTGGATATGTAATCATGCTGCAAAGATAGCATTTTTTTTCCATTTATCGTTCATAATTCATAATTATTATTTAACTTTGCACCCGAAATGGGCATATTATATATAGTACCCACGCCTGTGGGAAATATGGAAGATATGACATTGAGGGCCATCCGGGTGCTGAAGGAGGCCGATGTCGTGTTGGCAGAAGATACCCGTACTTCGGGCATTCTGCTGAAGCATTTCGATATCAAGAACCATCTGCTGTCCCATCATAAATTCAACGAACACGGCACGTCAGCCTCAGTCATAGAGCGCTTGCAGGCTGGTCAGACCGTTGCGCTGATTAGTGATGCTGGTACACCGGGCATCTCAGACCCAGGCTTTTTCTTAGTTCGTGAGGCCGTACGTGCTGGTATCGAGGTACAGACGCTTCCTGGTGCCACGGCTTTCGTACCTGCTTTGGTGTCGAGTGGTCTGCCTTGTGACCGTTTCTGCTTCGAGGGCTTCCTGCCCCAGAAGAAGGGACGGCAGACGAAGTTGCTTTCGCTGGCTGGCGAGGAACGTACGATGGTGTTCTACGAGTCACCTTACCGTGTGTTGAAGACGTTGCAGCAGTTCAGCGAAGTTTTTGGACCAGACCGACAGTGCAGTGCCTGTCGTGAAATATCCAAAGTGCATGAAGAAAGTGTTCGTGGCACGCTGGCCGAGGTCATTGCCCATTTTCAGGAACATGAGCCACGTGGCGAGTTTGTTCTCGTTGTTTCTGGCAAACAATGAGACGTTGAGAAATTGAGATAATGAGAAATTGAAAAAATGAGAGATATGAAGAAAGTATTATATTTAATGTGTTGTGCCCTTTTGGCAGGGTGTAGTCAGAAGACTGATAATACAAAGGATTTGATTTTTGCGCAGCAGCGTGACTCGTTGGAGAGCATTATTCAGCAGAAGGATAATGAAATCAACGACATTATGGGGACGATGAACGATATCGAGGCAGGCTTCCGTGCCATCAACGAAGCCGAGCAGCGCGTGTCTGTAGCCCGTCAGGTGGAAGGAGCATCGTCTACGGAACGTATTCGTGAGAATATGCAGTACATTCAGGAGGCAATGCAACAGAATCGTGAACTGATCAACAAGTTGCGCAATCAGTTACGTCAGGGTACGGTGCATAGTGACCAGTTGCGACAGATGGTTGAAAATCTTAGCCGACAGATAGAAGAGAAAGATACTCAGATTCGCCAGCTTCAGGCAGAACTGCAGGCCAAGGATGTGCAGATTGGCGAACTGACGGAAAAGGTGGAGGACCTCTCGAGCAGTGTCAGTACCCTTCGTGAGGAGACCACTCAGAAATCACAAACTATTTCTACTCAGGACAAACAGCTGAATACGGCTTGGTTTGTCTATGGCACAAAATCGGAACTGAAAGAACAGAAGATTATTCAGGACGGAAAGGTGTTACAGGCCAACTTCAATCGAGAATATTTTACCAAGATAGATATCCGCGTCGACAAGGAGATACGTCTCTATAGTCGTTCGGCCAAATTGCTGACATCACATCCCGCTTCCAGCTATACTCTTGAGCAGGATGCCAAAAAGCAGTATGTGCTTCGCATTCAGAATCCGCAGTTGTTCTGGTCGACCAGTAAGTATCTTGTTGTGCTCGTAAAATAGACAAAACGTTAAAAAATTGCATGAAAATGTAACTTTTTGATAATTTTATTCGTTTTTTACATTTATATATAGTAACTTTGCACGGATTTTTGTTTCCGTAAGGGAGCATTATGTCCTGTAATGTATTATATATTTATATAGAACGCGTACATATTTAATTAACCAATTTATAGAGTGTATATGGAAAAAAGACTAACGATGTTTTTGGCCTGCCTCCTGTTAAGTATGGGTATGGCACTGGCCCAGACAAAAGTTACTGGTACCGTGATCTCTGCAGAAGACAATGAGCCCGTTATTGGTGCCTCTGTTATCGTACAGGGACAGAAGTCAGGTACTGTGACTGATGCCGACGGACACTTTACATTGAGTATTCCTGCTGGCAAGAAAATTACGATTAGCTATATCGGTATGGAAACACAGACCGTGACGCCGAAGAACGGTATGAAGATTGTATTGCAGAACAGCGCTGAACTGCAGGAAGTGGTTGTAACAGGTTTGCAGAAAGTGGATAAGCGTTTGTTTACAGGCTCGACAACCAAGATTAATGCCAACGATGCTAAGATTGATGGTATGGCTGATATTTCTCGTTCATTGGAAGGCCGTGCAGCCGGTGTGTCTGTACAGAATGTATCTGGTACATTTGGTACAGCTCCTAAAATCCGCGTTCGTGGTGCCACGTCTATCTATGGTAACTCCAAGCCTCTTTGGGTTGTTGATGGTGTAATTATGGATGATGTGACCGATGTAAGTGCCGACGATCTTTCCTCTGGTGATGCCAATACGCTGATTTCAAGTGCTATTGCTGGTCTGAACTCCGACGATATTGAAACCTTCGATATTCTGAAAGACGGTTCTGCCACCTCTATCTATGGTGCACGTGCCATGGCTGGTGTGATTGTTATCACCACCAAGAAGGGTAAGGCTGGTCAGGCTCGTATCAATTATACGGGTGAGTATACCATGCGTCTGAAGCCCTCGTACAGCACATTCAATATTATGAATTCTCAGGATCAGATGTCAATCTATCAGGAGATGCAGCAGAAGGGTTATCTAAACTATGCAGAAACGTCGAATGCTGCTTCAAGTGGTGTCTATGGTAAGATGTATCAGTTAATTGCTGAGTACAATCCCGTGACAGGTCAGTACGGTCTGCCCAATACATTGGAGGCACGAGCCGACTACCTGCGTCAGGCCGAGTACCGTAATACAGACTGGTTTGACGAACTGTTTTCCAATGCTATCCAGCATAACCATTCCATCAGTATATCTACAGGTACAGAGAAGGCTCAGACCTACGCTTCTGTATCGGCTATGTTTGACCCAGGTTGGACTAAGCAGTCGAAGGTTGAGCGTTATACTGCAAACCTGAACAATACATTCAAAATCTCAAATAAGGTGACCTTTAACATGATTGCCAATGCCAGTTATCGTAAGCAGAAGGCACCGGGAACCTTGAATTCAGAGGTTGACGTAGTATCAGGAGCAGTAAACCGTTCGTTTGATATCAACCCATATAGTTATGCGTTGAATACCTCTCGTGCTCTAGATGCGAATACATTCTATACTCGCAACTACGCTCCATTCAACATTTTGCATGAGTTGGACAACAACTTCATCGATCTTGATATTGTTGATATGCGTTTCCAGGGTGAACTGAAGTACAAGCCCATCCAAAAAGTTGAGTTGGGTGTCTTGGCTGCTTACAAGTTTAACCAGTCCACTCAGAATCATAGTATTATGGACGAGTCTAACCAAGCAGAGGCATATCGTGCCATGGGCAATACAACGATTCGAAAGAACAATAATTACTTGTACACGGATCCGGATGATATTTTTGCCATGCCTGTTACCATATTGCCTTATGGCGGTATATACAATAAGACAACCCACCGCATGAATGCCTGGGATTTCCGTGCTACGGCTAGTTACAATGATGTCTATTTTAACGACCATATCGTAAACCTATATGCAGGTATGGAGGTGAATAACATTGACCGTACGGCAGACTGGTTCCGCGGCTGGGGTATGCAATACTCATTGGGCGAGATTCCAAACTATGCATATGAGGTGTTCAAAAAAGGTGCTGAACAGAATACCGACTACTTCACGTTAACGAATACCCATGAGCGTCGTGCTGCTTTCTTTGGCACTGCCACTTATTCTTACAAGGGACGTTACACGATCAATGGAACTATCCGCTATGAGGGCACCAATAAACTAGGAAAGAGTCGTTCTGCTCGCTGGCTGCCTACTTGGAACGTATCAGGTGCATGGAATGCCCATGAGGAGCCTTGGTTCCAGGATGTATTCAAGCAGGCTCTGACTACTGCTACGCTGAAGGTTTCTTATTCTCTTACTGCAGAGAGCGGTCCCTCTTGGGTTACAAACTCCCTGCCTGTTATTAAGAGTTACAACCCCTGGCGTCCGTCAGCCGGCTTGCGTGAAAGTGGCCTTCAAGAGAGTGACCGTGCCAACGGTGAACTTACCTTCGAGAAGAAGCATGAGTTGAACCTCGGTATCCAGTTGGGTTTCTTGAACAACCGCATTAACTTTGAAATGGACTGGTATAAGCGAAACAATTATGACCTTATTGGAATCGTAAACACTCAGATGGGTGGACAGAAGTATGGTAACGTAGCCTCCATGAAGTCAAATGGTATTGAACTTAGTTTGACTACTAAAAATATTCAGACTCAGGACTTTAGTTGGACTACCAACTTCATCTATTCTCACACCCACAATGAGGTGACGGAGTTGGAGAATAACAAGCGCGTGATTGACCTGATCAGCGGTACCGGTTTTGCCCTTGAAGGATATCCCGTACGTTCGTTGTTCAGCATTCCGTTCCGAGGGCTGACAAACGAAGGTATTCCTACCTTCCTCGACCAGGATGGTAATGTTACCTCTACTGGTATCTATTTCCAGACTCGTGACAAGGAGAAAATGGGCTTCCTCGAGTATAGTGGAAGTGTTGATCCTACCGATGTCGGTTCATTTGGTAACGTTTTCAAGTACAAAGGTTTGACACTTAACGTGTTTATTACATACAGTTTCGGCAATGTGGTTCGTCTGGATCCTGTCTTCAAAAACGAGTACAACGACTTGAACTCTATGCCGAAAGAGTTTGCCAACCGCTGGATGATTCCCGGTGATGAGAACATCACCAGCATACCTGTGATTGCTTCACAGCGTCAGAACGAGAATGATACTGACTTGAATTATGCATACAATGCATACAACTACTCTACTGAGCGTATTGCCAAGGGTGACTTTATCCGTATGAAGGAAATTTCTTTGGGCTATGACTTCCCCAAGTCTATTACAGACCCATTGAAGTTGAACAACCTCTCTCTGAAGTTACAGGCTACCAACCTCTTCTTGATTTATGCTGACAAGAAGCTGAACGGTCAGGATCCAGAGTTCTTTAACACTGGTGGTGTTGCCGTACCTATGCCTAAGCAGTTCACATTGACTCTTCGTCTCGGACTCTAAGCAAGATGTAAGATTAAACGTTATAAATTTAAGATCATTATGAAGAAATATATTGGATTATCCATTATTGCCTTGGGCATGGGACTGACGTCTTGCAACGATTTCTTGGATAAGTTGCCTGACAACCGTACTGAGGCTAACACAGAGGAGAAAATTCAGCAATTGCTGGTCTCGGCTTATCCTACTTCGGACCACATGGCATTTACGGAATTGGCTTCTGACAATACTGACGAGCTTGCAATGTCATCTGTCAGTACAAGTCGATTCTATGATCAGTGTTACGCTTGGGAGGATATCACGGAGAGCGATAACCAAGATCCGGAAAACTATTGGGAGGATTTATACAACTGTATAGAGACGGCTAATGTGGCTTTGGAAGGAATAGAGGCTATGGGTGGCGCAAGCACCTCTACGCTGAGAGAGATGCAGGCCGAAGCATTGATGTGTCGTGCTTATGCTCATTTTATGTTGGTGAACGTGTATGCCATGCACTATGATCCCAACGATGCCACCTCATTGGGCGTATCCTATGTCACGGAATCAGAGAAAGAATTGAATCCTAAGTATCAGCGAGAGACGGTTCACGAGAACTATAAGCATATTGAAGAAGATATTGAAGCTGCACTTCCATACATAGGCGATAGTTACTATAATGTTCCCAAATATCACTTCAACAAGAATGCTGCCTATGGTTTTGCTTCTCGTTTCTATCTGTACTATGGGAAGTATGAAAAAGCCATAGAATGCGCAAACCAGGTGTTGGGCTCCAATCCTGAAGCAATGCTTCGCGACTGGGCTGTTCTCCAGACCATGCCGTATGGTTCTGACTGGCAGCAAGATCCAACGAACATGCATGTTATTGAACCTACGTTGAAATGCAATCTGTTGCTGCTGACGTCTTATTCCTATCAGGGTGTATTGTGGGCTTACTGTACAAAATACTCTCATGACAGTTATTTGGGACGATACGAAACAGTGGGTGCTTACCAAGGTGGTATCGGACTGGCAGCACTATGGAATGGCAATTATAATTCATTCAACTTCTTATGCAAACGCTATGAGGGCTCAGGAATCAATTGTTGGTCGCAATGGCGGGCAGCCCGACTTTTTGAGACACTGGATGCTTTGGGAAATGGCTATTACCATACTGTATACAATGCTGTTACTGGTGATGAGGTGCTCTTGAATCGTGCTGAGGCATACGTCATGCTGAAGCAATACGATAAGGCTTGTGAAGATTTGACCGTATGGGTACGCAATGTACAGAAGAATAAGTCATTTATTGTTACACCGACGATTGCTACCAACTTTGAGAAAAGTATTAAATATGCTTATGATGATGAAGAAGGGACTCCAAAGGGTAGTATGGACTCAACGCCTAAGAAACACTTGAATCCCAAATTCTCTATCGATGAGGAAGGTTCTACACAGGAGAGTCTCATTCAGGTTGTACTGCAGTGTCGCCGCTATGAAACCCTGCACGAGGGAAAGCGTTGGTTTGATGTGAAGCGATGGGGTATTGAAATCCCTCGTCGTATCATAAATGCTTCAGGTATTCCCTCGAAGATTACCGACTGGCTGACTGTAGATGACCCACGCCGTGCCATACAGATTCCACAGTCTGTTATGGAGGCTGGTTATGAGCCTAACCCTCGTTTGACAGAAGATGAGTCTAAGAATATTTTTAAATGTATGGAGGATTAATTGTTATGAAGAAGATTTATTTATATTTCATGCCGTTGATGCTACTAATGCTTGGCCTTACCTCCTGTGAGAAGGATGAGATCAAGAGTGATAGTGTCATCACAGTTGACAGTTATGTCCAGAATGATTTTGACAAATGGCTGGAAGAAAATTTCCGTAACCCCTATAATATCGATTTCAAATATCGTTATGAGGAAATTGAGAGTAATCTGAGTTACTACACGGTACCTGCAGAGTTTTGGCAGGCCGTGAAGATGGCCCATCTGGTGAAATACCTTTGTGTGGAGGCTTATAATGAGGCGGTGGGTATTGAGTTCACCCGTGCCCATTTCCCCAAGATGTTCTTCCTTGACGGCACTTGGCATTTCCGCAACAATGGTACGTATGAGTTGGGAACAGCCGAAGGTGGTAAGAAAATCTGCCTGATGGGTATCAATTATCTCGATTATGTGCTTGATGGATCATACGATAATACCAAGGATATTGAAGAAGGCTTGAATTACTACTACATCAAGACTATCCATCACGAGTTTACCCATATCCTGAACCAGAATAGGGATTATCCGACCTCCTTCCGTCAGGTTACTCCAAGTTCGTATGTTAGTGACAGCCAGTTTTCTGAGCCCTATAACACAGTATATCTGAAGCGCGGTTTCATCACGCCATACGCTCAGACCAATACGAATGAGGATTTTGCTGAAATGGTTTCCGAGTATGTTACCCACAGCAAAGAGTGGTGGAACAGCAAAATGAAGGAAGCCGACGCCATTTGGGAGGACGACCCCGACCAGTCACAGAAAGGCCGTGTGCTCATTGAGCAAAAACTTGATATAGTGCGTGCTTACATGAACGATGTCTGGAACATCGATCTGGATGTACTTCGTGATTGTATTTTGCGCCGTCAGGCCAATGTTTCAACAGGCAAGATTGACTTGACCGATCTTACCGTCAATGGATCTCAAAACTGATAATGAGGAGGACTAATATGAAAAAGAAAATATTATCATTTTTACTCATGATGTTGCCGACAGTGCTGCTGACATCATGTCTGAAGAATCAGGAAGACCTGTTCTCTGAAAGCGCCTCAGAGAGGGTAGCCAATTATCTGGACAATGCAAAGAAGGTCTTGATAAGTGCCGAGAACGGTTGGGTGCTGGATTATTTCCCTCATAGTGAACAGTCGTACGGCGGATATTCATATACGCTGAAGTTTGACAACCAAAACGTAACGGTATGCTGTGAAATCGCAGACGATGTTACGGAGTCAATTACATCGACATATATTCTTGACAACGAGGATGGGCCATGTATCTCTTTTGATACATACAATGATTATCTGCATTTCTTTGCTACACCCACAGGAGAATCTGGCCCAGGTGGTTATGAGGCTTACGGCGGTGATTACATCTTTATCATCCTGAATATCAGCGAGGACGGAAATACCATCACGCTGAAAGGAAATCGCTCTGGTAATATCATGTATATGCACCGGTTGACAGAGAGTATCTCAGATTATCAGCAGCAACTGGCTGATTTTACTGAAAACCTCGTGTTCGATAAAGCCGCAGCAGAAATTGACGGTAAGAAATATAATCTTACCATCGCTGCCTCTGACAGAATGATAACAATAGAACAGGAAACTTCGGAAGAGGATGAAGAGGCTATTGAGACTCCTTTCTGTTTTGACAAGGATGGTTTTTCATTCTATGAGCCGGTTGCTATTGGTGGAAAAGAGGTTCGCGTCTTTAAATATGACGAGAATGAAGGAACCTTTACTGCCCAGGAAGACAATAGCGTGGTATTTACGGCTTTGCTGACCACTTCAATTGTCATCAACAACGTCGGTGAGAGCATCACAATAGGCTTAGGTGCAGCTTCTCTTGATTACACGTTTAATCTGGCCGACAAGTTTACATACACCACAGACGTTGATTGGATTACCGTCAGTGTTGAAGGCAAGAATCTTAAGATCAATGTTGCTGAAGATACTACGGGTGAAGAGCGAACAGGCAATGTTATTGTGAAAGTAGGTGACGAAACTGCTACGATTACCGTCTCTCAGGTACCACTTAACGGAATATTAGTTAATTCTGAGGCTTATGTGGCTCTTAGCAATATCAGCGATGCTGCACAGCCCTATTTCCTCGCATGTAAGAGTCTGTCAGATAGTGAGGGCGAAAATATTGGCACGATGGCATTCGCAAATGTTGGTGACCCATATGGTTATGGTTTGTTCTTTACCAGTGGCAAATACGCTGGTATCATAGGACTGAACACAGAATTCATTGGTGGCTATGATATCAAGTTCGTTTATGACGCAAGTCGTAACAATAGTAACGGCACTTGGTATTATAAAAACGGCTACAAGACTCTTGTGGATTATCTTGTAAGTACAACATTCACAATAACTGCTGACAACGAAGATCAGCCAACGTACTTCATCCTGACGGATAAGAATGATTCTTCGAAGTACTTTAAGTTGACAACTTCTGAGGTGTCTGATCCGTTCTCTAACTAATTACATTTTAAAGAATGAAGAATATGAAAAAGATATTGTTATTTATCGTTTTGCTGGCAGGCGTGACAATGTTCACGTCCTGTGGCAATGATGATGCTACGTATAATCCTGTCCCAAACTTGGAGATTTCTAAAGCCGATGTGCTATTTGAGGCTGAAGGAGGTACAGGATCCGTCACTATCAATACTTCATCGGCAGTGTCTGCTACTACAGAGAGCACATGGTTGACAGTGTCTGCTAATAGCAACATGGTAACTCTCACTGCTCCTCAGAATGCTTCGCTTAATGGCCGTTCGGCCAAGATCATCATCAAGGCTGGCGATGCACAGGCTGTTGTGACTGCCACTCAGAAGGGAAGTGTCTATGGCGTTGCAGGTGGTTTAGAGTATGAGCTGTCTGATGTTGCTAATGCTAGTGTCAGTATTCCCGTTGTTCATACATATGGAGTTTCTGTTGAAAGTTTGACCGATTGGTTGACAGCATCATTTAATAGTGAGACCAGTGAAATTGAACTGGTGGCTGCTTCGAACGATGTAGAGGAAGAACGTGTCGGCTACGTGGCTTTTCAGACTGGCAATGTGAAGGACACGCTGGTTATTGTTCAGGCAGGTTTGCTGTTCAATCTCGAGAAGACTTCTGTGGCTGTGCCCTATGAAGGTGGTGTTGAGTCTGTCACTATCGAGCATTCGCGTCCTGTGACGATTGAGAGTGCTCCTGAGTGGGTTGAATGTGCCTTTAATGACAAGACCGGCGTTCTTACCTTGAGTGTCGATGAGAATAAATCTATGGCTCGTCAGGGCACCGTCACCTTGAAGTCGCTGGCTGCTGTTCGCACCATCACCGTCAACCAGGCTGCTGCAACGACAGAAGAGACGGAAGAACCAGTGGAGAACCCCTATTACGGTACATACACATTCTATTTCCAGTATGGCGAGGATACCAATAATATGGGTAATTTCTCGATAGTGGAATATGTTGGTGAAGATGCTGAAGAGGGTGATGTCCTCATTATTGATCTCTATCTGCCAGGCAGTGCGATCTTCGGTGTTTTAGACCCCGAGGGTGGCAAGCTCTACATCCCTGCATATCAGGATCTGGGTTATGATGAGTATCCTGGTTTGGGTACTATTGGCAATCTCACTTACAGCGCATCTGGAGAGGATATGATTGTATTCGACATTACAGAGCAGGGCATTGTGTCTTCTGACTTCTGTGTGCTGGCAACCAATCAAGAGTATACACAGGCTTATGGATTAGTGATTCCTTCCGGTGGTACCTCATGGTTCATAAAGGCTGAAGAAGCTGCTGCCAGAGGTATGTACAGAGCTGCTGCTGCCAAGAATAGATTCAAGATTCAGAGCAATAAGAATCTTCCAAAAGGCTTTAAGCTCTTTAGTAAATAAAATGGATTTTTTCGATGCCCCTAATTGTTGAAGTTAGGGGCATCATTATCTGAACGAGATGAGAAGACTCCTATCATTATTGGTTTTGTTGCTTTCGACAGCTGTGTTGATGGCTGTTCCTGCCCATCGTGGTGCTGCCAAGGTTCGTCAGCCTGATGGCAGTTACGTCACGTTGCGTCTGCATGGTGACGAATGGTTGAACTTCCACACTACGGATGATGGTTACAGTGTGGTGAAGGATCATCGTGGCTATTATGTCTATGCGCAGCTGAAGGACCAACGCCTGGAGGCTACGGAACACATTGCTCATGACGTGACAGAACGTTCTGCTGCAGAAAAGGAATGGCTTGAAGGTGTTCGGAAATTCCAGGCACCAGCTATTTCAGAACGCAGAATGCAACAAATGGCGGCAGAGCAGAATCGTCGTGCTGCAACACTTCAGAATCGTCGTGCCGGATATTACGACTACTCCAAATTCCGCGGACTGGTGATTTTGGTAGAGTTTGCTGATCGTTCGTTTAGTCGTAGCGACTTTCCCCAGGTGGTTGACGACATGTTAAATAAAGCTAACTATAAGGGATATAACAACTCTCTTTATGGTAAGTATACAGGTAGCGTACGCGACTATTTTGTGGATAACAGTTTGGGGAAATTCGAACCTCACTTCGATGTTGTTGGCCCAATTAAGGTAAAATATAGCCAGTATACCCCCAATCAGACCGACTCTGTTGACAACATCAATTACGAGGTGTTGAAGACTGTGTCTAACATGGTTGACTTCTCCAAATACGATGCCGATGACGATGGTGTGGTCGATATGCTTTATTTCATCTATGCAGGCTTAGGATCAAACATAACGGGTAATGACGAACGTTTGGTATGGCCGCATGCCAGTTCGGTTGCGTATAATGGGAGGTATGTCAGTTTCTATGGCACCAGAATGGGCAGATATGCCTGCTCTACTGAGTTGTACGGCACTGAGGAAGCGTTTATCTTGGACGGCATTGGCACATTCTGCCATGAATTCAGTCATGTGTTAGGACTGCAAGACCTCTATGATGCCGATTATGAGAAGAGTGGGGGTGAGAGCAATCATCCAGCTGAGTGGTTGATAATGGCTGGTGGCAGCTATCTTAACTATTCCCGTACGCCAGCAGGCTATTCGCTCTATGAACGCTATGCAGCAGGATTCGCTGTGCCCGAAGTCATTCAGGCGGAGGGTAGCTATCGTCTTAATCCACTGGCATTATTCAATAAGGGCTATCGCATCAATACTGAAGTAGCGAAAGAGTTCTTCTTGATTGAGAATCGTCAGCCCACGCAATTTAAATGGGATGAATATTTGCCTGGTCACGGCCTGCTGGTGTTTCGTGTCGACTCTACCTACAATGCCGCATGGCAAAGAAATCAAATCAATGTCAGTCCGCGCCACAATTATTTTGTGATGATACGAGCTGGTGGAGGCACGGGTGCTACGGACAGCGATCCTTTTCCTGGCAAGAATGAGGTGACAGAGCTGGATAACTATACAGAGCCTGCCAACTTGCTGACATGGGCCGGCAGGGAAGCCCAATGGGGATTATATGATATCACAGAAAAAGGTAATGTTATCAGATTCGAGGTTCGTAAGCCGCAAGACCCCAACGGAATCATTCTGCCTAAGGTTGCAGCCAAAGAGAATACGTTAGGTGACGATTCTGCAGTCTATAACTTGCAAGGTCAGCGTGTCAGTCCTACATCGAAGGGGTTACTGATCAGCAGGGGACGCAAATTGCTGAAAAAGTAAGTACCTATTTATTATTATAAAAGCTTCGAACTTTGCATTAAAGTTTGAGGCTTTTTGCATTTTTATTCAGGAATCATTTATTCCTCGTTAATAAAATTGCCATTTTTTAGAAAAAATTAATAAAACATTTTGTGATTTCCTGCAAATTATTTATTTTTGCAGCCATATTTGTACAAAATCTATTAATTAATTATTAAAACGAGAGAGATTTATGAAACAAAGATTAACAATGCTTCTGGCTGCGATGCTCCTCATGGTAGGAACAGCGCTCGCTCAGACTAAGGTTAATGGTACCGTGACCTCTCAGGAAGA
>JAEEGL013061101.1_pt1 | contig 13834 bp, 10 predicted proteins | sample 9134231 | NCBI WGS metagenome assembly JAEEGL01 (sample SAMN16246548, study PRJNA631951) | gut metagenome | biome: gut microbiome; feature: rumen; material: fiber-attached | host: Bos | place: Iran: Karaj | collected 2018-10
ATGAGTGAAATAATCGATCGATTTGAATATGACGGGAAACACTACTATTTCCCCTATGCGCTTACACCCACGGAATACGGTGTGACATACTGTTCAAAAGAAATAGAGGAACTCGGACTTGCCGACCCTATGGATCTGTATTTCAGCGGTGAGTGGGACTGGAATGCATTCGAGGATATCATGCTCCGCTGGAAGGACTCCAATCCGGAGAAGTACCCGATGTCATGGCCGGGGACATTCGGTGCGCAGCTTGCCGCTACCACAGGCGTTCCGGTCATTGAAATGAAAGACAGCAGGATCGTCAACAACATGAAAAGCGCAAATGTGGTCAGAGCCATGGAATTCATAGAAAAGCTCTACCGCGAGGACATTTTCTGGGACGGCTGGCACGGACCGGACGGGCTCGATTCATGGACCGGCACACTGTTCTTTGTAATGCCGCTGGACTGGGCGCTTCCCTGCGGTCAGGAAATATGGTTCAAGAATAAATTCGAGGGTGAGATACGCACAGTCCCGATGCCCCGTGACCCGGAGTCGGACACATACTATATGACGGGAGCTACCTCGGGATATGTCGTTCCGTCGGGTGCAACTAATGTTCAGGGCGCGGTGTCATATATACTCGCGTCAAGAATGTACGCAAATGATCCGGAGATCGTAAATTCCGAGCGCGAGAAGAAAATGTATGACGGCGGATACTTCTACATCAAGTGTCCGGAGTGCAAGCACCAGTTTGACAGCGAACGCGGCGAGGCCGGTGAGACCTGCCCCGAATGCGGCACAACGCGCAAACCCAAGTGGAAACTCACCTATTCGCCCGAACAGATGCAGATATATGATGACCTTGTCGATCCCTCGAAGTTCACCTATGTCTTCTCATGCCACGGAGGCTTCGGTCAGGATATGATCAATATTATGGATGAGGTATTCAATGCGCCTATTACCCGGGGCGACACATATAATTATGTGATCTCCGAAAATTACGGCATTATCGAGAGCACTCTTGACGAATACCGCGGAGCAATAGAAGGCTGACACGCTCCGGCCGCACGGACAATGCTATGACACCACAGTATATCCGCACTATATGAAAAAAGCCGCAGTTCCGGGAACCTTCCGGGCTGCGGCTTTTTTTGCGTCCGTTCCGCCGGGCAGGAGTTCTTTGCTTTATTGAACCGTCCGATAGTTTTATACCGGGTTTTCAGAAAAAATCGGCTCACTCCCTTGACAAGTCAACAGTTGAGTTTTTTCGCCGCAAGCATCTTTTATTATAGCTGAAACCAGCATGGCTTACGTCGGCACAGTGTCGGAAGTATCTTCCGTTTCCTGCGCCTATTGCATTTTCCGCATAAATATGTTATAGTATTGTATGATCAGTCTGTAAAATAATGAGGGAACAAATGGAACTCCGATTACTGCAATACTTTCTCACCGTCGTTCGTGAGGAAAACATATCAAGAGCCGCCGAAGTGCTTCATGTGACACAGCCTACACTCAGCCGTCAGATGAAGGAACTTGAGGACGAGCTCCACACAACACTGTTCATCAGAGGCAGGCGGCTTGCGCTTACCGATTCCGGCGTGATGCTCCGCAGGCGGGCCGAAGAAGTCGTGTCACTCATGAACAAGATAGACAGCGAATTCCGCGAGCAGGAAGAGATCAGCGGAGTCATTTCCGTGGGCAGCGGAGGGCTGAAAGCCGCAAGCGTCCTTCCGGAACTTATCGGGCATTTCCGCGAGCGCTATCCGCTTGTGAGCTTTGAAATAATCACGGGGACTGCCGACCGCATCAAGGAAATGCTTGAACACGGTCTCCTTGATTTCGGATTTCTGCTGGAGCCTGTCGATATGGAGAAGTTCGATTATCTGCGCCTTCCGACCAAGGAAGTGTGGGGTGTTCTTTTCCCTGCCGCTCACCCGCTTGCTTCCGAAAAAGCCATAACGCGCCGGCAGCTGAAGGAGCTCCCGCTTGCAGTCACGAGCCGTACCGCCCTGCGCGGCGAGATCGAGGAATGGCTGAAATATCCCGTTTCGGATCTCGATATCGTGACGACCTTCAATCTGATCGATAATGTAGCACTGCTTGCGGAACGGGATATAGTCTGTGTTCTGGCAGTCGAAGGTGCGGTGGATATGCTGGATCCGGCACGATTTGCGTTCAGGCCGCTGACTCCGGAGCTTTCTATGACCTCGGTGCTTGCCTGGAAGAAGCTGAGCCCGTATTCGGGAGCGGCCGGCAAATTCCTCGAATATATCAGAACTATACATTACGGGCATACCGAAGTATAAAATATAAGTATTTTACATATTAAGAATAATATGCTATAATGAGTACAGACACAAAGAGCTGTGCTCATTTTCATTTTCCGGAGGTGATCCTATGAAAGTGACGATAACCGGAATGTCCGATAAGGAAGTCGCCTGTCTGCTGAAAAGCTCCGGAATGACCGAAGCAGAGACGGAGGCATTTCTCAGGCGCTGTGAGAACAGCAGCAGTGCGGAAAAGGTGCGTATCCTGCGGAAAACAAGAACGGCTCTGCTGAACAGCATCCACGAAAAACAGGCCGTGCTCGACCGTCTCGACAATATGATATGGTATGAGGAACACGGAGGTGGATCATGAAAAAACTGGCGATACTTTTCCTTTCCTATGCGAGTGCTGTAATTTTCGCTGCCTGCGGGAACACGCAGAGTGACAGAAGCACGCAGAAATACTCTTCACAGGTGCCGCAGCAGACTGTTTCTGCCGACAAGCCTGCCGAAGAAAGCAGTTTATCCGGAAGTCAGGAAGTTCTGCCGGACGACGAGGTACAGGATATGAAACTGAAATTATCTGTCAACAATACCGGGCTTACCGCCACACTTGCCGACAGCACCGCCGCAAGAGAACTTGCGGAAAAGCTGAAAGCCGGACCGGTGACCGTTGCGCTGAACGAATACGGTGGATTTGAAAAGGTGGGCAGGCTGCCGTGGTCACTTACAAAGAGCGACAGGAACATTGCAGCGGAAGCCGGTGATATAATGCTCTACCAGGGAAACCAGATGACGATATTCTATAACCCCAATTCATGGAGCTATACGAAGCTCGGACATATTGACAACATCACGGGAGAAGAACTGGCCGATCTGTTCGGTGACGGAAACATCACCGTAACACTGTCATATTGAAACGGAGGTACATGAAATGAAAGACGAAATGCTGACATTAACACAGGAATGGGACAAGACTTTCCCGCAGTCAGGCAGGGTGGATCACAGGAAAGTGACATTCCACAACCGCTACGGCATCACTCTCGCTGCCGATATGTATATCCCGAAGAACGCCGGCGGGCAGCTCCCTGCGATAGCCGTCAGCGGACCCTTCGGCGCTGTCAAGGAGCAGTGCAGCGGTCTTTATGCCCAGACACTTGCGGAGCGCGGTTTCCTTACAATCGCCTTTGACCCGTCCTTCACGGGTGAAAGCGGCGGGCAGCCGAGATATATGGCTTCTCCCGACATAAACACCGAGGATTTTCAGGCAGCCGTTGACTTCCTCTCCGTGCAGGAAAACGTCGATGCCGGGCGTATCGGGATCTGCGGTATATGCGGCTGGGGCGGCCTTTCAATAAATGCTGCCGCTCTCGATACACGCATCAGGGCAACTGTCGCCGTTACGATGTACGATATGGCTCGTGTCAATGCCAACGGTTATTTCGACTCCGAGGACAGCGAAGAAAAGCGTTATGAAAAGAAGGCCGCCCTCAATGCCCAGCGCATCAGGGACTATAAGTCCGGCGAATACGCTCCCGGAGGCGGAGTTGTTGACCCTCTGCCCGAAGATGCGCCGTTCTTCGTCAAGGATTACTATGACTACTACAAGACAAAACGGGGCTATCATCCGCGTTCCCTCAATTCCAACAGCGGCTGGAACGTCACGGGCTGTATGTCCTTCATGAATCAGCCCATCAACACTTACTCCAACGAAATAAGAAGCGCAGTTCTGCTGATACACGGCGAAAAGGCTCACTCCTGCTATTTCTCAAAGGACGCTTACGCCGCTATGACAAAGAACAGCAGATATGCCGGCAACAAGCAGCTTATGATAATTTCCGACTGCGTTCATACCGATCTCTATGACGGCGGCGGCAAGAACGCGATCCCCTTTGACAAGATCGAAGCGTTCTACCGTGAATACCTGAAATAAGGAGCGTAACTATGGCTAAAAAGGTACTTGTGATATCATCAAGTCTGCGCGGAAACAGCAATTCCGAAATTCTGGCGAAGCAAGCGGCAAAAGGTGCGGAGGACGCAGGGCATGAAGTCCGTTTCATCTCGCTGAAAGATAAAACGCTGAATTTCTGCAAAGGCTGTCTCGCCTGTCAGAAAACAATGAAATGCGTTATGAAGGACGATGCGGCCGCGATATGTGAGGAAGCAGGCAATTCGGATGTGCTGATCTTCGCAAGTCCGGTATACTACTATGAGCTGTGCGGGCAGCTCAAAACTCTGCTTGACCGCTGCAATCCGCTTTACCCGTCCGATTACAGGTTCAGGGACGTCTATCTGATAACCGCTTCCGCCGAGGACGGCGACGAGGTATATCAGACAGCCAGGAACGGTATGCAGGGCTGGGTAGACTGCTTTGAGAAAGCAAGGCTCGTCAGGGTGCTTTCGGGCGGCGGGCTGTCCGGACCCGGCGATGCGGAAAAGAATGAAGAATACCTGAAGGCGGCCTACGAGCTGGGAAAAAGCATTTAAGCCGTACAGGACACGACAGAGTACAGCGATCACTGACAGAATATATATAAGAAAGCAGGTATCATAATGGCACAGAAAATAGTACAGACAGCAGGCAGAGATCAGCTCGGGGAGTTTGCTCCGGACTTTGCCCGTTTCAACGATGATATTCTTTTCGGAGAGAACTGGAACAACACGGACATAGACCTGAAAACAAGGTCTGTCATCACGGTAGTCGCTCTGATGTCACAGGGCGTTACGGATAATTCTATCCGCTATCACATTATGAACGCCCGGAAGAACGGCGTTTCGCGGAAGGAAATGGCAGCGGTAATCACGCATACAGCCTTCTATGCGGGCTGGCCACACGCATGGGCGGTGTTCAATATCGCAAGGGAGGTCTATGCGGACGATGCTCCTGCCGATTCCGACAAGGACAGATTCGGGAAGGAACTGCTCTTCCCCATAGGCGAGCCTAATCCTTACGGTGACTACTTCGCGGGACAGAGCTATCTTGCGCCTGTTTCCACGGAACAGATACCGATATACAACGTGACATTCGAGCCCTCCTGCCGCAACAACTGGCATATCCACCATGCAAAAAGCGGCGGCGGTCAGATGCTCATCTGTATCGGCGGACGCGGCTGGTATCAGGAATGGGGCAAGGAAGCAAGAGAACTTCACGCCGGCGATATCGTCAATATCCCCGCCAATGTCAAGCACTGGCACGGCGCGGCAAAGGACAGCTGGTTCGCGCACCTTGCGGCCGAGATACCCGGCGAGGGCGGAAGCACCGAATGGTGTGAAGCGGTGACTGACGAGGAATACAGCAGACTTGTATAACGCGCTCCGAAGCGCGTATCACGCCGCAGCACAGATAAACAGCTCTTTATTATGAGATCCCGGAGCGCAGCCCGCGCGGCCGGTACGCCTGTTACTCCTGTAACAGGCTTTTTTGATGTCTGCCGGAACTTGACAAATCGACTGCTCTGATATATAATACAAATGAGTAATATAATCTGTTATAACCGAAAAAATTCCGGACAGTATTTCATAAATGCACCGGATGATAACGCTGCAAATTCTATATTATCAAAGAGGCTCGCAGTATGGAATTTATCATAGAACACCAATTGAATGTCATGCTGATACTCAGCGGTATCTGTTTTGCCATAGCCGTATGCGGTATTTTCTCCGATTCGTCAAAGGTAAAGAAACATTACCTTTTTATTATGGATATGGCAGCCGCCATCATGATGCTCAGCGACCGTGCTGCTTATATATACAGAGGCGACACCAGCACCATCGGTTTCTGGATGGTAAGGATAAGCAATTTTCTTGTATTCTTCCTTACCCTGATAGTTATAGTGTGCTTCAACGGATATCTTATCGAACTGCTCCGGAGCAACAATCCCACCCGGCAGGTCCCGAAAAGGCTTCTGATAAACAAGTTCATTCTGCTTGCAGGAGTGATCCTGCTTGTTGTTTCGCAATTCACGGGACTGTACTACACCTTCGATGACCAGAACCGCTACCAGCGATCCGTCGGATATATGATATGCTATATGATCCCGCTGATCGTATGGATAATATGCATATCTATCCTGGTACAGAGACGCCGGGATTTCAACCGCAGGCTTTTTGTTGCCCTGATCCTGTTCTGTACGCTGCCTATCGTCGGTTCGGTCGCCCAGTACTTCTTATACGGCATTTCCCTGACAAATATACTGGTCACCCTGCTTGCCGTTTTCCTGCGCGTCGTCGAGTTGGATACCGCGCGGTACGAGCTTGAGCAGGCCGACATAAGAGAAAAGGAACTGACCGCCAGGCAGCAGGAAAGTATGCAGCGCCTTTTCGAGCAGACGGCTACCGCACTCGTAAACGCGATAGATGCGAAGGACACATATACTCACGGTCATTCCGCGAGAGTTGCCGAATATTCCAAAAAACTCGCGGAAATGAAAGGAAAGACCCCACACGAATGCGACGTAATCTATTACACCGCTCTTGTGCACGATGTCGGAAAGATAGGCGTTCCCGAAAGCATAATAAACAAGGACTCTAGGCTTACCGACGAAGAATATGAGATAATCAAGCAGCACCCGTCAATGGGTGTGCAGATACTTAGCAGCATCAGCGAGTTCCCCGAGCTGAACATAGGTGCGCACTACCACCACGAACGCTATGACGGCAAGGGCTACCCCGAAGGCCTCAAAGGCGAGGAGATACCTGAAATGGCGAGGATCATATCGGTTGCCGATGCTTACGACGCCATGACCTCAAAGAGAAGCTACCGCGACCCGATACCGCAGCAGAAAGTCCGCGAAGAGCTTGTAAAAGGTACGGGAACGCAGTTCGACCCGGAATACGCGCGCCTTATGCTTCATCTCATAGACGAGGACCTTGAGTATCAGATGAGCGAACGCGAGGACATCCGGAAACTCGATGAAAAGAACGAACTAACCGTCACCGAGTACAAAAGCAAGGTCTCCGAGGGTATACTGCTGACTCCATATATCACGACCATAACGGCATCTGTAATGTCGGACGAAGAAGCCTCCGGCGCCTTCCCCGCTCCGTGTCTGATACTGTTCGATTCTCTCGACGGCAGGGTACATACAGATAAGAAAGAGAAAAAAGATCTCAATTATTTTGAATACGGAGAGATCACTTACGACCTGAAAGCTGTCACTGCCGGGGCAAGAAAGATACAGACGCAGATAAGCAATAAAGGCTCGGAGAAAATCCGTAAACAAGGCGATTTCATTATAGAAGCGGTTCGTATAGACGACCATGCCCTTATACGCATATACGGCAGAAAAAGGAGCGCGGAATTCATCATAGCACTTCCGGACAGCGCGAGATATCTTTACATAGGGCTTACCGGCGAGCACTGCCGGTACACGGACATAGACACCGAAAAGTCGGAGAAGGAAGCTCCGGCGGACTATATCCCGAGAATAGCGGAAAAGATAAGCTACATCGCGGGCGCTCCGACGGGAGATATACCGAATCTCCAGATAGACGGCTACCGTTATGCCCACAGCAAGGGTATAGTGATAAAGGACGGACTTTCCATATCCTTCCACGCAAAGTGCCTGCCTACAGCGAGACTTGTATGGCACTGCCCCTGCATCGATATATTCTGTTCGGACAACGGAAAGGTCAACGGCCCGAACTTCCGCGACCTGGCGTTTATGCGCTTCGACGGTGAATTCTGGGAAAGCGACCCGGGCTGCCACGCCGATCTGAACGTCAAAAAGACGGACAGTTTCAGGGGCTGGGAAGACTGGAAACAATTCAACCGTGACGGTTATGACTCCACCGTGACCTTCAGGGTGGAGGACAATAAAATAACTATCATCACCTCCAACGACGGCATATCCGTACACAATGTGGCAACACTTACAGGCATCGACAGGCCGGTCTATGCCGCGCTCACCGGAGATCAGGTGACGCTGACGGATATCAGGATAAAGCAAGCCGCAGATTGAACCGCACAGCAAAACCCGGAGATAAAAATATGAGCATTATGCATTTCTCTGCATAATGCTCTTTTTTTGTATTAACCATGGCGGCAGCAGCGACAGGACGCTTATACCGGCACAAGCCGCCGGTACGCCCGGGAGCTGTGATCACAGTAATACCTATTTATGGATCTTTTCTTCAAATTTATTCTTTTCACCGCAGCCGCTCACATCTATCGGATAGGCGCCTGTGAAGCAGCCCGTGCAGGTGCCGCACCCGGTAAGGCTCTGCGCGTCCCCGACAGAGAGATACGCGAGGCTGTCAGCACCGATCGCTTCCGCGATCCCGGCATTGTCGGCGAATTTACAGGCTATCAGGTTTTCCTGTGAGTCGATGTCAGTTCCGAACCAGCACGGGAACCTGAACGGCGGCGAGGATATGCGGACATGGACTTCTTTCGCACCGGCGGATTTCAGCAGCCCCACAATACGCGCGCTGGTAGTTCCCCGGACTATGGAATCGTCAACCATTACAACGCGCTTTCCGGAGACTACGGCGGACACCGCGTTCAGTTTGATGCGTACCGCGTCGCGCCGGTCGGACTGCTTCGGCTGTATGAAGCTTCTGCCTATGTAGCGGTTCTTGACGAAACCGGTCGCGTAAGGTATGCCGCTTTCCGCAGCGTAACCGAGCGCCGCGTCTATGCCGGAATCGGGTACTCCTATCACGATATCCGCGTCAGCCGGAGACCGTTTCGCCAGCATTCTTCCGGCGTTCGTTCTCCATTTCTGGACAGGCTCGTCTTCGAGCAGAGAGTCGGGTCTTGCAAAGTATATGTACTCGAAAACGCACATTGTCTGCGGTCTTCCGCAATGCGTAGTGATGCTGTTTATGCCGTCCTCGCCTATCACTGCGATCTCGCCGGGGCGTACTTCGCGCAGCACGGTCCCGCCGACGCTTTCAATGGCGCAGGATTCCGAAGCCGCGATATAACCGTTTTCCGTCCTGCCGAGCACCAGCGGTCTGAACCCGTTCGGGTCGCGGAAAGCTATCAGCTTTGTGGCGGTCATAAGGACGCATGAATACGCCCCTCGTATCTCGTTCATCGCCGCGCTCACTGCCTCCTCGGTAGAACCGCATTTAAGGCGTGCCGCTACTATCGCGTAGGCTATCGCTTCCGTATCGGAGGTTCCGTGGAATATGGCTCCGCCCAGCTCAAACCTGCGCCTCAGCTGCTCGGAATTCGTGAGATTTCCGTTGTGTGCAAGGGACATATTTCCCTTGATGTGGCGGACGACAAGAGGCTGGATATTGTTCATATCCGCACCGCCGGTGGTAGAGTAACGGACGTGTCCTATGGCGATATTTCCCCGGCCTAACGCCTGCAAGTCGGTCTCGCCGAACACTTCATGAACAAGTCCCGCGCCCTTGCGGTGCCGCATCACGCCGTCGTCGCAGACCGAGATGCCGCAGCTTTCCTGTCCGCGGTGCTGGAGGGCATAGAGCCCGAGGTAGACTTCGTGCGCCGCGTCAACGGGAGTGTTCGCGTAGATCCCGAAAACACCGCACTCTTCGTTCAGCTTTCTCATCTCACATCAAACAGCAGTCTGCCGCAGCCGGTACCGCCCGATGCTTTTTTCATCACATTCCCGGCGAAATACCCCGCATACGGCTTCACAGCTTTTCCTTCTTTCCGGCTTGATAACAGCAAAAAGCGCCGGCTGAGACAGATGTCCCCTGCCGGCGCCTTTGCCGTTCCACAATTTGTATTATAGCACATACCTGCATATTTGTCAATAGGTTTATGCAATATTATATTTCATTTCTTGCAGATGCACTGACAACTTCAAGCACCGGTTCCTATGAATTGCCGCCGCAATCGCATTCTTCGCGTGCTTTCGTCGAACCGGGCACGCCGCATTTATGAATTGCGCGCCGACAAATAATTCAAAAAAGCGCAGCCTATGCCTGATAAGCTACGCTTCTTTCGGGTCGATCCTTTCGTCATATACGCGCAGGACATCATTGACCAGAAACGCAATGATGAGCCTGCTCTTGGTAACATCGTCAAGCTCTTTCCCGATAAGCTCGCGTACTGTCCGTATCTTGCTGTTGACAGTGTTTCTGTGGACTTTCGCTATAGCCGCGACTTCGTTTACGCTGCTGTTGTTTTCGAGATAGATCCGAAGCGTCCGCGCAAGGTCTGTGCCATGGTCGCGGTCGTATCCGATGACCTGACCGAGCTGTTCCTCCACATAATCCCGCAGTATCTTTCTGTCCTTCACACCGGTTATGAGCCGTATTATGCCCGTGTCGCCGTAGTCCGTGCGCTCCCTTCCGCGCAGAACGGACGAGACCAGCGCGGCTTCAGCCTGTTCATAAGCCGCAGCTATCCCGGCAATACCTGCAACGGGTCCGGAAACACCTATATAAATATTATCCTCGAATGCAGCGCACGCGCATTTGCAGAAGCTCTTGATCTCATTCTCGGTGCCGTTCTGGAATACTGCCGTCATCAACCCCTTGAAAACGAACAGCGCCGAACGTGAGGACGTGTTCTTTACATTGCGGCGAAGAGCCATTCCCGCACCTGCGGAGGGGCTGATCCCCCTTAAACCGCAGACAGTAACGGCTGTATATGTGCTGCTGTCGAGGAACTCGGACCTTGTTAGTATCTTATGATATGAGCGCAGAGCGGACGGATCGGAGATCAGGGCTTTAAGCGCGTCGTTCACGGCGCTTTCGTGCTTCTCGCTGCCGGTTATCCTGCGGCACAGTTCATACGATATATCAAGTATATCCGAACCGGCTTCCAGCGTGAACAACGGAAACCCCGTATCTTCACAGAGTTTTGTGACATCGCCCGGAATATAAGGTATATTAGCCCCGACAACGAGCGCGGCGCCGACAGCTCCCGCGGCTCTCATATCCCTGATGAAATCTGCTATCCATTCCGTTCCCGATCTTCCGACTCCCGAAGTGATGACAAGCTCGCCTCCGCGCAGCATGGAAAGCGTTCCGGAGTCTTCGATGATATGGACCCAGCGAACGATATTGTCCATGCCTTTTCCGCCCGAGACCGGCTTCATGCCATATCCGGGCATTATATTCTCGCACAGCTGCATCAGCGTTACCGACATATCATCACCTCCGGTTCTTTTTTAATCTTGTGTGCCGCAGCACATAATATTGCGGATTTTGGTGTGCGCAGGCACATTCAGGATAAGAGAAAAGACGCGGCACATTCAAGCACCGCGCCTTTCCTTTCAGCCAACATAAGTATTAAGAGAGGTCAGCAAACTAAAAAGCATTCTGCGCCGTTTTAAGCCAAAGGCACGATGCTGTCCGCTCCGGCCGCGGTCCGGGATCCGGACAGCTCTCAGAAGCGGAATATACAGGAAAAGGCGCGGACAGGATACACTCCGGTCAGCGCCTTTGCCGATCTTTTACATCATTAATTATAATATATTTTTGCAATTTTGTCAACTGTTTTCTGCAAGAATTTTTATAAATCTTGCAGATATCATTTTATATGCCGAGGGTAAGAATGTGCTCAAGCACATCCGCAATACTATTTATAATATATAGCAATTGCATTGTAAGAATTGACACATTGGTCTGACGTATAAATATTGCCTTTACAGCAAATTGAACAAAATGCAAGTTTAAATATTATTTCCTGCATTTTTTATTGACATTTATACTCCCGAATGGTAAAATCGACCTGTTGAATGAAATTTAATGTACTACCTGTTTCAAGGAGGATAAGATACATGGAAATGAAAGAAGGAGAAGTCCGTATACCTTCCGGCTGCGCTATAACAGGCTTCATAAACCGGAACGGTGACCGTGTAAGCGGCGAAAGCATTATCAGGTCGATATCATATATGCACGACCGTTCAAACGGTCTTGGCGGCGGATTCGCCGGTTACGGGATATACCCGGAATACAAGAACTACTACGCCTTTCATGTTTTCTATGACACAACGGAAGCGAGAGTCAAGACGGAGGAGTTTCTCGACAGGCATTTCGATATCGTCAATCTCAGTCGTATCCCGATCACTCATATGCCCGAAATAAAGAACGAGCCTATGATCTGGAGATACTTCGTTGATCCCCGTCCGACTAAACTCGCTGCTTCACAGCTCGATGAGAAAGAATATGTGGTAGAATGTGTTATCCGCATCAACACGCAGTTCGACGGCGCCTACGTCTTTTCCTGCGGCAAGAACATGGGCGTATTCAAGGCGGTAGGCTATCCGGAGGATGTGGGGCGTTTCTACCGTCTGGACGAATACGAAGGCTACGCCTGGACAGCCCACGGCCGTTACCCGACCAACACCCCCGGCTGGTGGGGAGGAGCTCATCCTTTCGCGCTGCTGGACTATTCGATAGTGCATAACGGCGAGATCTCCAGCTACGACGCGAACCGCCGGTTTATCGAGATGTTCGGCTACAAATGCACACTGCTCACCGACACCGAGGTCATAACATACATCTTCGACTGGCTCAACCGCAAGCAGAATCTGCCGCTGGAAGATATTGCAAGCGTAATAGCGGCGCCGTTCTGGACGAAGATAGACAAGCTCGGGAAGACCGACCCGGAGCAGGCCGCGAAGCTCCGCTACCTGCGGCAGGCCATGTCCGGGCTGCTGATAACAGGTCCGTTCTCGATAATCCTCGGCTATACCGGCGGGCTCATGGCGCTCAACGACCGCCTGAAACTGCGCTCAATGGTCGTCGCGGACAAGGGCGACACAACATACATCGCAAGCGAGGAATGCGCAATAAGAGCGATATGCCCCGACTGCGAGAACGTTCGCTCCCCGAAGGGCGGCGAGCCCGTTATCATCACTCTCAGTGAGGAGGGCAGAAGAAAATGCCTGTAAACTACTTTCCTGCGGAGTTTGAAGTCCTCCGCAATTACGATAAATGCATTCAGTGCCGCGCCTGCGAACGCCAGTGCTCCAACAAAGTCCACTGGTTCGACGGGGATTTCGGAAAAATGCTGTCACACGACGAAAAATGCGTTGACTGCCAGCGCTGTGTAAGCATCTGTCCCACCGGTGCGCTGAAGATCCGCCCGAACGAGAACGCGTTCCGCAAGTCCGCAAACTACACCCAGTCCCTCATGACAGAAGCATACAGACAGGCGGGGACAGGCTCCGTTCTGCTGTCCTCAATGGGTACGCCGAAGGATTATCCCGTTTACTGGGACAAGATACTGCTTAACGCCTCGCAGGTCACGAACCCGCCGATAGACCCGCTCCGCGAGCCTATGGAGACCCGGGTCTTCCTCGGCAAGAAGCCCACGAAGATGAAGTTCGGCAAGAACGGTGAGCTTGATCTTTCGCTTGAGCCGTCCCTGACGCTGAATGTTCCGATAATGTTCTCGGCAATGTCCTACGGCTCGATCTCGAAGAACGCTCACGAAAGCCTTGCAAGAGCCGCAGAGGAGCTCGGCACCTACTACAACACCGGTGAGGGCGGTCTGCACAAGGATTTCTACAAGTACGGCGCCAACACCATCGTACAGGTAGCTTCCGGCCGCTTCGGAGTTCACAAGGATTACCTGAACGCCGGCGCGGCTATCGAGATCAAAATGGGACAGGGCGCGAAGCCCGGTATCGGCGGCCACCTCCCGGGCGAAA
>JAEEGL013256354.1_pt1 | contig 13834 bp, 7 predicted proteins | sample 9134231 | NCBI WGS metagenome assembly JAEEGL01 (sample SAMN16246548, study PRJNA631951) | gut metagenome | biome: gut microbiome; feature: rumen; material: fiber-attached | host: Bos | place: Iran: Karaj | collected 2018-10
CCTTCGCAGGGATCGTGTCTTTGGAGACGCTGATGATGCAGGTCGCGGTCTTGGACCCGTCATGGGTCGTCACGGTTATGGTAGCGCTTCCTGTTCCGACCGCCTTCACGGTCCCGTTGCTGACGGTGGCCACGCTGGTGTTGCTGCTGGTCCAGGTCACCGTCTTGTCTGTCGCGTTGGCAGGTCTCACCGTCGCGGTCAGCGAGAGGTTCTCGCCCTTGCTCAGGCTGGCGGAGCTTCTGTCGATGTCGACTCCGGTCACGGGGACGCCGGTCGAGGGCGCCTTGTAGTCTGCATAGTATACTGACGGATAGACGATGTCGGTCACCACGCGCCCTTTCATGGCCGCGCTGCCCCTGAGGAAATAGCTGTCTGTTCCGCCGGTGTCGTCCCATGTGGCGTCGACGATGTACCAGTTGCCGTCCTCCATCTGGACGAAGTTCCCATCATGGCCCTCCGCGTTCCCCTCGTACGCGCCCCCGGCCACGTAGTCGCAGGGGATGCCGTGGATGTCGCAGAGCATCTTGAAGGCGGCGGCGTACGTCTCGCACACCCCCTTGTGGTCTCCGAGGACGGCGTTGTAGATGCAGTGGTACCTGTGGGCTACCGTGTCCTCGTAGCTGTATGTGATGAGGTCGCAGACGTAGTCGTGGATGGATTTCACCTGGGCGTATCTGGACGAGCCGTCGACCTTCACGCCGCGGAGGGCGGAGACGGTCCTGTCGTAGCTGCTCCTGTCGAAGCCTGTCCCCTTCAGGACCTTGATGGTGCCGGTCGACGGGTCCACGTCCACGTTCGACATGAAGTCGTACCCGTCCTCCTCGTCCCATACCTGGCGGTAGTCCTTCTTCAAGGATCTCTGGACCTTCTCCATGACGGTGATGGCGTACTCCACGAGGTCGTCCTCGGACATGCCAGAAGGCAGCTTCACCGAAGACTCGGTCCCTTTGGTGATGGCAGCGGCCACGGCATCGTACAGCCTCTTCTCCACCGCGCTCAGGTCGCTGTAGCCAGGAAGCCCGTCGTATCCTAGGGTCGTGACCGTTCTGGCCTTGGCGGGGACGGCGGCGGACACGGGGCATCCGCAGAAGGAACCCTCTCCGAAGCTCTTCACCGAGCCGAGGGAGCCGGCGCTGGACAGGGCCATGCACCCGTAGAACGCCATGTCCCCGATGGAAGCGACGCTGGTCGGGATGCTGACGGACTCCAGGGCGGAGCACCAGTAGAATGCCTTCTTCCCGATAGTCGTCACGGAGCTTCCGAGCTTCACGGAGGCGAGGCTCTGGCATCCGTAGAGCAACTCGTCCGATACGGCCTTGACCGAGCTGCCGACGACGACCGAAGCGAGGGAGCCGCACTTGCTGAAGGCTCCCCTGCCCAGACTGCCGACGCTGTCTGGCACGGTTACGGATCTGAGGCCGCTGGCGCTGAATGCCTCCGCGCCGATCGCGGTCACGGACGCCGGTATGGTCACGTAGCTCAGGCTCGTGCACCCCATGAACGCCTCGTCGCCTATCCTCTTGACAGTGGTGGGGATCGACACGGTGCCGAGGGACATGCATCCGCTGAACGTCCCATTCTCAATTGCAGTCACTCCGCTCGGGATGCTGATCGACTTGAGGCCGAGGCACTTGCAGAAAGCCTCCTCGCCTATGGATCTGACCGACGAGGGCAGCGTCACGCTTCCAAGGCTGGAGCATCCGTAGAACGCCTTCTCGCCTATGCTCGTGACGCTGCCGGGGATGCTCACGGAGCTTATCCAGCTGTTGCGGAACGTGTTGTCGCCTATATGCGTGACGCCGTATCCGATCGTCACCTCGCTGATGGTGAACATGCCTGCCCAGGGGGTGTCCGCGCCGTTGTAGTCGTACATGGCGCCGCTTCCTGTGATCTTCAGGGTCTCGAACTCCACTATCTCGTAGCTCACGTTGTCCCCGCATTTCCCTGGCGCCGCATCGGACTGCTCCGATGTCGCAGGGATCAGGGCCAGGACGCAAACCGCCAGAGCCAGCAGAGCCATCGTCCTCCAGACGCAGGGGGCCCTGTGCCGGAGAGACTCGTTGTCGTTATTGCCTGTCGTGCTCATTTTCATCATCGTATGGATGTTGTCGGTTTGTTATCGGCCTAGGGGTTTATTACTTGTCTTTGCGGCCAGCGCGGAATCCGTATCGCATCTTGGCAGCGTGGAGGCTATCGTCTTTCTTTTCGGCGAAGGGCCTATGGAAAGCGGAACGGATAAATTCGGACCAGAGGATTCTCGGGCATGAGCAGCCTATGCTACCTGTTCGCCGAATTCGCCTCCCGCTATCCCTCCGCCAGAAAGGAGAGCCTGAGGGGCCATCCTGTGGCCGACCTCATGAGGAAGGATATCGCAGGCGGCATCTCCGGCATGGGAGTGTTCGGAGACGGCTACATGGTTCGCGGAAGCGTCGGGAAGGGAGGCTGGGCCGAGATACCCTGGGCGGCTGTGTTCGATCTAGAAGAGACCGACACTCTGCATCATGGACTCTTCGTCATCTTCGTCTATTCCGCCGACATGGGGTCCCTGTTCCTTTGTCTGAACCAAGGCAGCGTCACCTATTTCGACTCTCACGGCAGGGCGGATACCAACAGGCATCTGGAGGAGAACACGGCCGCGCTGCTGGGGGACCTGGACACCGTGGGCTTCGACACCGGCCGCATAGATCTTACGGCCACCAGCAGCGTCGGGAGGTTCCTCGAGACCGGGTGCATATGCAGCCGGAGGTACGACGTGGGCGACCTCCCCTCGGACGACAGGATCAGGGCCGACCTCGTGGATTTCAAGGGCCTGTACTCCAGGGCGATGGAGGCGGAGCGCAGGCTGGGCCTGGACATGGCCATACCGGGCAGGCGAACCGTCGTGCCGGTCGGGTTCTTCCAGGAAAGGGACGCAGTAGCTGTAGCCAGGGCAGCCGTCGGCATGATCCTGTGCCGCAGGACGCCGGACGGCGAGGTCCTGAGGAGGCGCATAACCCAGACGGAGGCGTACACGGGGGAGGACGACACCGCCGCCCACGCCCGCTTCGGCCGCACCGGCAGGAACAGGGTGCTGTACGAGGACGGCGGCAGGGCGTACGTCTACCGCTGCTACATGTTCTGGCTGCTGAACCTGACCGCAGGCGGGGAAGGCGACCCCCAATGCGTCTTGATCAGGGGAGTGGAGGGAGCCGAAGGGCCAGGCCGTGCCTCCGAGCTGATGGGCTTCCGCAAGGACATGTACGGGGATCCTCTGGACGAGGAGCACGGGCTGTGGCTGGAGGACGACGGCTTCCGTCCGGAGGTCGAGTCCGGCCCCAGGGTCGGGATCCCTTACGCCTCGGAGGCGGACAGGGAGGCGCCCTTGAACTTCAGGATCAGGGCGCAGCGATCCTGTCTCTGGCCTGTTTTTCATTTTGTATCGCATCCTGCCGATAGGCTTGTAAATAGCGAGATCCAGAAACGTCGCAGAGCTGTTTCCGATGTTATGCGGAGCCAAACTCAAAACAAAGCGTTTCCAGAGTCGTTGGCGATCTCATAGCACCAGTAGGAAAGTTGGCCAGGTCTTATCTAACTGCCATATCAGTGCTTAAACCCCGCTATCGGCATAAGCACAATAAGACCAAACATGCACATCTATGCGTCAAAAAGACTTTAAGGACTCGTGAAGAACGCACGATCGATACGAGCTGTGGGTAATAAATGATAAAGGGGCCAGAAGGCCCGTTTTGTTCAGGATATGAGGTATAGTTTCCCTTCGGACCCTTCGAACGTGTGGCCGGCGAGTCTGGCGACGGTCCTGGGGACGGTGGAGCCATCGTCGTAGAACAGCGTGCCGTAGAACGCGTTGGATCCTAGACTGGACAGCGAATCGGAGAAAGTCACGGACGTCAGCCCTGAGCACTTAGAGAACGCTTTGGCGCCAATAGACTCGACGTTGGAGAGGTCCAGCACTGACATCGTGGTGCAGAGCCTGAAGGCGGAGCTCCCGATTGAGACTACCGTCCAGTCCTGGCCGTACCTGTGCAGGGACGAGGGGAGGGCGCTGGGGGACGAGTTCTTGTCGAACCCGACGGCGGACAGCTCGGACTCGGAGCAGGCCTCGTACACGATCCCGCCGGCGGAGAATCTGGATCCCAGCTCGCAGACCTCGCCGAGGGTGCGATCGCCTATCCCGCGGAACGTGCGCCCCGCCAGGCTCTCGGCTGTGGGGGACAGCTTCTCCCCCTCGGGTCCGTAGAAGCCGATTCTGTAGAAGGCGTTCTTCCCGACGGATGACAGCGAGCCGGGGAAAGACACCGACTCCAGCGCGCCGCATTCGGAGAAGGCGCTCTTGCCTATGGACTCGAAGCCCTCCTCGAACACCAGGGTCTTGAGGTTCTCGCAGCTGTAGAAGGCGTAGGCCCCTAGGCTCCCGAGGTCGCCGGGTACGGTCAGCGTCGTCAGGCCTTTGCAGTACGGGAACGCTTTGTAGCCGACGGAGGCGACGTTCGACAGGTCCAGCGACTCGACGCCGTTGTTCTTGTAGAACGCGTTCCTCTCGATGACGGCCCCCTCTCCGGTGAACGAGACGGACTTCATCCTGACGCATGCGCTGAACGCGCTGGCCTCGAGGACGGCGCCGTCGCCGGGGACCTCCAGCGAGGTCAGCCTCTTGCACCCGTAGAACGAGTACTCGCCGAAGCGCTCCACGGTGTCCGGGACGACGAGCGTCCTCAGCGAGGAGCAGTTGGCGAACGCCTTGTATCCTACTTTTGAGATCGAGCCGAGATCGACCGATGTTAGCACGGAACAGTTGTAGAATGCTTTAGAATCAACCGATGATATCGAAAAAACTTTTCCAGACGCCTTCACCGTAACCGGAATCACTAGATCCTGGTCGATGGTTTCGTATCCTGCGAGGGCAGCCTCCAACGGGTCAACGGAGACTACCCTATATGTTAGTCCGTCAGCCGAGAACACAGATCCTACCTCAACTGGCAATACCTGTACAAGATTGCCATCTTTTAGCGAGAAATCTTTTCCCCGTAAGTCATCGGCAGTGTTCTGGAGCAGAGTTTCGCCGTCGGCTTCATAGAAACACAGTTTGAAGAAAGCGTTCATCTCGACAACTTCTAGCTCTTCTGGAAATGTGACGCTGGAGACCCCAGCGCATTCGCTGAAGGCGCTTTCTTTGATAATAACCAAGGTTTCAGGCAGGTTCAGGGCACTCAATGAACGGCATCCGTAGAAAGCGTACGATCCTATCTGAAATATCTGGCTGCCGAAATCAACAGACGAAAGTGAGGCGCAGTTAGCAAAAGCTCTGGCATAGAGTATTTTCGCAGAGCCCAGATTTACCGATTCTAGAGACTCACATCCGTAGAAGGCTCTCACCAAGACCGTCTCCGTCGAGCCGAGATCGACCGATTTCAGACTGGAGCATTGATAGAACGCTTTCTTGCCGATGGATTCGACTTCAAATTCGAAGCCAGACAATTCTATAAACGCAGGTACGTCGAGAGTGACCGGATGCCCAGCGTATCCAGTCAGCGAGACCTTTCTTGACCCCAACGATGTGACAGTGAACTCGAGGCCCGCAACATCGAAGGCTGCTCCCTCGAACACATCGCCTAATGCTGTGCATGTTAATTTCCCGTCAATCAAAGCGAACCGTTTGTTCGCGATGCCTTCGCAGGAATGCTCCAGCACGGTGGTGCCGTCCTCTGCAAAGAACACGACGCCACCGAAGGACGACTCGCTTATGTATTGTAAAGACCGAGGAAACTCAGCGTACGAGATGGAGGGACAGTCCGAGAACGCACGATCCTTGATCGTTTTGACAGAGTCAGGAATCTTGACGCTGGACAGCGAAGCACATCCTGAGAACGCATTCGGTTCTATAGACTCGATCTCATATTTCCTGTCGAATAAGCGTATCTCGTCCGGATCGAAACCAGACAGATCTTGCGAGCATCCGATGGCGGAGATCTTGTGGTTAGGCATGTCTGTTATCTTGTAGCTGACGCCTTCCACATCGAACTCGTACCCTGTGTCAATCTGCTCAAAGGTTATCTTGAAGTTCTCACTGCCCGAATTCGGGAGACGCCAGACAAGCATCTGGTACCAAGTGTACGAGTTCAACCATTCATTTATCTGGAAGCTGTCGCCTCTTCCGCTGTAGCTAGAGCAGACATACTCGCTGTAGTCGAAGCAATCTTCTTCTTCAGAATATATCCCGAAAATGATTGCTCCGACGTCAGCGGCATTGACGAATTCGAAGTGGTAGTATCCGTAGTCGTCTATCCCGAACTGCAACACTGTAAAGCAGTCTGGCTTATTGATCGATATTTTGTTCACGACACCTTCTTCCAGCCATTCACAGCCGCCGTCAATGTAGTCGTCGAGCGGTATGCTGGTTGTCTAAAAGCTAAGATCCACAAAGTCGTCATATATATCGAGGACTGGGTCGTAATCTACTGCATCAACGGCAGAGTCGCCTAGCATGGCAGTCCCCGCCATCAATGCCATCACTGAAACGATGATTAGCGCTAATCCGTCTTTCATTCTCATCCCTCTTAGACAGAATCCTGTCGAATCACTCTGCATTCCTGCCAAAACATCTGTGTTCGCAGTCGAATGGCTTCTCCTGTGCCGGCTGCGATTCGGACATCCGGTCATGTCGGTTCCGTGGCCTGACAAAACTAAAGTCCGATCTTGTCTTGGTTGACTTATAATCTAAGAGTATGCTTATATTTATTTTGAATGGAGAGTTCTATTGTATGATTTTTGTTAGTTTTTTGTTATTTAGTTCTGTCTTGAACTAGGACGAGACATGCATGTCGGTTCAATAGCAGATCTGGTGAAGAGGAGCGATTCTCCGGATGGCCGAGGTGGTCCATCATAAAGGGATGTGGCGGACCCGTCCCATATTAAAGAAAGGCTCCCCGCATCTTCATATGAGCTATGCGGGGCATCGGACGCCTGTTGCTGGCGCCCGGAAGGAGTTTGCGCGATGCCGGCAGGCCTCGATGGCCGGTCACAGCACTCCCATGTCCGTGAGCTTCTCCGGGAGGTACGTGTCCGTCACGTAGTCCAGGCCGTACTTGGCCAGCGCCTGCTGCTCGGACTTCTTCTTCATCTCCAGCATGGTCTGTATCTCGGTCACCCAGAACTCGTCTGCGAACCTGGGGTCGCTGAGCTCCGCGTTGAGGGCGCCGATGTCCTTGTCGTTCAGCTTGTCCGTGGGCAGGCTGTAGTTCAGGATGTCGGACGCCGTGACGCCGATGAACTGGGCAGTGGGCGTCGCCAGGTACTCGGAGATGTGCGCGGTCTTGATGGCTCCGTAGGCCACCGACGCGAATATCCTGAACGACCAGGGGTCGCCGTCGGTGAAAACGGTCACAGGGAGGTCGTACTCCTCGTTCAGCCTCTTTATCAGGCGCCTGGTCGACCTCGCAGGCTGTCCGCTAAGATGGACCAGCGCGCAGTCGTACTGCTCGGGGACGCCGTTCTCGATCAGCCTGGCGTACATACCTCCTGTCTCTATCGCCATGATGAACTTCGTGTTGCCGGGATCGATCTGGAACGTGTCCTCCTCCACCTTGTACGGGACGGCGAACCCCGCCTCGGACACGTCGTCGATGCAGTTCATGGTCTTCATGCCCTTCTTGGTCATGGTGGTGAAGTTCAGGTCGCCGTAGACGTGGGCTCCGGACTCCTCCGGGCGGAGCTTGAAGTCCTCCCTCATGCACCCGGTGATGGTTTCCAGGTCCTCGGCGAGGAGGTTGCTCTCGTCCTGGGAGTGGAACTTGGCGTTGTTCCACCCCTCGGATATGTAGTACATCTCCCTTAAGGTGGACGACTTGCTGTCGCGGATCATGTCGTTGATGAAGTCGGACGTGTACACCGTCCTGAGCATCATCACCGCTCCGTTGACCGTCTTCGCCGTGCGCGACGTCTTCAGGTCACCGTAGGTCCATACGCTGTGGCGGCTGTCGAACTCGATGTTCTTCTTGGACCTCAGGGGCAGCTCCATGGCGGGGATGTCCCCTCCGTCGAGCTTGTCGTAGATCCCCTCGACGACTCCGGTGAGGCTGTCGAGCGCTTTCTGTTGTCTTTCATTCATCGTCAAGGTCCTCATCCTCCTCCTCTTCCTTCTCGTCGTCGTCCGCCACGTAGTCGTCCGCGGACTCCACGATCTCCATGCCCTTTATCCCCCAGTCGCCGGGGAGCATCTCGGCGCCCATCACCATCACAGGGTTGAGGCCGGAGAAGTAGATGTCGTCCGCGTCGAAGGTGTCGGCCATGTCCCCCGTGAGGTCGAAGGTTATGGATACGTTCGTGGACGGCTGGATGTCCTTGATCTCCCAGTTGGCCTTCCCCTCGTCGTTGATGTCCAGGAAGTAGGGGGACGAGTACACCGACAGGTCCTTCAGGCACTCCTTGGGGAGCTGGGCGTGGAGCCTGAAGGTGCGGACGGTGCTGGTGTAGTTGTAGACCGTGTAGGTGACTGTGCGTTTGGACTTCCCGTCCTTCTTGACGGAAGGCTCGATCCACACGACGTTCATGATGCGGGTGATGGTCCTGTCGAGGTTCGGGACGGGCCTCCCGAGGTGCTCGGCCGCCTTCTTCGCCATGTCCGGGAGGATCTCCTGAACGATCTCGAACTTCGCGTGCGTCTTGTTCTTGCGCTCCATCTTGTTCAGGTGGCTCTTCAGGTTCCTGGCGCAGAGCCTCAGGGCGAGGCCGATCTCGCTCTGCAGCTCGGGGAACCCTGCTACCGCCTCCTTTCCTTCAGAGGTGAACGGGACCTTGGTGGAGGCCACGTGGACGAGTATTATGGCGGGCCCGAACGGGATGCCTTTCCCTCCCCTCTGCTCCAGGCCGTACCTCCTCCAGTCCATCTCCGATATGGCCTTCGTTATGGCGCAGGCCCCCTGCTGGTACAGGAGCGGCACGCGGTTGGCGAACCTGAGAATCTGGACCTGGCTGTCGGAAGGTATGTCCCCGCCGTAGACGATTCCCGCCTCGACGACGAACGGGTTGCCGTTAACGGCCTTCGGGGAGCGGGTGACCGGGGTGGCGTAGTATTCGGGGCGGAGGCCGTCGAGGACGTGCATCAGGCCCTTCTTGATGAGGGTGTCGCCTATCGGCGAGAGGCAGTCGGTCGGAGGGGCCATTATCTTCACCTGCTTTATTGCGTCCAGGATGGCGATGGCCTCCTCGCGCGTCAGCTTGCCGGGGCTCTTGGAGCCGTCGACCTTGGATATGTCCAGGATCTCCTTGGTCAGCCTGTCCGTTATCCTCGAGAAGTCGTTCTTCAGGAACGCCGCCACCGTTTTCTGGGCCGAGTTGCTGGAATACTTCAGCAGGTCCCCGATCTCCATGCCTTCCGGGTGGGGCTTGATCTCCTTCGGCCTCGGGGGCATGATGTCGGTCGCCCTCTCGAACACGTACTTCTTGCCCTCCGGGTCGTGGAACGTGATCTGGGCGTGGGGGTTCACTATGGCGGTGTTCTTCAGGTACTCGAAAACTGACTGCTTCCCGGTGATGTACCTTCCCTTTATGGTGTACTCTATCCTGGTGCCGTGGTCCTTCCCTTCCCATTTGAACACGTTCTCGTTGGACGTTATCGGACGGTTCTTCTTGGTGTCGATGACGATGTCCATCTCGTTGGCCATCTCGAACTCGCCTTCTATCTTGGAGACCACATGGGCGGGCTTGCCGGTCGTTATGTTCCCGTACATGACCGTGGCGGATATGCCTATCCCTTGCTGCCCTCTGGACTGCCTCAGCGCATGGAACCTGGACCCGTAGAGCAGGCGCCCGAACACGTTGGGTATCATCCTGTATACGATCCCGGGGCCGTTGTCCTCTATGGATATGTGGTAGTCCTCGTCGTCGATCTTGTCTATGCGCACCTCTATGTCCGGGAGGATGTTGGCCTCCTCGCATGCGTCGAGGGAGTTGTCCACGGCTTCCTTTATCCCCATAAGCAGGGATTTAGAGCGGGAATCGAATCCGAGGATCTGCTTGTTCTTCTCGAAGAACTCCGTCACGGAGATCTCCTGCTGCTTGGCGGCCATCTGTTCCGCCGTCGGGGCCTTCTTCTTGGTGGTGGAGGCCGGCTTCTTGTTCTCGCTGTCTGAGGGCATCCGAGCCTGCAATAGAATCGTGTTTCTTAACATTTGTCGCAGATTCTATCAGGATAGCGTATTTGGACGCAGAGTCGTATATTCAGCCTCTTGTCATCGAAGAAGCGGATGGGGCCACCAATAATCGTATTGTTCTCGGCTTGCTCGCCTTTTCGAAACACGAGATCATCTCAAGCAGTGAATTGCGCACACAACCATTATATGCTGAGGGCCAGGATTGGAAATCGCCAGGGTGGGAGTCCGGCGCGCAGGACTTCCCTTTGCGCCGGCCTCTGTCCTGAGTAGCCATGAGGGAGGTGAAATCCTGAGTGAGGAAAAGGACCAGGGCGGCACTGCAAAACTGTCCCTGGTCCTCGAGGCAGCCCGGCTCTTGTCCGAGCTGCCGAGATGGGCCTTCGCTTGAAGGCGACAAACCCCTTACGGCCCTTCGGGGCCGGCATCGAGGTTCGAATCTTCATCCTCGCTCCAGGATATAACGTCATTGCCCCGCCGTCATCGATGCTATAAGGCGCTGGACCTGAAGCTGCCGTCCTAAAATGGTCGCAGAAGGGTTCGGAAATGCGAACCCTATGGTTTGGAAGAGGGCGCCCTTTGGGGGACGCCCATGGTTTCATTCGTCGTCCTCGTCGAACACGGCGCCGCACTTGGGGCACCTCTTGGCGTTGGCCGGGACCCTGGCTCCGCATTCGGTGCATTCGAAAACTTCTGTGCTGGTGTCGACGCTCCCGTCGGCGTGGCGGATCTCGCTCTCGAAGCCGTCGTCGAAGCTCTTGCCGCACTTGGGGCAAACGGTAGCGTCCTCGGTTATCTCGCATCCGCACTCGGAGCAGACGAACTTGTCCTTCTTCTTGGGCTTCAGCTCCTCCGGGACATCGATGTACTCTCCGCATTTCCTGCAGTTGACCTCGCCGGGAAGGACTATCGCTCCGCACTTCTTGCACCTGCCGTATCCCTGAGGGTACAGGCGACCCTCCTTCTCCATCTTCTCGCGGGTCTTGCCGAGGCTCCTCCTCATCAGAGCGGAGAATATCAGGATGATGAAGTACATGGCCGCGATATATGCCGTTATGTACGCGGACCCGACGAAGCATATCGACATCATTTCGCCGTCGGATATGCCCGTGTCTATGGTGAACGACATCCCGTTCTTCATGTCGCCGTCCACGAAGACGCTGACGAGGCACAGCTTCCCTGCTGGAAGATTCAAATCGACTGTTCCTCTGTAGCTGGTAGGCGATTTCACGGTGTAAGGTATGTCTATCGTCTTGGAATCCGTAGACCGGACGCCCCCGAAGGCTATCCCGCTGACCGTCCCGTACTTGGCGACAGGCTTGAACTCCTTGCCTTCGACAGGGACCAGGGTCATCGTCAGGACGCCTGTTGTCTCGTCGTACGAGACGTCCTGGACGTACTTGCCGTCCTTGTTGATCATGTCCGCCATGTCATGGTTGACCCCCATGTATCCGAACGTCCCCAGAGCTATGGACAGGACGATGAACACCACCCCGATGATCGCCTTCATCCTCACGGAGGTGACGCCGAGGAGGTGGGGTATCATGTACAGCAGGACAGCGACTATCAGGAAGCCGATGCACATCGAAGCGAATCCCAGCGCCTCAAGGACGAGAGCGATGGCGATCGCGCCGATTATGGCTACGAGCTGCTTGGTACTGAGGGCGGAGAACTCCTCTCTGAGGCTCTTCCTGCCTTCCGCCGTTTCTGTCATCGGGGGCCTATCCGTAGGTTTCTATTAATAAGTTGACCGTCGGCTGTCTCCCTTGCGGAACAGGCATCGGACGCTGTCTTCCGCAATCCCCGGATCTTGAGAATCGGCCTGAGGCGCAGCTCCAGCGTTTTTCCTGCTAGGGTGCCTCTCCTCGGGGCAGATGAGCTCGGCGGCGTTGATTATCGCCTCCAGGGCTTCCCTGTCGGCAATGCTGTAGAACGTGCTACGGCCATTCTTCGCGCTGACGATGACGCCGGAGCCTCTCAGGATGCTGGTGTGGTACGTGAGGAGGTTCTCCCTCAGGCCGGTCGCCTCGCATAGCGCCGAGTTGTTCATAGGTCCGCGCATGAGCAGCCTTAGGATCCTGTAGCGGAACGGGTTCGCTATCGCCTCCAGAGACTGGGGGGCGGCTTCGGATTCGACGGCCGGGGTCAGACTGCTCCCTTCGTCCAGAATATTTCCGGAGAAAGGCTTCCTGGCGCACATGGTGTATCTGACGGGAATCCTCGCAGGGCCGTCCTCCGTGTAGGTGTTGTAGTCCTCCGGGTCGGTGCACCTGAAGCTGACGTCGTTCATGCCGGAGTACGTCATCATCCAGAGGTCCCACGAGGGTCTTCTGACGCGGTTCGGATAGAGCTTCATGGCTATCTCCCCAAGGCGGGCGTAGTCGACGTTCCCCATCTCCGCGCGGAAGGCTATCTCTTCGGCGCCGTACTTGAGGCGCATGTACCTGTCCCTCTTCGCATACTCCTCCTTCTTCGTCTGGAAGTAGTAGCTCCCGTCCATGACTACTATCCTTCCGCCGGGACGGAGGATTCTTATCCATTCGCGGTAGGCCATGCCGGGGTTCGGGAGGGTGAACACGAGGTTCCTGGCGACCACGGCGTCGAAACATCCGTCCTGGAAGCCGGTAGAGGCCGCGTCCCCCCTTACGAACTCTATGTCCAGCCCGGACTGGGCGGCGTTCCATCTCGCTTCCTCCAGCATGCTCTCGCTCACGTCCAGGCCTACGGCCTCGTGCCCCGCCTTTGCCAGGAGGATGGCCACGAACCCTGCTCCGGTTCCGGCGTCGAGCACCTTCAGCCTGCGGCCTCCGGGGATGCAGCGCTCCAGCTCCGAAGCGACTTGGCTGCTGTTCTTCAAGATAATTCTGGTGAACAGCCCGTATCCTCTGGCGCAGCCGCTCCAGAACTCGGTGACCTCCTTCTGGAGGGGCTCGCAGGCCTCTTTTTCTGGTAAATTCAGGGGACCGCTGCCCATGATTTGAATAACAGGCGTTTTCATCATATATGTTTCGAAGCAGCAGAACATAACATCAAAAAAAATTGATTGATAAATCGCTTTTAGAGCAACCTTTATGTAATGAATACTTTAGTGAAAGGGCAATTGGATGTAAAGTCCAATATCGAGTGATAAAATGGACCAAAAGACTCTGATCGCCGTCGTTGCCGTGGTCGTGGCGGCAATAGCGGTCATCGCGGCCGCCTATGCTTTCATGAGCAACGGCAGCAACGACAAAGGCGACAACGACAAGACGGTCGCCGTCTCCGGGATATACCTGAACAAGGCGGAGCTGTCCCTGGACATAGGCGGATCGGCCACGGTGGCGTGCACGGTTTCCCCCGCCGGCGCCAGCGACAAGAACGTCAAGTGGGCTTCTTCCGACGTGTCCGTAGCCACTGTGACAGACGGCGTGGTCAAGGCGGTCGCGGCGGGAAGCGCTGTGATCACCGCCACCACCAATGACGGAGGCTATGCCGCATCATGCAAGGTCGTCGTTGCCGAAGAGAAGCCTATAGCTCAAGACATGACCGTCTACGACGTCAACAGCAACAGGCTCGTCGTCTACGGGAACGCGAACAACGACGACACCATCGACGAAAGGGACCTGGCCATCATCCAGTCCTACGCCGACGGGACCAGCACCTGGTCCAAGGGCCTCGCGCCTTTCGCCGACGCCAACGCCGACGGGAAG
>JAEEGL015951021.1_pt1 | contig 13834 bp, 10 predicted proteins | sample 9134231 | NCBI WGS metagenome assembly JAEEGL01 (sample SAMN16246548, study PRJNA631951) | gut metagenome | biome: gut microbiome; feature: rumen; material: fiber-attached | host: Bos | place: Iran: Karaj | collected 2018-10
CCGCCATGAAGATGACCGGAAAGCACAAGATCCGGAGAAAATCCGGCGTAATCGCTGAAATGGTCAGGCGTGTGGGCAATAAGTATATTGTACTTATCCTTATCAACCGGGCCGAACGTATCCTCAAGTATCCCCTCCGGCAGATACGATCTGACCCCTCTTCTGTACTTATCTATCGGGATATCATAACCGTATATACATATGTTCCTGTCCGGAAGATCAATGTACCTGTCAGATAAGAACTCTATCCCGCAAGTCTTCACAAGTTCCTGCAGCTGCGCATACTTGCCCGGGAACCTGTCCGGTTCTTCCTTATAACGCTGCTCATGATTGCCGAGCCCGTAATAAACCTTATGCCTTGATGCAAGCGCCTTAAGAAATAAAAAGGCCTCTTCGGGATCATACTTGGGCTGCATATAGCTCGTGATCATGTCGCCGGCAAGTATAACGAAATCCGGATCCGCATTATCGATCGATGCGAGCAGCGTCGTGTTATGATCATGAGTCACATCAGTATCATGAAGATCGCTGAGCATAACAAATCTGACCGGTGACGTTATATCCTTGTCGGTCAAAAGCTCATATTCTACTATCTCGTATCCGCTGCTCTGCCTGTATACAAATATCGCTATAACAACAAGCAGCAGGATCAGTATATATATCAATTGCTTACCTTCGCGATATATAGTTATCCCATCTCATTCTCATACAACATGTTGTATTATAACATGAAGAGCACCGGAAAAAAAGTATTATTTTTGACAAAGAAAAACCCCGGTAAAACCGGGGTATTACAAACATATCAGTTGTATTTTCTTTTTCTTGCAGCTTCGGACTTCTTCTTACGCTTAACACTGGGCTTCTCGTAGTGCTCTCTCTTACGGATCTCCTGCTGGATACCCGCCTTGGCACAACTTCTCTTAAAGCGACGAAGCGCACTGTCCAAACTCTCATTCTCTTTTACGATAACTTCTGCCATTTTTCTTCCCTCCCCTCAAGTCATAGATTGTGCTGACCCTTGGGCTTCTTTGCACTGACAGCATTATAATCATTAGTTTGGCAATAGTCAAGAACTATTATCTTGCTGCTGCAGTCTTGGCGTTCTGCTGAATGAGATAACCGAGAAGCTCGGAAAGGTTTATCGTTCCGTCAGCTTTGATAAAAGGTTTAAAATCAAAACCGGCCGGGATGCGGCATGCAAATACATTACCTTTATATGTATAGAAGATATTATACGGAACCGTATTGTTATCAGCCAAAGCCTTAACAGTCTGGGCGTCTATTGTCGTGATCTTTGACATGTTGATGTTAAGACCCTTTTCCATTATCTGTGCCTTGATCTCAGGTGTTGCGAGCGGCAGGGCTGCTGCTATCTGAGTGAGCTCGGTTCTGATCTCCTCCTGCTGCTGTACGCTTTCAGTTTGAGCTTTGAACGACTCCTCTGCAGGCTTGTCATCATCTGAACTCTCCCTGTCTTCAGATGTCTGAGACGCGGTATTTGTAAAGAACGGGATCATAAAACTGCCTCTTGCAAACCATGAACCGTTGTCATTGAACAGAGTTTGCAGGCTGCCGCTTGCGGAAGACGGAAGTCCTTCAATAGCATCGAAGATCAGGCTGACTACCCAGCTGTTATTTGTGATCTGATAGTCACCCGGTGTAAGCTCACTTTCGGTTCCGCCTGTTACATCTTTTACATTGGTAAGTCCAGTCGTAACAAAAAAGTCATTTGCCTGACGCTTTACCTCTACATCCGCGCTGCTTACTCCTCCGACACTGACCTGGACCTGTCGTGTCCCTCCGCCATCCAAGTGCTGTTCAGCTGACAGCTCTCCGGGAGTGCAGACAACATCGCAGTCTCCCAGATCCCTATTACAGGGATTACCCTCTTCATCCTGCGTCTCGATCACTTCAACATCCGGGATCGTTACCGGATCTTCATCCGCAAAAACCGGGATCGCAAAAACTAAAGTAAAAACGGTTAAAAGTGAGATGAATCTTGCAAAACTACGATCGATCTTCATTATCTGTAAACCTCCTGAACCTTCCCATATTTGTCTCATCGCCAAAACGCGACGTTAGGTGTATTTTACTCCCTACAGGTCACATTGTCAAGCACATGTGATTATTCAGATCATTTCACCCAGGACATCGGCTGCTGCAGCAAGCATCGCATCTATACCGGAAGGATCCTTACCGCCTGCCTGGGCCATGTTAGATCTTCCGCCTCCGCCGCCTCCGACCATCGGAGCAAGCTTCTTGACCATATTCCCTGCGTGTGCGCCCTTTGCCACTGCTTTATCCGCAGCCATGACAACAAGACTTACCTTTCCTTCTGATGCAGAGCAGAGCACGAACACACCGTCATCATATTGTTCCTTCATCCTGTCAGCCATCTCGCGAAGGCCGTTCATATCAACATCGGGTACCGAGAATGCTATGAGCTTTGTTCCCTTTACTTCCGTGATCTTATCATATATATCCTGAAGGGCATCGTTTGCGGCCTTTGACTTAAGGGATGCTATCTCGGAGCCAAGTTCCCTGATCTGTTCCGTCATCTTTGTAAGTCTGTCAGAGAGCGTTGCCGGTGTTGCCTTGACCATTGCCGCAGCATCAATGAGATCCTTCTCGATCTTCTTGTAGTGATCGAGAACGCTCTGTCCCGTGACGCCTTCTATCCTTCTGACTCCGGCGGCGATACCGCCTTCCGACAGTATCTTGAAGCAGTGTATCTTACCTGTAGAAGATACATGTGTGCCTCCGCAAAGTTCCTTTGAAAAATCACCCATCGATACAACTCTTACAGTCGCGCCGTACTTCTCTCCGAACAGTGCCATCGCGCCCGTCTTCTTGGCTTCATCGACAGACATCACATCGGTGACTACAGGGATGTCCTCCATGATCTTGGCATTTACAAGTGCCTCAACCCTATCTATCTCTTCTGATGTAAGCGACCTGTCAAATGAAAAGTCAAATCTCGTACGTTCATTATCCTGATAGGAGCCCTGCTGCTTGACGCCGTCACCGAGAACGGTCTGAAGCGCCTTCTGAAGAAGATGCGTGGCCGAATGGTTCATACAGGTTCTCGCCCTTACAGGTCCGTCAACTTTAAGTTCGACTTCATCGCCGACCTTGAAGGTGCCCTTTGTGACTGTTCCGATATGACCTATCCTGTCACCCGGAAGCTTAACGGTATCCTTTACGGTAAACTCTCCTTTTCCGCATATTACACCTATATCACCCTTTTGGCCTCCCATCGTTGCGTAGAACGGAGTGATATCGGTAACTATCGTACAATCGGATCCTTCGGAAATGCTGTCCTCGAGTTTATCGGTTCCTATCGCCACAACTTTTCCTTTATCCGCTGTCGTATCATATCCGGTAAACTTCGATACTATCGATGCATCAAGCTGATCGAATGCCGAATTATCGCTTGCCGACGAAGAAAGTGCGAAGTTTGCATTTTCTCTTGCCTTCTGCTTCTGCTCTTCCATTGACGCGGCAAAGCCCTTCTCATCAACGGATACTCCCTTTTCCTCGGCCATCTCAACCGTGAGTTCGAGCGGGAATCCGAACGTATCATAGAGATAGAACGCATCCTTTCCGCTTATGCTCTTATCGGATGATGCAAGAGTCCTGTCAAGGATCTTGACAAACTCCTTCATTCCGTTTTCTATCGTAGCCGTAAAACGGTCTATCTCCTTCTTAAGTTCAGACAGCACGAACTCCCTGTTCGCCGTAAGGTTCGGGAAGCTGTCCGAGTACACTTCATCTATATATATCTTTGCGGCAGCAAGAAGATCATCGGTTCCGAGGCCGAGTACTCTTCCGTGTCGAACCGCACGTCTTATGAGTCTTCGAAGAACATATCCCGCACCCCCGTTTGAAGGGACCAGTCTTGCCTCATCACCGATCAGCATGACCGATGTCCTCAGATGGTCAGCGAGAACTCTTATCGATCTTGTGAGCGTCTCGTCATCATCATATTTTTTGCCCGATGCTTTTTCTATGTATGCTATGACCGGTGCGAAAAGGTCCGTCCTATAAACGTCCTTAGTACCGTTAAGGAATGCGAGATTTCTTTCAAGCCCCCAGCCCGTATCTACATTTTTCTTGGAAAGAGGTGTAAGATGTCCGTCTTTATGCTTCTCATACTGCATGAAGACATCATTCCCGAGTTCGGTATACTTTCCGCACGAACACCCGGGACCGCAGTCCGGACCACAGTCCGGCACGTCTGCAATATAAAACATCTCCGAATCGGGACCGCACGGTCCGTATTCAAGTCCCCACCAGTTATCTTCGGCAGGAAGATAATAGATATTCTCAGGCTTAAATCCCGAGGCGATACGGCAGTTAGCTCCTTCTTCGTCTCTCGGTGCATTATCATCTCCGGCAAATACAGTTGCCGCAAGATGATCGCTGTCAAATCCGAACACCTCGGTCAGAAGCTCCCAGCTCCATTTACAACGGTCTTCTTTAAAGTAATCTCCAAGGCTCCAGCTTCCCATCATCTCAAAGAAAGTGACATGACTCTTATCACCCACGGAATCGATATCATTAGTCCTGACACATCCCTGGACATTACAAAGTCTCGTCCCCATCGGGTGCTTCTGCCCGAGAAGATACGGCATGAGAGGCTGCATCCCCGCAACATTGAACATTACCCCGGTGGATCCGTCCGATACGAGCGAGACCGCGCCGACATCAACATGACCTCTTGCCTTGTAGAATTCCTTCCATGTATTTCTGAGTTCTTTTGAAGTAAACTGTTTCATCCTGTTTTCTCTTTCTGTTATAACAATACGATCCCTGCTTTATCGGCGGCATTTCTGTCTGCCTTTTGCCATACGGAAGACTGTACTTCACCGATATGAGCCCTTCTTAAGAAGAACATACATATACGCGACTGACCTATACCGCCACCGACTGTATATGGAAGCTTTCCTTCAAGTATCGCTTTATGAAACGGAAGCTTCGCTCTGTCTTTACAACCTGCCTTTTGAAGCTGGCTTCGAAGTGAATCCTCATCAACCCTTATACCCATTGAAGACAGCTCAAGTCCCATATCAAGTAGGGGATAATACACGATGATATCTCCGTTAAGTGCCCAGTCATCATAGTCGGGAGCTCTTCCGTCATGAGGCTTACCGTCCAATAATTTGTCTCCTATCTGCATAAGGAAGATCGCTCCGTACTTCCTTGCAGCCTCGGTCTCTCTTTCTTTAGGAGACTTATCAGGCCATTTATCAAGAAGTTCCTGGGTCGTAACAAACTTGATATTCTCGGGAAGAATGCACTTTATCTCAGGATGCCTGGAGTTGATGAAAACTTCCGTATTTTTGAGAGCCTCATATACTCTTTTTACGATGGCCTTCAATGTCGTAGTTGTTCTGTCCTTCTTTGCGATTATGTATTCCCAGTCCCACTGGTCAACATATATAGAGTGAAGATTGTCTGTATCCTCATCTCTTCTTATCGCAGTCATATCTGTATAAAGACCCTCGCCCTTTTTAAACCCGTAATCACCGAGTGCTTTTCTCTTCCACTTAGCCAGTGAATGTACTATCTCAACCTCACTGTCTCCCTGTTCCTTTATGCCGAACTTTACGGGGCGCTCAACACCGTTCAAGTTGTCGTTTAGTCCGGAATCGGGTGTGACAAACAAAGGTGCCGACACTCTTGTCAGATTCATTTCCTTTGCCAGCATCCTTTCAAAATAGTCTTTAACTTCCTTGATGGCTATCTCAGTCTCTTTGATAGTCCCGGGACTCTTATATCCCTTTGGTATTATAATACTCATTACTTTCCTCCAAACGCCTGTATTCTCTCGGGAATGATCTTATCAAGCCTGTTAAGCTCCGCAATGATCGAATCATGCATAGCTTTGGCCTCATCGATCTTCCCCTCTTTTATAAGGGCATTAGATTCCGTCGCAAGCTCGACAAGATGCTTTGCCCCTGCGGAACCGCCAGACCCTTTCAGGCCATGAACATAGATCCTGTAATCCTCCGTATTCGGTGAATCATAGTTATCGACCATACCTTTTATGGTCTTCGGGATCTCGCTGCGGAAAGTCTCGAGAACGAGCGTATAAAAGCTGTAGTCGTTGTCATAAATCAGTAGACAACCGTCTTCATCCATTCCGTCTTCTTCAAGAAATAATCTGTCTCCCATGATCTTCTCCTTATAAAAACAATGATTAATTATAATATCTTGCTGATGATCATGCAAGATTACATATCTTTCACGACTATCCTTATCTCTCCGTCGCGGAATGCCTTTATCTTTCCACCGGTATCAAGGACGATCGCACCGGTATCATCAATATCACAAACTATCGCCTCAATAGTATCCTGTCCGAAGATATACTCAACCTTCTTTCCTATAACAACGGAATACCGCCTGTATTTTAAGGCCGCCTCAGTAAACAGTCCTCCCTCATAATAACGCGAAAAGATACGAATAATGGCTTTTGCAAGATCAACTGTACTTTCATTTTGTTCCCTGCTTCCGGAATATGAGGCTTTTCCTAAAAGGCTGATATAATTGGGCCTGATATCCTCAGGAACATCAGGCGCTTCATGGATATTGATCCCGATACCGAGTACAACGAACATGCTGCTCTTACCGTAATCATTTGCCTTTGCGATTATACCGCCTGCCTTCTTTCCGTCAAGGAATACATCATTGACCCATTTTATACCTGTCTTTATCCCAAAGCACTCTTCAATAGCCTCAACCACTGCAACAGCGGCTATGACTGTAATGTACTCTGTCTGTTTATCATCTTTGGGTCTTAACAGAAGGCTCATATAAAGATTACCGCCTTCCGGCGAAAAGAAGCTCCTCCCGCTCCTGCCCTGTCCGGCATTTTGTGAAAAGGCGATAACACATGTGCCCTCTTTGGCATCGTTACGAGCCAGATGTTCAAGTGTGATATTTGTACTTTCAAGCGTATCAAATATCCTTATATCTGTTTCCATACAACCTCATACTCATTTGCGAACTTATAATACGGACATCTGTACTGTGACGAGAAAGCCATCCTCCCGTACTCGTCCTCATCAAGATCCATCTGGCAGTAATACTCGTCGTATTCTTCATCATATATATAATTGGAGCATGTCTCACAGTTTACGTTGCCTTCCATAACAACCCCCTATGCGGTCTGTGCAATACCCGCATTATATAGTTCATAATAGAATCCCTTTTTCTCCATCAGGTGGTCATGATCTCCTTTTTCGATGATCTTTCCATCCTTCATGACAAGAATGATATCCGCATTCCTGACAGTCTGAAGCCTGTGTGCCACAATGAAGCTCGTTCTTCCTTTCATTAACTTTTCGAATGCACTAGATATCTTCATCTCAGTTCTTGTATCTATGGAACTTGTTGCCTCATCAAGAATGAGCATCGGCGGAAGGTTGAGCATGACCCTTGTAATGCACAGCAACTGCTTCTGCCCCGCCGACAGTTCACCACCCTCTTCACCGATAACTGTATCATATCCCTTCTCAAGTCTTCGGATGAATCCATGTGCACTTGTCTCTTTTGCCGCCGCAATTATCTCTTCCTCTGTCGCATCGCTTTTGGCGAGACGCAGATTATCCATGATCGTACCGTATTTTAGCCATGTATCCTGCAATACCATTCCATAGGAGTGTCTTAAGCTCTTTCTTGTACAGTCTCTAATATCATATCCGTCTACCAGGATACTTCCGTCATCAACATCATAGAAACGCATCAGGAGGTTTATCATCGTAGTCTTTCCGCATCCTGTAGGCCCTACTATCGCAACTCTCTGCCCCTGCTTTACATTTATGCTAAGATCCTTTATGAGCTCCTTATCCGGAGAATAAGAAAAATCAACGTCCCTGATCGTAATTTCACCTCTGCACTCATTTAGTTCAACGTCATCACTGTCGTCGCTCTCGATATCCTCATCAAGTATCTCAAATACCCTGGCGGCACATGCGAGTGCATTTTGAAGTTCAGAGATCACGGATGATATCTCATTGAACGGCTTCGTGTACTGATTTGCATATGACAGAAAGATCGTAAGAGTTCCGACCGTACCGCTTCCAAGGCAGAAAAAAGCACCGCATAATGCCACAAGCGCGTAACATACAGCATTTACAAATCTTGTTGAAGGGTTGGTAAGCGATGAGTAGAATATGGCTCTTTGTGATGAGACCGCAAGTCTTTCATTGATCACATCAAATCTTTCAAGCACTTCCTGTTCCTTTGAAAATGCCTTTACGGTCTTTTCATTTCCAATCATCTCGTCGATAAGTGCCGTTGCCTCTCCACGCTCGATGCTCTGTTTTTGAAACATGGAGTACGTCCTCTTTGAAATAAAACGTGCTATAAAGATCGAAAGCGGAGTGACCAAAACAACAACAAGAGTGATATAAACGTTCATCGAAAGCATGAACCAGAGAGTTCCGACTATAGTCATTATACCGGTAAACGCCTGAGTAAATCCCATAAGCAGACCGTCGGCAAACTGATCTGCATCGGCAACGATCCTGCTGACTATATCTCCTTGCGGATGAGAATCGATATAAGAAAGCGGAAGATGTTCGATCTTCTCAATCGCAGCATTCCTTATATCCCTTACCGTATTGTACGTCACCGAATTGTTTATCACGTTCATGACAAACTGCGATATACCGACTATAACGATATAGATAAACGCCATAATAAGATGATACTTAAGCTCTGCGATATCTTTGATGGCATCGATCGCTCTTCCGATACTGATAGGTACCCGCAATGTAAATATAACCGAGACTGCCGCAAGGATCAAAGACAAAACTATCCGTAAACGGTAATTCCCCAGGAACGTAATGACTCTCTTTATCGTTCCCCTTTTGCCGGACTTTTTAAGAGCATCGCTATCGGCATTGAGATTCCCCTTCGGGACAAAGCCCGATGTATCCATAGCCATTATCCGACCTCCTTCTGTCCGTACTGACTGTCATATATCTCTCGGTAAACGGCACACGACTCCAGTAACTCATCATGTGTACCGAGCCCTGCCATATCACCGTCATCAAGTACGAGTATCTTGTCACAAGCGCTTACTGAAACAGTCCTTTGAGCAATTATTATCACTGTCGGATGATATGACAGGGATGATATATTCGCCCGAAGAAGTGAATCCGTCATATAATCAAGTGCCGATGCGCTGTCATCGAGTATGAGAATAGACGGCTTTGCTGCCAGAACCCTTGCTATCGACAGTCTCTGTCTCTGTCCACCGGAAAAGTTCTTACCACCTGCCTCGACACTTGCATCAAGTCCGCCCTTCTCTTCAACCGTCTGCATACATACAGCAGCTTCAAGTGCGGCATACAGTTCGTCATCTGTTGCGTTCTCATTGCCCCACTTAAGATTTTCACGTATCGTTCCTTCAAACAGAACAGGTCTTTGCATGACTGTTCCAACAAGGCTCCTAAGTTTAGCAAGATCGATGTTCTTAACGTTATTTCCGAAGACCGAAACAGTGCCCGAAGTCGCATCATAAAATCTCGGGATCAGATTGGCCACAGTAGTCTTTCCTGCACCGGTGCCTCCTATTATCCCGAATGATTCACCCGTATTTATCGTGAATGAGATATTGCTTATCGCTTCATCTGCATTCTCATGGTAGCGCAATGATACATTATCAAACTCAACGGCAACGGACGAATGAGCATCGATCTTTTCCGGACTGTCGGCGACTTCCATCCGGGGCGTTATCGCAAATATCTCATTGACTCTCGACGCACTGGCAAATGACCTATTGAGCGTGACTATAAGATTTGCAAACTTGATAAGCTCCAGGAGGATCTGCGACATATAGTTGTACAATGCCACTATCTGACCTGTTGTGAGTACGCCGTCATCAACCCTTCCGGCTCCGAATGAAATAAGAAATACAATACCGAGATTAACTATCACATAGGTTAGAGGATTGAGAAGCCCCGAGACCCTTCCGGCCAAAAGCTGCATAGATGTAAGCTCATTATTCTTATTTTCGAAATCATCAGTCTGTACATCCTCGAGCGTAAACGCTCTTATCACTCTGGCACCCGACAGATTTTCGCGAACAAGTCGGAGTACCTCATCCATTTTCTTTCCTGCCATCTTAAGAAGCGGTATATTCATCTTCATGATGAATGCTACCGCAGCAGACAGTATAACTATCACAACCACGAAAATGAGAGCACTTTTAACGTCGATCGTAAATGCCATTATACATGCTCCCGCAACAATGAAAGGCGACCTGAGAAACAGCCGCAGGAACATGTTTACACCGTTCTGCAATGTATTGACATCCGCAGTCTGTCGCGTGATCATTGTGGATGTTCCGACTTTATCTATCTCCGAGAATCCGAATGAAAGAATATGCTTAAACAGATCGTGCCGAAGGCCCTTGGAAAAACCTGTCGCTGCTTTAGCCGCAAAAAACTGTGCTGTCGCGGAAACGATAAAACCGATGATACCCAGGATCACGAGTATCACAAAAGAACGCAGTATGTGCGTTTGAGAAGATCTGCCGATACCGTTATCGATCATATCCGCTATGACAAGTGGTACGATAAGTTCGAATACAGCTTCCAGCATTTTAAAAAGAGGCGCCATGACGCACTCTTTTTTATAATCTTGTAGATATTTTAAGAGTTTACGCATAGCCGTTCGGATTGTGGCTTTGCCAGTTCCATGAATCACGGCACATGTCAACTATATCCCGCTTAGCTTCCCATCCGAGCTCAACATTTGCCTTATGCGCATCTGCATAACATGTTGCTATGTCACCGGGGCGTCTGTCCTTTATCTCATAAGGTATCGTAATGTCATTGGCCTTCTCAAAACTGGAAACAAGCTGCTTGACAGATACACCGTTACCGGTACCGAGGTTATATATACACAATCCGGCTTTTTCGATTATCTTCTTAAGCGCCTTGATATGACCGTCTGCAAGATCTGATACATGGATATAGTCCCTTACACCCGTTCCGTCCGGAGTATCATAATCATCGCCGAAAATACCGAGCTTTTCGAGCCTCCCAACCGCCACCTGTGTAACATACGGCATAAGATTGTTGGGTATGCCTTTGGGATTTTCTCCTATCCTTCCGGAAGGATCCGCACCTATCGGATTGAAATATCGCAGGATCACGATGTTCCATTCGCTGTCAGCCTTCGACATATCCATGAGTATCTGCTCGATCATAGACTTGGTCCATCCGTACGGATTCGTACATACCCCCTTAGGACATTCTTCGGTTATCGGAACAATCGCGGGATCGCCGTATACTGTTGCAGACGATGAGAAAATAAAGTTCTTCATGTTATGGTCGCGAAGCGCTTTAAGCAGATTAAGTGTCCCGGTTATATTGTTGTTGTAATACTCCCAGGGCTTTGCGACAGATTCGCCAACCGCCTTAAGACCGGCAAAATGTATGGTGCAGTCAAAATCATTCTCGGTACATATCCTGTCAAGAAGAGACGCATCAAGTATATCGCCGACTATAAGCTTCGCTTCCTTTCCCGCAAGCTCTTTTACCCTGTTAAGTGATTCCTCTGAAGCATTGGAAAGATTATCCAAAACAGTTACATCATGTCCTTCCCTTAAAAGCTGAAGTACCGTATGACTGCCGATATAACCTGCTCCTCCGGTTACAAATATATTCATATGCTCTCTCCTTTACAATACACAAAAGGAACCCGGTTTTCCGAATCCCTTTTGTACTTATATGAATTAATAAACTGCTTACTTCTGTGCAATGGCAGCCTGTGCAGCCGCAAGCCTTGCGATCGGTACCCTGAAAGGTGAACATGATACATAATCAAGGCCGAGACTGTTGCAAAACTCAACGGATGAAGGATCTCCACCATGCTCTCCGCATATTCCGACATGAAGCTTCGGATTAACGGGCTTACCAAGATCGATACTCATCTTCATAAGCTTGCCGACACCGTCTCTGTCAAGCTTCTGGAACGGATCGTTCTCAAATATCTTTGTATCATAATATGCATTCAGGAACTTTCCAGCGTCATCTCTTGAGAATCCGTATGTCATCTGAGTCAGATCGTTCGTACCGAAGCAGAAGAAATCGGCATTTGCTGCGATCTCATCAGCCGTAAGAGCCGCTCTGGGGATCTCTATCATTGTACCAACTTCATACTCAAGCTTATATCCTGCGGCCTTGATCTCCTCATCGGCTGTCTCAACTACTATCTTCTTGACAAAGTTGAACTCCTTGACATCTCCTATAAGAGGGATCATGATCTCAGGTCTGACTCTCCAGTTGGAATGCTTCTTTGAAACATTGATCGCTGCTCTAATGACCGCACGCGTCTGCATCTTAGCGATCTCGGGATAAGTTACGGCAAGACGACATCCTCTGTGACCCATCATCGGATTAAACTCGTGCAGACTGTCGATAATTGTCTTTATATCATCAACAGATTTATTCTGTGCCTTTGCGAGCTTCTCGATATCTGCAGCCTCCGTAGGAACAAACTCATGAAGAGGCGGATCGAGGAAACGGATAGTTACCGGATAACCTTCAAGAGCCTCGTAAAGCTTTTCGAAATCGCCCTGCTGGTAAGGAAGGATCTTATCAAGCGCCTTCTCCCTTTCTTCAACGGTATCGGAACAGATCATCTCACGGAATGCGTCAATCCTGTCACCCTCGAAGAACATATGCTCAGTACGGCAAAGACCGATACCTTCGGCTCCGAGCTCTCTGGCCTTTCTTGCATCATTAGGCGTATCCGCATTAGTACGTACCTTCATTGTGCGATATTTATCGGCCCATGACATGATACGGCCGAACTCGCCTGCGATCGTCGCATCAACCGTGGCTATAAGTCCGTCATATATATTACCGGTAGTCCCGTCGATCGAGATAGGATCGCCTTCCTTGAACTTCTTGCCGGCAAGCGTGAATGTCTTGTTTGCTTCATCCATGGCGATGTCACCGCATCCGCTGACACAGCACTTACCCATACCTCTTGCGACAACAGCTGCATGGCTCGTCATTCCTCCGCGAACTGTAAGTATTCCCTGCGCAGCCTTCATACCGGTGATATCCTCGGGACTTGTCTCGAGTCTGACAAGTACAACCTTCTCGCCCTTATTGTTCCATTCTTCCGCATCCTCGGCAGTGAATACGATCTTACCGCATGCTGCACCGGGAGATGCTCCGAGACCCTTGCCGAGAGGCGTCGAACTCTTGAGAACCTTTGCATCAAACTGAGGATGAAGGAGTGTATCGAGGTTTCTCGGATCGATCATGGCAACAGCCTGCTCTTCCGTCTTCATACCTTCATCAACAAGATCGCATGCGATCTTGAGTGCGGCCTGAGCCGTTCTCTTTCCGTTTCGGCACTGGAGCATGTAAAGCTTTCCGTTCTCAACTGTAAACTCCATATCCTGCATGTCATGATAATGATGCTCAAGAATCTTACATACCTTGATGAACTGCTGATAAGCCTCAGGGAATTGCTTCTCCATCTCGTCTATCTTCATGGGAGTACGTATACCTGCAACAACGTCCTCTCCCTGAGCATTTACAAGGAACTCACCCATCAGCTTCTTTTCGCCGGTGGCGGGATCTCTCGTGAATGCTACACCGGTACCTGAATTGTTGTTAAGGTTGCCGAATACCATGGGCATTACGGAAACCGCCGTTCCCCAACTGTAAGGTATATCATTGTCTCTACGGTAAACGTTCGCTCTCGGGTTATCCCAGCTTCTGAACACGGCCTTGACGGCTTCCTTGAGCTGGATTATCGGATCTGTCGGGAAATCCTCGTCAAGTTCCTTCTTGTACTC
>JAEEGL010466557.1_pt1 | contig 13833 bp, 7 predicted proteins | sample 9134231 | NCBI WGS metagenome assembly JAEEGL01 (sample SAMN16246548, study PRJNA631951) | gut metagenome | biome: gut microbiome; feature: rumen; material: fiber-attached | host: Bos | place: Iran: Karaj | collected 2018-10
ATCACGCGGCCGTCCGCGAGTTCGATCTTTTTGTTGATAACGTTCATTACTGTTTCTCTATTGCGTCTTTTTACGTCTTTTCCGTCAAAAAAGGGATGGTCCCACCCGGGAACCATCCCCTCCTCTTCCTATCGTGATTATCGACGGAGACCGAGCTCCTTGACGATATGGCGGTATCTCTCAATGTCCGTCTTCTGGAGATAGTCCAGAAGCTGGCGACGCTTGCCGACCAGGCGGAGAAGGGAACGACGGGTGACCACGTCCTTCTTGTTCTTCTTCACGTGCTCGGTCAAGTGAGCGATACGGTAGGAAAATAAAGCAACTTGACTCTCAGGTGAGCCGGTGTCCTTATTAGACTTTCCGTACTTCGCGAAAATCTCTTGCTTCTTTTCAGGCATCAAATATTCAGCCATCTCAGCAAAAAATTAAAGGGTTAATATGCACACTGCTTTCCCCATGCGGGAAAAAAGCGTGCAAATTTAGCCAAAAATCCCGATAATCCAAAAGTTTATTTCCCCATCCACGGCAAGTTACCCGTCAGCCAGCAGACCACGAAGGCAATCACCAGCAGGGCCAGCAGCCACCACAGGCACTTCACCCAGACCGGGGTCTTGCGGGCATACGGATCGTCGAGCTTCATCTTGGGATACTTCGCCACGCTGGTGAGCATCTTGCCGAAGAGGATGTTCACCAGGATCATGGAGTTGATGGCCCAGCCGTTGGCGTTGAGCACGGGGCCGAGGTTGCGCTTGCGCAGCTTGCGCCAGGCGATGAAGCAGGAAGGTCCGGAAATCAACAGCATGATGGCGGCGATGATGATGAGATAATGCCACCACTGCAGGGCCTTGAGTCCGGCTACGAGGCCGACGAGCACCGCCCCGAGGGCGGCGATCGCCATGCCGAAGGCGGCGGAGATTCCCGCAAATTTGGCGATGTCGAAGGGCTGCTTGGCTTGCGGGGCGCCGGCGTCGGCGCTGCCCTGCAGCTTGGCGTAGGCCGCTTCGTCCTTGTCGGCCGCGGACTTGTCGATCTTGTCGGAGATGAAGCGGGCGAACTTGCGGTACGGGGCCCAGAAGGCCGCCTTGACGCTGATCGGATTCTCGACCACCTTGGTGATCACGGCGTCCCAGTCTTCCCCATCGAGGTCGTAGAAAATGCCGTTCTTGCCCGGACGCAGGTCGCGGGTCTTGCCGTCGGTCATCACGGCCACGATATCCATCTCGGCCGCTTTCGTCTTGGACTTGCAGTGACAGTAGAGCAGGAACATGCCGCTGAGTTTGGGCATGTCCCCGTGCGCGCCCAGGTCGCGGACCCGGATACAGAGGTCGCAGCTGCGTTCGTCAATGTACAGCCGGCCGGCTTCGAAAAGGCCGCGGGTACCCTGTGCCCGACCATAGAAATCCGTGAATATCACATAGTTGCGCAGGAGCTTGGCGAAGTCCCGATAGTACAGCATCAGCTTCTTGACGTCGTCGATCGAATTGGCTTCGGCCTCCAGGGCCTTGTCGGCATCGACCAGGGCGAGCAGCTCGGCCTTGCGGTCGGCTTTCAAAAGGGCCCGGACCTCATCCAGCCCGAGGGCCTCGACGGCCTCGCCCTTCTTGTCGCCCATCCAGGCACAGTAGGCGCCGAATTTGGCGAACGTGGCATCCCACTGCGACTCGCTGATCCCCTTTGCCTCCGGGAAGTCCACGTCCAGCACGAGGGTCTTGAGGGTGTCGAACGCGGGCTGCCAGGCCGGATTGGTGGCGTCGAACGGAAGGATGCCTTCCGCAGCCGGACGGGCCAGCGGATAGGTCGCGATCTCTTCGGACTGGGTGGCGAGATTCTGGCCGCTGATGGCGCCCAGTTTCTCGGCGGACACGTCCACGGCGGCCGCCACGGCATCGTCGAAACGGATCAGCTTGCAGCGCATGAAGTAGTCGGCGATTTTGTCCTTGAGGGCCTCGCAGGCGGCGAGGGCGGCCGGCGTGCTGTCGCCGTAGGGGAAGACGGTAGCCCTGTCGGCTTCGGCCGCTTCCTGCCAGGCGGCATAGTCCGCCAGGGCCGCGTAGAACGCTTCGATGTGGTCGGCGGTGATGCCCGGCTCGCCGCTGCGGTCGGTCGCGGAGCCGATCTTCTCGGCGATCTGGGCGATGACCGGACGGAGGGTCTCGTCGTCGGCGGAAGCCTGGGTGATGATGCCGTCGCCGTTGGACTGGGTCTTGGCGAAGATGGCCACGCTGTCGGAGGCTTCGTCCACCGTGATCTCGTCCTTGTCCAGATCGAGGTTGGAAAGGATCTGCCGGGCCGACTTGAGGAGCATCGCTCCGGCTTCGTTCTCTGCGTTGATGCCGTCGAGCTTCAGCACGCTCTCCCCTTTGAGGATGGCGTCCTTGTCCTTGACGGCGGCGCTCAGCCACTGGGCCGCGGCGACTACCTCGGCCACGCGGATCTTGCCGTCGCCGTCGGTGTCGATCAGCTGCAGGGTGCGCGGATCCATGTCCAGGTCGGAGGTGGGGCAGCTCAGGACCGTCCAGAGTTTCTGGTCCAGTTCGCCCAGGTGGGCGATGTCTTCGCCCGAGGTGATGTTCACCCGGACCACGCCGCCGAGCGAGCAGTACTTCCAGGGATAGGAAGAATTCGTCTGTTTCTTAGCCATAATTATGCAGTTCTTGGATTATCCGGGGGTTTCCTACAAATTTAATCGCTGCGCGAGAAAAAAACAAACCATGTTGCCAAGATTATACTATCTTTGCGGATATGAGCCCGAAAACTACCAAAAGATTTCCGCGATTCTTCAGGCAGCTGGTCAACATGCGGGACCATGTGGACGTGGAAGCGGCCTCGGTGAACATCCGGGGCGGAATCTACTTCCGCGGGCCCAACGTGTTCATCCTCGCCTGCGCCATCGTCATCGCCTCGGTGGGCCTGAACCTCAACTCCATCCCGGTCATCATCGGCGCGATGCTCATCTCCCCGCTGATGGGCCCCATCCTCGGCTTCGGCCTGGGCCTGGGCACCAACGATACGACGCTCGTCAAGGACGCTTTCAAGAACTTCGTCATCATGGTGGCGATCAGTATCCTCGCCTCCACCCTCTTCTATCTGATCTCCCCGCTCGAGCTCGAGCAGCAGACGGAGCTGCTGGCGCGCACCAACCCTACGCTCTACGACGTGTTCATCGCCCTGTTCGGCGGCGTCGCCGGCATCCTGGAGAATTCCCGCAAGGAGAAGGGCGGCACCGTGATTCCGGGCGTGGCCATCGCCACGGCCCTGATTCCGCCGCTGTGTACGGTCGGCTACGGCATTTCGCACCTGGACCTGCATTTCATCATCGGCGCCTTCTACCTTTTCCTCATCAACACGGTCTTCATCACCCTGGCCACCTTCGTGACCGTCAAGTACCTGCACTTCCCCCGCGTGGCAGCGGACGACGCCCGCAACCGGCGCAACGCCCGCTGGATCACCCTCATCCTCCTCATCATGCTGGTGCCGAGCGTCTTCTCGGCGGTCCAGATGATACGCAGCAACAACTTCGCCCGCAACGCCCAGCGCCTCGTCGCCCAGAACAAGAACCTCGGCAAGAGCTATATCTACGACTACAAGACCGACCTCAACGCCAAACCGCCGACCATCGAACTCTACCTGGCCGGTGAGAAACTGGACGACATCCAGCGCGAGCGCATCTGCCTGCAGGCCGAAGAGCACGGCATCACCCGTTCCCAGCTCCTCTTCCACGAGGACGCCGCCTTCCAGAACGAGCTGATGACCGAGTCCGAAATCATCCGGAGCATCCTGGACGGGCACAACCGCGAGGTGGAAGAGCTCAAGGGCCAGGTGGATTCGCTGCAGACCGAGATTGATTTCCACCTGTTGCAGGAACTGCCTTCAGCGCTGATCACCCGGGAGATCGCCGCCCAGTACGCCGGTGTGCAGGAGGTGACCCTCACCCGCGGCGAACGCGTCGGTGCGGAGGGCCAGGAAGCCCGGCCGGCCGTCATCGCGCTCATCCGCGCCGCCACCCCGCTCTCCAACGCGGAGCGCAGCCGCATCCAACAGTGGCTCCGCATCCGCCTCAATGTCGAGGACGTAACCGTAATCAACGAAAGATAAAGGTCCTCCCCCTCCGGCAAGCGTCTAAAGGAGCTTCGCGGCGAGGTCGGAAAGGGCGCTGCGTTCACCCTTGTGGAGGAAGATGTGCTGGAAGATGGACTGGCCGTAGAGCTTCTGGCCCAGGTGGGTCAGGCCGTTGGACCACTGGTCCAGGTAGGGCTGGTCGATCTGGAAGATATCGCCCGTAAATACCATCTTGGTCCCCTCGCCCGCCCGGGTGATGATGGTCTTCATCTCGTGCGGGGTGAGATTCTGCGCTTCGTCGATGATGAAGAAGCAGCGGCCCAGGCTGCGGCCGCGGATGTAGGCCAGGGGCTCGATGACCAGTTTCTCCTGTGTCAGCATCCCGTCGATGCGCTGGGCCTCGCGGGAGGTCGGGCGGAACTGGTTCTTGATCACGTTGAGATTATCCATCAGGGGCTGCAGGAAGGGACTCATCTTCTGCTTCTGGTCTCCGGGGAGATAACCCAGGTCCTGGTTGCCCAGCACCACGGCGGGCCGGGACAGGAAGATCTGCTCGTAATCCTGTTCCTGGGCCAGGGCGGCCGCCAGGGCCAGCAAGGTCTTGCCCGTACCCGCGCCGCCGGTCAACGATACCAGGTCGATCCGGGGATTCAGCAGGGCGTCGATCGCGAATTTCTGCTCGTCGTTGCGGGGCCGGATGCCATAGGCCGCCCGGGACTTGACCAGCACGATGCGGTCGCGCGCGGCGTCGTAGCGGGCGCAAACCAGTCCCTCCCGCTCGTTCTCCCAGCGGAATTTGAACATCTGGTTCGGCACCGGCCTGGTGTTCAGCACCTTGTCCCAGGTGACGGCGGTCTCCGGACCATAGGTGAGCTCCTGGAGCACGTCCGCAGGCAGGGTCAGCGTCCGGACTTCCCGTTCCGCTTCCGCGAGGCGCTCGTCTTCCACCTTGTCTGTCAAATAATCCTGGACATCCATGCCGATGGCCTTGGCCTTCATGCGCAGGTTGATGTCCTTGGACACCAAGGCCACGAAGACGTCGGGGTTGTGGTCCCGGACCCACATGGCCGTGGAGAGGATGCGGTGATCGGGAATGTCGTCCTTGAAGAAGTCGGCGAACTCTCCTTCGAAAGGATGGTTCGGCTCGATCTTGATCCAGCCCAGATCCTTGCCGATCGGCAGGCCGCCGGAGCCGAAATCCTTGCCGTTCGTGATCCTGTCCAGGTCGCGCATGAAGCCGCGCGCATTGTAGGACAGGGTGTCGGTACCCTTCTTGAATTTGTCCACTTCCTCGATCACGGCGACCGGGATCACCAGATTGTTGTCCCGGAACTTGCGGATGGCTTTGTGGTCGTGGAGGATGACGTTGGTGTCGAGAACGAAGATTTTCGGTTTGCCCATGGTGCGTGTGCTTAATCTTCCCCTTCTGCGTTGCGCATCAGGGATTCCAGGATGGTTTGTATGCCGGATTTGGCCGAGGAGCGGACGCGGATGTCGTTCATCCCGGGGACCGGATGTCCCAGCGGGAAGAAGGCGACGTCCTGCAGGAGCAGCTCGGCGTCGAGATAGTCGAAGTCCGTGTCGCGGATCTGGATCACCACGCCGGGCAGTTCGGAAAAGAGGATGCGGGACGGACGGTTCTCCTGGTAGGCGCGCAGGATGTCGGACAGGTCGATGTCCAGTCCCGTGCGGACCGCCATCTGGCGCAGGGTGCGCAGCAGGCCGCCTTCTCCCACCGAAGCGCCGGAGAGCACGATCCCGTCCTCGACGAGCTCGCGGACCACTTCGTAGCAATCCATGAAATAGTCCGCATCCGTGATCTGCGGGGCGGTACCGCCGCCCTGGCCGAGGGTCTGCATGAGCAGGGAGCCGCCCAGGCGGAAATCCGCCGTATCGAAGGGGATATAGACCACCCAGCTCTGGGCGTCGTCTTCCAGCGTGGATCCGCAGGCGTGACGGGTCCCGAGGGCGGGATGGTTAGAGCGGAAAGGCTCGCTGACGAAGCCGAAGTCCTGTTCGTCGGCATCGCGGGCGATGCGAGGGCGCAGGACCAGCTCGGACGGGCCGGAACTCCGCACATAGCGGTAGGCGCTCAGCTTGACGCCCAGCGCATCGACGTAGTCCGACACGGCCTGCACCGAGGTGTAGAAGGCCGCCCGCGCCCCGACCGGGCCGTCATTCCAGCGCCAGGTAGCGTCCAGCCGCAGGTCGCCCAGGCGGAAATTGCCGCTGCGCCAGAGCGTGTCCGTCAGGGTGAAGGCCACCCGGACCCGCGTGTAGGCATCCGCAGCGGCGGGGGGCAGCTGCTTGCGGCTCGCGCAGACGGATTCCATGTATTCCTCCAGCTTGGACGCGTCGAGCACGGGGTCCCCGAAGAGGGGATCCAGACTCTCATCCACCACGCGGACTTCGGCCGGAGCGGTCAGCGGATGCCTTCCTTCCGGCTCGGTCACAACGTCCAGCAACTGGGCCGGAGTGTATTCCTCCTGCACCCCGTCGATGACGTAGATCGCGTGCAACGCTGAGATTTTTTCGGCCATTCGCAGACTAAAAACGTGTAAATTTAACTAAATTTGAATTCAGTTGCAACTATGATTTATACCGAAGAAAGCTATCGCCGCTGCCTGGAGGCGCTGTATGAGCGTCATCCCAGCGTACAGACCCGGGGCTTCTCCCCGGGCGCCTACAAGAGCGGACTGGCCGGGATGCAGGCCCTGGACGCCGCTCTGGGGCACCCTTCGGCGCGGCTTCGCACCATCCATGTAGCCGGGACGAACGGCAAGGGATCCGTCTGCTCGATGCTCGCCTCCGCCCTCGCGTCGACGGGCCTGCGCGTAGGCTTGTACACCTCCCCCCACCTGGTGGATTTCCGCGAAAGGATCAAACTCGTGGAGGACGGCGGATGGTCGATGATCCCCCGGGAAGAAGTGTTCCGCTTCCTGACGGAGCAGCCCGTCGCCGACAGCTTGTCTTTCTTCGAGATCACCACGGGCCTCGCCTTCTGGTGGTTCGACCGCATGGAAGTCGATATCGCCGTGATCGAGGTCGGCCTGGGCGGCCGCCTCGACAGCACCAACATCCTCGTCCCCGAACTCAGCATCGTGACCAGCATCGGACTGGACCACTGCGCCCTGCTCGGAGACACCCGCGCGGCCATCGCCGCCGAGAAGGCCGGCATCTTCAAACCCGGTGTCCCCGCGCTCTGCGGGCAGCGCGACGACGAGACGGCCCCGACCTTCGAGGCCCGCGCCGCCGCCGTCCCCTGCCCCCTCTTCTTCGCGGAAGATTTCGCGACGGAGCCCCTGGAGACCGACCTTTCCGGACCCTGCCAGACGGAGAACCTGCGCACCGCCCTGGCCGCCCTGGAACTGCTCGGCATCCCCGCGGACCACGAAGCGCTCCGGCACGCGGCCCGGCGGACCGGCCTGCACGGCCGCTGGGAGCGCCTGCAGGAGGAGCCGGAAGTCATCTGCGACATCGGGCACAATCCCCCCGCCCTGGCGGGCAATTTCCGCCGCCTGGAGCAGAGCGGCCGACCCCTGCTCATCGTGTTCGGCATCATGGCCGACAAGGACCTGGCGGGCATACGCCCCCTGATGCCCCGGCGGGCCCGCTATTTCCTCGTGGCGCCCCGGGGCGAACGGGCCCTCCCCGCGGAGGAACTCGCCGCCCGGCTGACGGGGCTTGACTGCACCGTCTGCGGGGACGTCCGGGAAGGCGTGCGGCAGGCGCTGGATGCAGCATCCGGGGTCCCCGGCTGCATCTTGTATATCGGTGGCAGCAATTTTGTGGTAGCGGAAGCCATCGGACTGTTTGACAAGCCCCGACCCCGAGTATGACAACACGCAAACTGATAACGCTCTTCCTACTGATCGTGACGAACTTCCTATCGCCCCTCCGCGCCCAGGATGCGCAGGGACACTTCCTGACCCGGCTCTGGGCCGACTTCGAAAAAGCCGTGGATGCGGACAAACCCAAAGACCAGGCCGCCATCCTGGAGCAGATCAAGCAGGAAGCTTCCGCGCGCAAGCTGGCCTGGGATTACTACGACGCCAGCATGCGTTACGTGGACGTCCGTTCCTCGACCGACTGGAAGCTGCGCGGGGAGCTCAACGAAGCCGCCCGCCAGGAGATTGAAAGTTTCGGCGAGCCGGTCGCCGTCTTCTATTACCGCAAGGACCACGGTTCCGGAGCTTCCCTGCTCGAATACGTGAACGCCCACAGGGAACAGCTCCTGCGGGGCCGCAATACCGCCTTCTACGATCACGACTACGATCTGCGGAGCTTCGACTACGCCGACGCCCTCCTGCCCCGCATCGCCAACGACTATGAATACGCCCTCTGGTCCCTCTTCGGCGGGACCCGTTCGGATGAAATCGTCCAGGCGATACGCGGGCACTTCAGCGGCCGCTACCCCTTCGACGCCTTCATCGAGTTCACCCGCATCCGGCGCAAGCCCGACGAGACGGCGGTGCGGGAGATGGAAGTCTTTGTGGCGCAGCAGGGCGGACACGCCACCGCCCTGCTCGGCCGGCAGTTCCTGCTGCAGCGCCGCTACAACGCCCTGTCCGGCGACCGGGGGACGGAAGCGCAGTTCCGGGCCCTGGCCGACGATTGCGAACGCTTCATCGCCGACCGCAAACGCTTCTCCGGCGAAGAGAAAACCATCGCCGACTGCTGCCGGGACGTGGACGCCATCCTCGAAAGCCTCCGTGCTGAGGAAGTGATGGTGGAGGTCGAGGACGGCCGCGCCACCCTGCTGGTCCGCAATCTCCCTTCGGTCCGGCTGCGCATCCTGGACGGCAAGCAGGAGCGCTTCGACCGGACGCTGGACAACCCGGCGCGCCGTTTCCACGTCCGCGACACCCTGACCCTCACCCTGCCCGAACTGGATGACAAGAGCTATACGCTCAAGGTCAGCGGCGGCAAGGTCGAGACGGAGAGCGAATACCGCAAATACACCCTCTCCATTGCGCACAAGCGCGACCTCGCCGGCTACGGCGTCTTCGTGGCGGACTACCTGAGCGGCGAGCCCGTGGAGCGCTGCGACCTGGTCCTGCGCGACAGCAGGGGCAATACCGTCGAACGTCTGGAAGGATTCCGCATCGACGGCTTCAGCTACCTGCCGGAACCGGTCGTGCGCCGCCTGGAGGCCGAGCGCAAAGGCTGGACCCTTCAGGCCGAAAGCCGCCGGGACGGACGCGTGCGCCTGTCCCCGCTCCACAGCGTCTATCCGGAAGAAGCGGCTCCTGCCGGATCGGACAACCCCGCCCGCCACCGGGCGATGATCCTCACCGACCGCAGCGCCTTCCGTCCCGATGAGACCGTCCACTACAAGGTCCTCCTCTACGAAGGCACCTACGAATATGCCGTACGTCCCGCGGGCCTGCGCCTGCGCGCGACGCTCACCGATCCCTCCGGCCGGCAGGTCGCCGAGCAGGAGTTGAGCACCGGCGAGTTCGGCAGCGCCGCCGGCTCCTTCGTCCTCCGGAAGGGCGAGCGGGGCGGCATGTACCGCATCACCGTCTATGAAGGGCAGCAATCCATCGCCTCCACCCAGGTACGCGCCGATGAGTTCGTCCTGCCTGAATTCGAACTGACCTGGAATCCCGACGACCGTTTCTACCTTCCGGGGGACGACGTGTTGGTCACGGGCCAGGTCCGCAGCTACTCCGGCCACACGCTCAGTGGCGCGGATGCACGCTACAGCGTCACCGACCGGGGCGAACGCCTCGCGGACGGAGATCTCTCCCTCGCCGCGGACGGCAGCTTCGCCATCCGCTTCCGTACGCCGGAGGCGGACGCTTACTACCGCAATCCCGTCGTCACCGTCCGCGTCACGGACGCTACCGGCGAAACCCTGGAATTCACCCGGACGGTCAGCGTCTCCCGCAACCTTCCGCTCAACCTGCACATCATGAACAGCGCCGCCGGGCGTTTCGAAAGCGTGGGGACGTACCGCAGCGGCTCCATCGTAGGAGAAGACCGGGTTGAACTCCGCCTGCAGCTCGGCGCCGGGGAGCGCCGCACCCACCCGCGCCTGCACATCGAATACAAGGTCCTGCACGAAGGCCGGGAAATCCTCTCCGGCACGGCCCCCAACGGGGAAGTACTCCCGCTGGACCTCTCCGGGCAGCCTTCCGGCCTGTACACCATCGAGGCCACGGCTACCGCCCGCAGCGACGAAGGCACGGAGTACAGCGCCCGCAGCACCCACGACATCGTCAAGGCCACGGACCGCGACACGGCCCTGGACTTCGGCGTACGCTGTTTCTTCCGCGAGCTTCCCGATGACGGACGGGGCATCGCCCTGCAGGTGGGCACCACCACGGGACCCGCCTGGATCGTGGCCGAACTGTATGGCGACGGCAACCGCCTGCTCGCCCAGCGCATCGTCCGCCTGGAAGGAGCCCTGGGCCACGACGGCTCTCTGCAGATCATCCGTTTCGAGCGCCGGGACGATTATCCCGAGGCGCTGATTCTCAAGCTGTTCTGGTTCCACGACGGACGTTCCTTCGAATACTCCGTCTCCTCATACAAGCCCAAGCTCAACTGGGCCCTGCCCCTGCGTTTCAGCCGCTTCCTGGATACAACAGCCCCCGGCCACGACTACAGTTTCACCATCCAGACGGAAGCGGGCGTGGAAGTGGCCGCCACCGTCTTTGACAAGAGTACGGAGACCCTCCAGCCCAACCGCTGGTTCAGCGTCCAGCCCGCCCGGCGCGGACTCCCCGACGTCGGTTATGGCCGCACGACCGGCATGAACGCCTCCAGCGCCTTCGACACCGGGCTGATCCGGGCCGCCGGCGGGGTGCGCATGCTGGCCAAATCCTCCAATGCTGCCGTCTTCGCGACGGCCGAGGCCATGATGCTTGACGATGCCATGGACAGGGTTGTCGAGGAAGAGGAGGCCGCCGTCGAATCTTTCGGGGCGGATACCGGCGAGAACCTCGCCATCCGCGAAGACTTCGCTGCCACGATTGCCTGGGAGCCCTTCCTGCGCTCCGACGAAGACGGGGTGGTGCGTTTCGACTTCCGCACGGCCGACAAGCTCTCCACTTATTACGTCCAGCTCTTCGCCCACGACAAGGAGTTCCACAACGCCACCCTCCGCCAGGAGATGGTGGTGACCCTGCCGGTCAAGGTGTCCGTCGTGCAACCGCAGTTCCTCTATGGCGGGGACCGCTATGTCGCGCGCGTGAGCGTGGCCAACAGCCAGGATACGCCGGTGCAGGGGACGCTTTCGGTCCGCTTCCTCGACGGGACGGACTACCGGGCGGCCCCGATGCTGGACGGACGGCAGATCGCACTGACCGTCCCGGCCGGCGGGTCGGCCGACTACCGCTTCGAGATCGAGGCCCCGGCGGTCCCGCAGCTTGGCCTGCTGGTCAATTTCACCGCCGACCGGGAGGATTACGGCTCCGACGGCGTCTTCGTGACGATTCCCGTCGCCCCGGCCGTCCAGACCCTGACGGAAGCGCATTCCGCCCTGCTGCTGGCCGGACAGGACCGCGAGGCACTCATCGCCTCGCTGCGCAGCCAGTTCGTCAATATGCCGGGCGCTTCCGCCTCCCTGCGCGAGATTTCCATCCTTGACATGATACGGGAAGCCGTTCCCGAGAAAGTCCTTCCGGCCAGCGACAACCTGCTGGACCAGTCGGAGGCCCTCTACGCCAATTACCTGCTGGATCTCCTGCCGGGCGGTCCGGGCTCCGGCGCCACGGCCGCGCAGCGCGAGGAGATGGTCTCCAAGATCCTCGCCTGCCGGGATGAGGACGGCGGCTTCGGCTGGTTCGCCGGGATGAACGCATCGCCCCTGCTGACCGCCGTGCTGCTGGAACGCCTCGCCGACATGGGCGACGCCTGTCCGCAGGCCCTGCGCGCCGTCCTTCCCGACGCCGTCCGCTTCCTGGACGAGAGTTTCTTCGGGAAGCGCAAGCGCCCCATCTGGATCGGCGGACTCAGCCTGGACCAGTACCTCCATGTGCGGGCCCTGTATCCGGAACTGGATTTCGCTCCCGGGAATGCCGTGGATGCCAAGGAGCTGCGTGACTTCAAAAAGGAAGTCCGCGCCTACCTCGTACCCGGCGCCAAGCGGGGCCTCAACGGCCAGGTCTTCGCCAAGGCCCGCCGCATGAAGACCCTGCGCGCCCTGCTGGAAGCGGAGCGCGGCGCCGCCCTGGCCCGGTCCTGGGGCATCTCCCTCTTCACCTCCGGGCGGCTGCGCCACTCGCTGGACCGGGACATCGCCTCCCTGCTCCAGTATGCCGAGCCGCACCGCAGCGGCGGCACCTACTATCCCAACGCCGTCATGCCCTGGCGCGGCCTGCTCGAAAGCGAACTCTACGCCCATGCCCTGATCTGCGAACTGCTGACCGACTGCGGCTACGATGAGGTCGCCGAGGGCATACGCCTGTGGCTCATGGTTCAGAAAGAGACCCAGCAGTGGGCCGACGATCCCGCTTACATCCAGGCCATCGGCTGCGTACTGCGCGGCCGGGAAGAGACCCTGCAGACCCGGGTGCTCGCCCTGAGCGCCAGCGCCACGCTCCCCTTCCCGCAGTTGCGCGCCGCCGGCAACGGATTCACGCTCAGCTACCACTACACCCGCGACGGCAAGGTCCTGGAAGCGGGCGACGTCCTGCATGTCGGCGACCGGATCGAAGCCGTCTATACCGTCCACAACGACGAGAACCGCAGTTTCGTACGGCTCACCGCCCCGCGACCCGCCGCCTTCCGTCCGGTCGAACAGCGCTCCGGCTACCAAGGCTGGCAAGCCCGTCCCCTCTCCATCACCGGTTGGGTCAGTTTCAGCCCGCAGGGCTACCGCAGCGTGCTTGCCGACCGGACCGAGTTCTGGTTCGACGTCTTCCCGGAGGAGCAGACCACCCTGCGCGAGACCTATTTCGTCACGCAGGAAGGGACGTTCCAGGTCGGAGCGCCCGTCATCGAATCGTTATACGCCAATCACTACCGGGCGAATGCCGACGGCCGCCCGGCCGTCAGCGTCCGCTGAGTTCCTTCCGGACGGCTGTCCGGGATGATCATGCTTCTGATGAAGCGGGATAGTGGACCGAGAAGCAGGCGCCGCCGAGGGTGAAGGAACGGCTGTAGGAGATGGTGGCGCCGCAACGGTCGAGGATGCTCCGGCTGATGGCGAGGCCCAGGCCGGAGCCTGCATTCTTGGTGGTGAAGTTGGGCGTGAAGAGCTTGTCCACATTCTCCTCGGCCACGCCGGGACCGTTGTCCTCCACGACGATGTCGTAGAATCCGGCCTCGGAGGACTTGCGCAGGGATACCATGATCCGCCCGTCGGGCTGCTCCCCGATGGCCTGCACGGCATTGCCCAGCAGGTTCACGAACACGCGCGTGAGTTGCGGTTTCGGGCCCTGTACCACCACGTCGTCGAGCCCCAGATAGTCGAAATGGATGTTCTCCCGGTTGTCGAACATCGAGATCTCCTCCTGCAGCAGGCGGTCGAGCGCGATGTCCGTGGACGGCTCCGTGTAGAGCTTGGCGAAGGTGGAGAACTCGTTGGCCGTGTCGGTGAGGATGTCGATGTGGTCCAGGATGATCTGGCTGGCTTCCTCGAAGCGGCCCTGCCAGGCCGGGTCGCCCTTCTGCTTGAGCCGTATCACCCGCTGGAGCTGGAGCTTCATCGGGGTGAGCGGATTCTTGATCTCATGGGCCACCTGGCGCGCCATGCCGCGCCAGGCCTTGTCGCGCTCCGCCTGGGCCAGCTTGACGGTACTCTCGGACAGTTCCGTGACCATG
>JAEEGL010544149.1_pt1 | contig 13833 bp, 8 predicted proteins | sample 9134231 | NCBI WGS metagenome assembly JAEEGL01 (sample SAMN16246548, study PRJNA631951) | gut metagenome | biome: gut microbiome; feature: rumen; material: fiber-attached | host: Bos | place: Iran: Karaj | collected 2018-10
AGACGAGGCCCATGATGGAGCCGGCGTCAGGATTGGTGGCGATGATGAGTGCAACAGCCGCGACGACGAGAGCGATAAGACGTCCGTTCCAAAGGAGTTCTGGAGCGCTGGAGTCGTTCTTACGGATGATCGGCTTGTAGACGTCGTTCGTGAATGGGGAGGAAGGGGCGAGAAGCTGGCTGTCCGCCGTGCTCATGGCGGCGGCAAGTATGGCGGAAAGAAGCACGCCGCTTATCACGGCGGGGAATATCCTGCGCACGAGAACGATGAACACTATGGAACTGTCGCTGATCTCACCCATGAGATATCTGCCCACCACGGCGGAGGCCACGGAGAAGCCCAGAATGAGGAAGGTCCAGGTGATACCGATCTTCGCGGACTTCTTAAGCTCTCTGTCGGAGCGGATGGACATGAAGCGGATTATGATGTGGGGCATTCCGAAGTAGCCCAGACCCCAGCCGAGACCGGAAAGTACGTCCTTCCAGTTGGTGAAGAACTTCCAGTAGCCGTCGGGGAAGGCGGAGGCCGCGGCCTCGGCGCTGCCCATCTGGATGAGGGCCATTGCGAAGATGGGGGCGATCAGCAGGGCCGCCAGCATGAGAAGGCCCTGGAAGAAGTCGGTCCAGCATACGGCGGAGAACCCTCCGAGGAAGGTGTAGCTGATGATGATGACAGCCGCCAGATACATGGCGATCTTGGGATTCATGCCTATGACGGTGTTGAAGAGCGTACCGCAGGCCTTGATGCTGGAGGCCGCGTAAACCGTGTAGGCCACCAGGAAGATCACGGCGCAGATGATCTGCAGTGAACGGCTCTTTGATTTGAAGCGATTTACGAGATACTGGGGAATGGTTATGGAGTCGTTGGCCGCGATGGAGAAGCGGCGAAGAAGGGGAGCCTCGATTATCCAGCTCAGAGCGTAGCCGATGAAAAGACCGATGGCGATCCACGTCTGGCCCATACCGGCGGCGTAGATGGAGGCGGGCAGGCCCATGAGGACCCACGCGCTCATGTCAGACGCTCCCGCGGACAGAGCCGCGACCCAGGCGCCGATCTTTCTACCGCCCAGGAAGTAGTCCTTCTCACCGGCGTTTTTCGAGCGGGTGAAGAAGAATACGCCGATGCCGAGCATAAAGCAAAGGTAGACGACGAATACGATAAGTTCCGTTGTGTTCATGAACGTACCTCCGGTTTATCTTTAGTACTTTGCCGCGGTGCCGAGATAAATAATGAATGTATTATACAGTATCCCGTTCCCGGGTGCAAGCATAAAATCGGCAGAATCCGTGAATATCGAGCAAATTTCTCCGACAAAATCCACAAAAAAACCGGATATGGAGAATATAGATGCGAATACGCCGCATAGACGCGGTAAAACGGAAAAAGCGCCGCGCAGTAAACTGCGCGGCGCTCATACGATCGAGTTATTCCCCGTCGCTTTCGGGCGCGTCCTCGGAGGGGGGATCCTCCGGAGCGTCCGGTCCGTCCTGACCGGCGCCCATGGCGGCGTTCTCTGCGTCCCTGGCCTCCTGTATGGCCTGGGCGCGGATATCGTCCATGAGCTTATCCTCCTCGGTGGGTTCCGGCGTATCGCCGCCCTCAGGGGGCAGCTGGCCGTCGTGCTCGCAGAAGTAGGCGAACACATCGCCGTCCATGGTCTCGTTGGCAAGGAGGTATTCGGCGGTCTTTACGAGCAGCTCGCTGTGAGCGGTGAGGATCTCCTCACACCTGGCGGCGGCCTCGTCGAATATCTTCTTGACCTCCTCGTCAATGATGGCGGCGGTCTCCTCGGAATAGCTCTTGGTCTGGCCGAAGTCACGGCCGATGAATATGCTGTGGCCGCTGGAATCGAAGGAGATGGGGCCGAGACGCTCGCTCATGCCGTATACGGTGACCATCTGGCGGGCGATGGAGGTGGCCTGCTGAATGTCGCTGGAGGCGCCGGTGGAGATATCGTCCAGGAATATCTTCTCCGCCATCCTGCCGCCCAGCGCGGTGACGATGCGCTCGAACATCTCCGTACGGGAACGGAAGGATTTGTCCTCCTCCGGACGGTAGACCGTCATGCCCCCGGCCATGCCGTGGGGGATGATGGTTATCTGGTGCACCGGGTCAACGTTCTTGAGGTAGTATGCGCTGATGGCGTGACCGGACTCGTGGTACGCGGTGAGCCTGCGCTCCTTGTCGGTGACGACGCGGCTCTTCTTTTCGGGACCGGCGATCACCTTCATGGTGGCGTCCTCAATCTCACGCATGGTGATAAACAGCTTGTTGCGCCGTGCGGCAAGAAGCGCCGCCTCATTGAGGAGATTTTCCAGATCCGCGCCGGTGAAGCCGGCGGTGCTCTTGGCTATGTCGGCAAGATTTACGTCGTCGCCCAGGCTCTTTCCCCGGGCGTGGACCTTCAGTATCTGCTCTCTGCCCTTTATGTCGGGCACGCCCACGTATATCTGGCGGTCGAAGCGGCCGGGACGCAGCAGGGCGGTATCGAGAATATCGGAGCGGTTGGTGGCGGCCATGACTATGACGCCCTCGTTGGCGCTGAAGCCGTCCATCTCCACAAGCAGCGGGTTGAGCGTCTGCTCGCGCTCGTCGTGACCGCCGCCCAGGCCGGAGCCTCTCTGACGGCCGACGGCGTCGATCTCGTCAATGAAGATGATGGCGGGGGCGATCTTCTTGGCCTGCTCGAACAGGTCTCTCACGCGGCTGGCGCCCACGCCCACGTACAGCTCCACGAAGTCAGAGCCTGATATGGACAGGAACTGCACCCCCGCTTCGCCGGCCACGGCCTTGGCAAGGAGCGTCTTACCTGTTCCCGGAGGACCCACGAGAAGTATGCCCTTGGGTATCCTTGCGCCCAGATCTATATATTTCTTGGGGCTGCGCAGGAAGTCCACGACCTCCGCCAGCTCCTCCTTCTCCTCGTCGCATCCGGCCACGTCGGCAAAGGTCTTCTGCTCCTTCGACTCGCTGCCCAGACGGGTGCGGGCTCTGGAGAACTTGGTCACGCTGCCAGCGCCGCCGCCGGAGCGGTTCATCATCACGAACCACACTATAAGGAACACGATCATGATGATGAGATAGGGCAGGAGCGTTATCCACCACGGAGTCTCCCAGCCCGGATCGAGGTCGTACTCGGTGAGGACGCCGGAGTCGAACTGCTCGGTGATGAGGTCGCCCAGGTCGGCGTAGAATATGGACACGCTGTAAAGCTTGTGGGTAACGGTATCCGTGCCGTTGAGCTCGTTTCTCAGGGACAGATAGAGCGTGTCCTTTTCTATTACGAAGGATTCCACCTCCTCCTGCTGGAAGAGGCGGCGCACCTCGGAGTAGTCAACCTCCGCGTTGCGGACCTGCTGATGGGTCAGCAGATACACCGTCGCAATAAGAATAATAAACACAAGGATATAAAACCCTATGTCCCGCTTCCTGTTGGGTTTACCGTTCAATCGCGTTCACTTCTTTCTTGGTGGGTATATGGCCGTCGTCAGCTGTAAAGCTCCGGCCTGAGGATGCCTATGTAAGGCAGGTTGCGGTATTTCTCCGCGAAGTCCAGCCCGTAGCCAACGATGAAGCCGTCGGGGCAGGTGAGCCCCACGTAGTCGGCGTAAACGTTGGAACGGCGCCGGGCGGGTTTGTCGAGCAGAGTGCATATTTTCAGAGAACTGGGCCTGCGCCCCTCCAGGTACTGCTTGAGGTATGAAAGCGTCACGCCGGAGTCCAGGATGTCCTCGACGATGATCACGTCTCTTTCGAAAATATCCTGATTGAGGTCCTTTGTGATCCTTACGGCGCCGGTGGTGGAGGTGCCGTTGCCGTAGGAGGACACGGCCATGAAGTCCACGTCGCAGTAAAGCTCTATCCTGCGGGCAAGATCGGCCATGAATACGAAGGAGCCCTTGAGGATGCCCACCAGCAGGGGCTTCTTACCCGCGTAATCCCGGGTTATTTCGGCGCCGACCCTGTCCACGGCGGCCTTTATCTCCTCTTCGGAAAACACAATCTGGGCAATGTCGTTCTCAAGCATAACAGAAATCTCCATTCAAATTATTTGAAGGGTCTTCGATGCCGGAATGGGACTTAAGTGCGTTTTTCCACACTATTTATCTCCGTAAAGGTGATTTTATATACCTGTCGGCCCGGTTCGGGCAGCGCCCGGGAGCCCCTGCCGATGCCGTACACCGCCAGGGGACCCTCGTCGTCGGCGACGACGGGAACGGCCTGCCTGCGTCCTGCGGGTATTTTTCTCTCGATAAACAGTTTTTTGAGGGATTTCGTCCTGCCGCCTCCCGCCAGGGCAATCTCGTCCCCGGTCATCCGCGGCCTGACTGTCAGCTTACCACATATTTTATCACAGGGGAAGAGAAAAGTGGTAAAGGATTTGTTAACTGTGTCGGGACAGATTTCCCTTGTACATGATACGGAAAGACCGGCTTCCTGCAGCACGGCGCAGTCGTTTTCGCCGATTGTCACCGGCCGGAAGCTTCCGGCCTCCCCGCCGCCGAACAGCAGAAGATCGTACTGCCGGCATACCCGTCCTCCGGGGATATCCAGCCTGGCCGACGGGTCCGGCGACGCGGCCAGAGCCAGCACGGCTTTTACGTGTTCCGCCGAAAGGGAGGAAGGCCACATCTGCCGCACCACCCTTGACGACACGCTCTCGGGCAGACGGACGAGGGCGGATGCGGGCAACGCGTTTTCGCGTTCGTTTTTTTCGATGAAATCAGCCGCCAGGGAGTCGAGAAAATCCTCGTCCCGCCGCAGAAGACCGATGGCGACTGCGGCGTTGTCCGTAACCGACGGGTTTATCTTGCGCAGCACGGGTATCACGCTGTGTCGCAGGACGTTGCGGCTGTACTCGTCCATGGCGTTGGTGGAGTCCTCCCGGTGGGGGATGGACTCAGCCTTTAGAAACGATTCTATCTCGGCCCGGCTGACCGTCAGCAGTGGACGGATGATCCCGTCCCGCACCGGGGGAATGCCCCCCAGACCCTTCAGCCCCGTGCCGCGGGTCAGATTCAGCAGGAGCGTTTCAAGATTGTCGTCGGCGTTGTGGGCCGTGGCGATGCGCAGGGCGCCGGTTTTTTCCGCGGCCTCACGCAAAAAGGCATAGCGCATGTCCCGCGCCGTCTCCTCGATGCCCGCGCCGCGCCTGGCGGCCTCGGCGGCCACGTCGCCGCCGCCGGACGTAAAGGGGATGCCGTGACCGGCGCACCAGTCCCGTACGAACAGCTCGTCGCCGTCGGACTCGTCTGCGCGCAGACGGTGATTATAGTGGGCCGCCGCAACGCCGAAACCCTGCTCACGGCCCAATTCCGCCGCAACGGATAAAAGACACATGCTGTCGGTCCCGCCCGACACGGCGCACAGCAGCGTGCCGCCGCGGGGCAGCATATCGTGTTCGGCGCAGAAAGCCTCTATTTTACTTATAAATCCGACGCGGTCGAACCGGTTCATTCGCTGTACCTGCTCTCAAGGGAGGAGAAGGTGGTGTATTCGCCGAGCCATCCCAGCTTGACCTTGCCGGTCTCGCCCCGTCTGTTCTTAAGGATTATGAGCTCGGCGATATTGGCGTCCTCGCTCTCGGGATTGTAGTAGTCGTCGCGGTAAAGACCTATTACGATGTCCGCGTCCTGCTCTATGGCGCCGGACTCACGCAGGTCCGAGAGCATGGGGCGCTTGTCGGAGCGGCCCTCGTTGGCGCGGGAGAGCTGGGCAAGGCATATAACGGGCACGTTCAGTTCCTTGGCCATTATCTTGAGCATCCGGCTTATGTCGGACACCACCTGCTGGCGGTTTTCGTTGGAATAGGAGGTCCCGCTGCCGGAGGCCTGCATCAGCTGCAGGTAATCTATCACCACCAGACCCAGGTCCCGGATACGGCGGCACTGGGCGCTCATATCCGACACGGTGAGGGTGGGGTTGTCGTTGATCCTTATGTCGAGACTGCCGATGGAGGCCGACGCGGCCGCTATCTTGCTCCAGTCCTCCTGGGTAAGATTGCCGGTCTGGAGCTTGCGGTTGTCCACGAAGCTCTCGCCGGAGAGAAGGCGGATGCAGAGCTGCTCCTTCGACATCTCGAGGGAGAAGAAGGCCACGGTCTTGCCGCTGTGTTTGGCGGCGCTGACGGCCAAAGGCAGGGCAAGGCTCGTCTTGCCCATGCCGGGACGGGAGGCGATGATGATAAGATCGGATCTGTTAAGGCCCATAATGACCTTGTCCAGATCCGGGAAGCCGGTGGGCGTGCCGGGTATGGCACTGCCGTTCCTGGCTGCTTCGGCGATCTGCTCGTACACGCTGACGAGTATCTTCGACACCGGTTCAAGCTCGCTGGAGCCCGTGTCGGAACGGATGGAGTATATCTTCTTCTCCGCGTCCTCCAGTATGTCCTCCGGCTCGCCGGCGGCGGCGTAGGCCATGGCGGATATCTCGTCGCCGGTGTCGGCGATGGAGCGCAGCAGGGACTTGCCCTGCACGATGGAGCAGTACTCCATCACGTTGGCGGCGGTGGGTGTGATGTCCATCAGCTGCATCAGATAGTTGGGAGTGGACTCCTTGTAAACGCCGTCCACCTTCATCTGGTCCAGCACCGTCACCGGGTCTATGACCATGGAAAAGTTGAACATACCCGAAATGGTGTCGAATATGTCCCTGTTGGCGTCTACGTAGAAGTCCTCACGGCGCAGGGCGCCTATCACGTCCGCGACGCATCTGGAGTCGATGAGCATGGAGCCGAGGACGGCCTGCTCCGCCTCCACGCTGTGGGGCATCTGCCTGAGAAAAACATCGTCCATGGTAGTGACGTCTCCGTTACTTCTTATTCTGCCTCTTTTACGATCACGGTGAGATTGCTGCTGACCTCATAGCCCAGACGGCACTTCACCGTGTAGCTGCCGAAGGACTTTATGGGCTCGGATATGATGATCCTCTTGCTGTCCACGGAAATGCCGGTCTGCTGCTCCAGCGCCTCGGACACCTCCTTGGAGGTAACGGAGCCGAACAGCTTGCCGTTGGCGCCGGCCTTGGCGGTAACGCTCACAGTCAGCTCGGCCAGCTTCGCGGCCACGCGCACGGCTTCCTCCCGCTCCCTCTGCTGCTGGGCAAGGCGGGCTTTTTCCTTGACGTTATAGGCGTTTACGGCATCGGGCGTGGCGGCGGTGGCCAGCTTGCGGGGGAAGAGGTAGTTCCTGGCGTAACCGTCGGAGACCTCCACGAGAGAGCCCTTTTTGCCCTGATCCTTAACGTCCTGCAGAAGTATTACCTTCATATGATTATCTCCTTTCCATGGGGTTATAGTCACGAATCATTCGTTCTCCGCCAGATATTCGTCGATGGCGGCCAGAAGACGGCGCACCACGTCCCGGATCTCCGCGCCCTGCAGCTGCGCCCCCGCGGTGGCCTTCGTGCCGCCGCCGCCCAGCTTTTCAACGATGAGCTGAACGTTCACGTCGCCTATGCTGCGGGCGGATATGTCGACGGAATTGTCCGCCTGGAACACCACGAAGGAGGCGTTAACCCCCGCGATGTTCAGCAGCTCGTCCGCCGCCTGAGCGGCGATAATGCGGCTTTGCACAGTGTCCGCCGCGGCTACGGCAATGCCTTTTTTGTATATCTTGGCCCTCTGGATGAGAGCGTAGCGGGCCATGGCGGAGTTCATATCGGTCTGAAGGAGCGTCTTGACCTCGGTGGTGTCGGCCCCGGCCCGGCGCAGGAACGCGGCGGCGTCGAAGGTGCGCCCGCCGGTGCGCAGGGTGAAATTCTTGGTGTCCAGCACTATGCCCGACAGCAGGGCCTCCGCCTCGAATCGGAGAATGCCGGAGGGGTCGACGATATATTCCAGAAGCTCCGTCACCAGCTCGCAGGCGGAGGACGCGTAGGGCTCGTGGAAGGACAGCGCCGCGTTCTGGATATACTCCGAGGCTCTGCGGTGGTGGTCGATAAGAGCGATGGAGTTGCAGGACAGAAGAAGGGATTCCGACTCCACCTGCTCGGGCCTGTTGGTGTCGACTATCACCAGAAGGGTGGAGCCGTTGGCCATGAGCATGGCGTCCTGGGGGGATATGAACGCGTCGGCGTACTCCGGCAGCGTCTCCATCCGCTCGATGAGGTTCAGACACATGGCGTCCTCCCGCTCCACGACTATTTTCGCCGTGCGGCCAAGGGCTCTGGCGGCGCAGCACACGCCAACGGCGGCGCCTATGCTGTCAAGGTCGGAGTGCTTGTGGCCCATGACCAGGATGTTGGAGGCGTCCCGCATGAGCTCGGAAAGAGAGCCGGACATGACGCGGGACTTGACCTTCGTGCGCTTTTCCGTCTGGGCGGTCTTGCCGCCGTAGAACTCGAAATTGAAGCGGTTTTTTACCACCGCCTGGTCGCCGCCCCGTGAAAGGGCCATGTCTATGCTCAGAGAAGCGAATTTCTGGTTTTCCTCTATGGTCTTGCCGTCCCGTCCCAGGCCGATGCTCAGGGTGGGGTGCATGCCGTTGGTGCTCGTCAGGGCACGTACGGAATCCAGGATGGCGTAAAGCGTCTCCGTGACCTGGGGATAATACCGGGCTTCGAAGAGGTATACGTATCTGTCGCGGTCATATTTTGACAGGTAACCGCCCCTGCCGGAGGCCCAGGTGGTGACCTTGTCGTCTATGTCCGCCAGCACGGCGGACTTGTCCTTGTCGGAAAGCCCGTTGAGGAAATCGTCGTAGTTGTCGATGAGTATAACGCCGAAGATGAGCCGGGAGGACTCGAACTCCTCGCTTATCTGGGCGTACTCAGTCTCGTCCACCCAGTAGGTGGTGGCGGCGTAGTTCTTAAGGCCGGAGGCGCTGCCGTTCCTGGTGAGATTGCCGAAGACCCGGTACTTTCTGTCGCCCAGCGCCACAAGACCGGGATACTCGTTCTTGCCCTCCATGAGCCACCGGGCGTTGAAATCCGGGACCACGTCGGATATGCGGATGCTGAAGGAGTGCTCCCTCTCGCCGCTGGCCTCGAGAAAGCTCTCGTTGGTGTAGATTATCTCGTTCTCCTCAAGGCTGAACACCGCCATGGGCAGGGGGAAGCTCTGGAGCAGATTGCCGGCGGCGGGGTCGAGATTTGCGGTGACCGACGCTATGTATTCCAGCGCCTCGCGGCTGCGCTCACGGTTTGAAAGCCGCGTGTAGATGAACAGCGCCGCCAGAACGGCGACCTCCGCCAGACCGAGTATGAGATTGTTTCTGCCGAAGAATATGGTCACGAGAGCAAACACGGCCATGACGATAAAGTACAGCCGGTTGCTGGGTGTGAGATACCATTTCAGCTTCTTTTTCACTTCACGCGCCTCCGAAATCACGATGCCGGCGGGGAGACAGGCCCCTCAGGCGGCAGGATGATATATTTGTCCACAATAATTTATCCTATTATATCCCTTTTGCGCTGTCAGCACAATATTAAATTATCCGCACGGTAAATAATCCGACCGCCTCCGGGAACAATAAGGCAAAAAAGGAGGGGGAGCGTATGAAGGCGATAATAATGGCGGGGGGCGAGGGCACGCGTCTTCGGCCCATGACCTGCCGAAGACCGAAGCCGATGGTCGATTTTTTCGGGAAACCTGTCGTGCATCACATCGTGGAGCTTTTGAAGAGAAACGGGATAACCGATATCTGCATGACGCTGGGCTATATGCCCGAGGTGGTGATGGACCGGTTCGGCGACGGCGCTTCCATGGGCGTAAGTATACGTTACAGCGTGGAGCGGGAACCTATGGGCACCGCCGGAGGCGTCAGGGCATGCGCCGACTTTGCCGGGGACGACGACGTTATCGTCATCTCCGGCGACGCGGTGTGCGACGCGGACCTTGACAGGTGCGTACGATTCCACAAGGCCCGGGGCGCGGACGTGACAATAGTACTGTCCCGTCAGACGCAGGTGCTGGAGTACGGCCTGGTGGTGACGGACGGGGAGGGCAAAATAAAGTCGTTTATAGAAAAACCCACATGGGACGGCGTGGTCACGGACATGGTCAACACCGGCATATATATACTGACTCCCGCCGCACTCAGGGCCATACCGGCGGGAAAAAGGCTCGATTTCGGACGTGATATATTTCCGTCCATGCTCGCCTCCGGCGCGAAGCTCTATGGGATATATCCCGGCGGCTACTGGTGCGACGTGGGCAGCCCCGGAGCGTATCTGGAGTGCTGCCGTCATGTGCTGGAGGGCCGGGTCGGGCTGAAGACGGAGGCGCCGGAGATAAAAAAGGGCATATACTCCGCCGCGGCGCTTCCCGAGAACGTCCGGCTCGTGCCGCCGGTTTATATCGGCGGGGAATGTACGATAGCGCCGGGGGCGAAGGTCGGACCTTTCGCCGTTCTGACGGGCAGCACCACCGTCGGCGAGGGGGCGGAGATATCCGGCAGCGTCCTCACGTCGGCGCGTGTTCGCTCCGGCGCGAGAGTGACGGGCTCGATACTGTGTCAGGGCGTCAGCGTGGGCACCGAAGCGGTCATAATGGGCGGCAGCGTACTGGGCGACGGCTGCGTGGTGGGAGACGGGGCCTGCGTGGCGGCTGACGGCAGAATGTGGCCGGGCGTGTCGGCGCGGCGGGGCGAATGCGTCATCGGCGAGGTGAGAAGCGACGACGCTTCCCGCGCTGTAAGTATGGGGCCCGGCGGCACCGTGACGGGCAATATGTTCTTTACCGTGACCCCGGAAACGGCGCTTCATATCGGCGAAATCATGGCGGACCTGGGCAGGGTCGGGATATCCTGCGACGGAAGTCCCGCCGCCCTGACAGCGGCGCAGGCCGCCGGCTGCGGCGTATGCTCCGGCGGCGGCACGGCTGTGACACTGGATGCGGGCTTTGAGCGGGAGGCATCCTTCGCCGTGAACGAGTTCGGCCTCGACGCCTGCCTGTTCGTATCCCGGGAAGGCGACGACCTGCGCGTTGCCCTGTTCGGCAGGGAAGGCGGGGGACTTGACAGCGCGTATCACAGAAAGCTGAACTCCGCGCTTTCCGGACGCGCCGGACGGATTCCGTCAGCGATCACGGGCGGGATGACGATGATAACCGGCTCGCAGGACGCGTATATCGCATTCGCCGTAAACCAGTCCGGGGGCGAGGGGGCGGGCGGCGGTCTTTGTGCGGCGGTAACCGGCGCCGGCGCCGCCGCGCGGCGGCTCAAGACCGTCCTCACGCGCCTGGGCTGTACGGTGGAGGACGGGACGGCTGGGATCCCCGTTTTTACCGCGGACGCTTATGGCAACGTGACCGCCGTGAGTGAGGATGAAATGCCCGTGGACGCCCCGCACCTCCTCGCGGCCGCCGTATGGTGCGCCGCGGAGAGCGGAGAACGGGCAATCGCCGTGCCTGACGACATTCCGGACCGCGTTGTCGCAGCGGCGGAGCGGTACGGCGCGGCGCTGATGACGGACGTGCCGCCGGGGAAAAGCCGTCCCGATCTTCGCCACGGGATATTCTGCGCTGCTTATATCGCCGGATTTATGGCCCGCCGGGGAATGAAACTGTCCGAAATAATGAGGGAACTGCCCGCCTTTGCCTTTGCCGGGGAGCGGGTGGAGATAAACGTGGGCCGGGCCGCTGCCATGCGGCGCCTGGCGGACGCCTACGCCGCCGAGACGGCCGGAGAGATCGGCGCGCCGCTGGTGTTCAGAACGGACGGCGGCGTGGTGAAGGTGGTCCCGGCGTGGGACGGCGAGGCGCTGCAGATCACCGCCGAGGGCACCGACGACAAGGCCGCCGGACGGCTGGCGGACAGCTTCCGCCGCCGGGCTCTTCAGCTCTGATTTTTTGCAAAAAAGGAAAAAACCTGTTGCAGACGGGGGAAGACTATACTAAAATATATGGATATACCAAGCCTGTTATCTTCCGCTATCTTGCAACGGGGTACATATACATGAGGAGAATAATCGCCGCTGTCGTGGCCGTGATCGCGGCCATGACGCTGTGCGCCTGCCATAGAAGTGAAAAGATCACCGGATTTGAGGACCTGTCCGGCAAAACGGTAGGGGTCCTGTCGGACTTCGTGATGTCCGACAAGACTCTGTCCGGTGAAAAGGACGTGACCGTGGCGCGCTACGGCGATATCGTGAGCCTTGCCGAGGCGGTGAAATCAGGCGCCGTGGCCGGGGCCGTGGTCAGCGAAACGGAATCCCGGCGCATGACGGACTACTCCTCCCGCCTGACTGTCCTGGACGGCAATTACGAAAGCCTCGACTACTGCCTCATTACAGCAGACGGCAACAGCGCCATGCTGACTATGGTGGACGCGGCGCTGTCCCGGCTTGACGGCGCCGGAACCCTTGACGATATACTCGACAAGTGGGAAGACGGCGTGGTCGGGGCCTACAAGCCCCAGGAACGGGACTGGGACAGCGTCGTGAAGGTTGCGGTGTGCACCGCCCAGTCGCCCATGCAGACGAAGGACGACAACGGCGCCCCCGCGGGTATGGAGATAGACGTACTCTACGCCGTGGCCGACATTCTCGGCGTGGAGCTGGAGATATACGATATGGACTCGGAAGAGTCCCTTATATATATGGTGGAGAGCGGCAAGGTGGCCCTCGGCATCGGCGGAGTCTATGACGACGGCGGCGCGGAGCACCGGCTCCTTTACTCGAAGCCCTATATGACCGCGGCGCAGGTCGTGGTCGTGCTCAAGTGATCATTTCAAGGAGAGAAACAGCAATGAAACTTACCAGGATCAGGGAAATATTCGCCGACAGCGCCGCTTTTGACGGTGCGGAGATAACGGTGGGCGGCTGGGCCCGCACCATCCGTGACATGAAAAATTTCGGCTTTATCGAGCTCAACGACGGCTCCTGCTTCAGGAACCTGCAGGTGGTCATGGAGCGCCAGACCCTCGCAAACTACGACGAGATAGCCCATCAGAACGTGGGCGCGTCCTTCATCATCCGCGGCACGGTGGTGCTCACGCCCGAGGCGAAGCAGCCCCTGGAACTCAAGGCCGCGTCCATCGAGGTTGAGGGGACCTCCGCCCCCGATTACCCCCTGCAGAAAAAGCGCCATACCGTGGAATATCTGCGCACCATAGCCCATCTGCGCCCAAGGACGAATCTTTTCTCCGCCGTGTTCCGCGTCAGGAGCGTGGCGGCCTTCGCCGTCCACGAGTTCTTCCAGTCCCGGGGCTTCGTATACGTTCACACCCCCATCATCACCGGCTCCGACTGCGAGGGCGCCGGGGAGATGTTCAGAGTCACCACCCTGGACCTTAACGATCTGCCCAGAAAAGAGGACGGTACCGTCGACGATTCCGCCGACTTCTTCGGCAGGGAGACCAGCCTCACCGTGTCCGGCCAGCTCAACGCCGAGAACTTCGCCATGGCCTTCGGCGACGTGTACACCTTCGGTCCCACCTTCCGGGCCGAACAGAGCAACACACAGCGCCACGCTGCCGAGTTCTGGATGATAGAGCCGGAGATGGCCTTCTGCGACCTCAACGGCGACCTGGAAGTGATGGAGGCCATGGTCAAGTACATCATAAGAAGCGTCATGGAAAAGTGCCCCGACGAGATGGCGTTTTTCAACTCCTTCGTGGACAAGGGCCTCATGGAAAGGCTCGAGCACGTTGTATCCAGCGATTTCGGCCGCGTCACCTACACCGACGCGGTGGACATGCTCATCAAGAGCGGCCACAAGTTCGATTATACCCCTTACTGGGGCTGCGACCTGCAGACCGAGCACGAGCGCTTCCTCACCGAGGAGATATTCAAAAAGCCCGTGTTCGTTACGGATTATCCCAAGGAGATAAAGGCCTTCTACATGCGCCTGAACGACGACGGGAAGACCGTGGCGGCGGCGGACTGCCTCGTCCC
>JAEEGL012430666.1_pt1 | contig 13833 bp, 12 predicted proteins | sample 9134231 | NCBI WGS metagenome assembly JAEEGL01 (sample SAMN16246548, study PRJNA631951) | gut metagenome | biome: gut microbiome; feature: rumen; material: fiber-attached | host: Bos | place: Iran: Karaj | collected 2018-10
GTCGAAACCATAGCCAAAACCTGCGTAAGTCTTGTCCTTAGTGAAGACAGCCCTTATACATCTCCTCTCATATGTCTTCCTGTCGAATTCGCTTACGGAGGAACTACCGCTTCATAAGAAAAATGCCAAAACGATCAGCGCTCCGACAAGTAAATATTTTAGCCTGGTTCTGTCAAATGAACCCGGCTTACTTATTACTGCAGGGGAGGCGTTAAATGCAGGATAGACATCAGGTTTTCTTTCAGGAATGAAGTCATCTTGTATAGCTCTGCCATACCAGGTAGTTCCTGCATTTAGTCTGACATATTCCCTGCACTTTTCAGCAGTCTCAAAATCCTGTAGCTTTTTAGCTGTCAGGTAGAGGTAATAATGTCTGGTAACTTCATCCAAAGGACGCTCATTCGGCGCCTGAAGAATAGAGTAAATCTGCCTATAATCCCCATTTTTACAGCACTGTGCGTAAGCAGCAGCTTTTTGCATAAGAGCAAGACATTTAGATGCTTTTTCTATTTGGCCAAATCTGTAAAAACCGCAGCCCAAATTATGATGCGCTATGCTCCACATCACCTGTCTGTTTATTATTCTTGAAATAAAGCTCAACGCCCTGATTTATAGTATTATAAGAATTGGTTTGATTCTTCATGGTAATATTTTACCATGAAAAAAGAGAAGTAATTGGCTGTTTCCAGCTATTACTTCTCTTTTTTTCATGGAGTGATTATTTCACAGCTCCTTCTTTTTTAACCTGTTTTCCCAAGCCCCATTCGGAAAGGGAGTGCCGAATGACTCAGAAAAAACTATTATTCCTTAACACCACCAAGTGTAAGACCTGTAACGAAGTATCTCTGCAGGAAAGGGTAGATGCAGATGATCGGCAACATTGTGATGATTGTTGCTGCAGCTCTTACTGATGTAGGTGTTACTGTACCACTTGAGTTTTTCATAGCTTCTGCTGAAGAGCTCTGGTTTGTTACAGATGAAAGGAGCTTCATAAGCTCGTACTGAAGAGTTGTCAGATCGCTTCTCATTCTGTTGTAGAGCATAGCATCGAACCATGAGTTCCACTGTCCTACTGCCACGAACAGAGCAACTGTTGCGTAAACAGGCTTACACAAAGGTGAAATGATCTTCAGGAAAATTGTTGTATAGCCTGCACCGTCAAGCTGTGCACTCTCTTCCAGTGAATCCGGAATTCCTCTCATGTATGTTCTGATAACCAGCATGTTGAAGGCTGAAATCATACCGGGGATAACGTATACCATGAAGCTGTTTGTAAGTCCAAGTGACTTATAAAGCAGGAAGGTAGGAATAAGTCCGCCGTTTACATACATTGTAATAACCCAGAAAAGTGAAAGAGCTTTTGAAAAGATGAAGTTCTTTCTACTGACGATGAATGCCAGAATTGCGTTTGTCACAAGTGCAAGAAGTGTACCGATGATTGTTCTTGCAACTGTGATTCCGGCACCGATCATAAGGTTGTCCTTCTGTAATACAGTTGTATAGTTCTTAAAAGTGAACACACGAGGGAAAAGGTGAATTCCGCCTCTGAGTGCGTCTGTACCGTCATTGAGTGAAATAGCAAGCGTGTTAAGTACAGGGTAAAGTGTTATTATTACGAACAGCACCATAAAAATGCCGTTGCATATTCTAAAGGCGAGATCAGCGCCTGATATTTTTCTGTGTTTAATCTTTGTATCCATTTAAGCCAATCCTCCTTAGAATAATCTCTCTTCGCCATGTCTCTTGGCAATCTGGTTACAGATCACAATGAGAACGATACTAACCAGACTCTTGAAGATACCGGCTGCAGTACCGATTGCGTAATCTCCCTGGCTGATACCCCATTTAAGTACGTAGATATCGATTGTCTGAGATACATTCTGTACAAGTCCGTTTCCTAAGAGATACTGAATCTCGAAACCTGCGTTAAGCACGTTTCCTACGTTCATAAGAAGAAGGATCATGATTGTGGGCTTGATTCCGGGCAGTGTAACATGCTTAATCTTGGCCCATCTTCCTGCACCATCGATTGAAGCAGCTTCATAAAGTGAAGGATCAATAGATGTGATAGCTGCGAGATAGATGATTGCATTCCATCCGGTTTCTTTCCAAACATTTGCGAATGCAACTATCGGCCAGAAATACTGCTCATGTGCGAAAAAGTTGATTGGCTGTTTGATCAGATTTAAGCTGGTCAAGACTTCGTTTATAATACCTGTTCCGGAAAGTGCATCGTGCAGGATACCTGTAACAATGATCCAGGAGAGGAAGTGCGGCAGGTATGAAATAGTCTGAACTACCTTTTTACCGCCCTTTGATTTAAGTTCATTAAGAAGAATAGCAAACAATATTGCCATAATGAAGGTTACTACCAGATTGATGACACCCATTGCAAGAGTGTTTCTGATGACTCTTATAAATGTTGCGTCGGAAAAAAGTCTCTGGAATTTAGCCATTCCAATGAATTCAGAACCAAATATGCCCTTTGCAGGCTTGAAGTTCTGGAATGCCATAAGCCATCCGATAAGTGGCAGATAATAGAAAATTACACCATAGATAACAATCAATCCTGACCAGATTAAAAGTACTTTCTGATGTTTTAAATCAGTCATGCTAAAGGATTTCTTTTTCATGATCAGATGAACCTCCCTTTAAGTGATCTCTTTTAGACATAAAAATGGCGGGCATCCAAGGACATGAATGCCCGCCAAATATAGTATTACTAATTATTCGTACTTAGCTGCCTCTGCAATTCTGCGGTCGAGCTCTTCCTGCATCTCTGCAACGAAGTCCTCGGGATGGCAGTTGTTGTACTCCTTAAGGTACTCTTCCCAACCTGCTGCGAAGTCGCCAGCCATAACTACCTTAGGAAGGTACTGGTGCTTGATCTCACCCATAAGTGTCCAAGCTGTACCACCGGGTGTGTCTGCCTTCATTGAGTTAGAGTATGTATACATAGGATACCAGGGGCCTGGAGCGGGCTGTGTGCCGAGCATCTCAACATATGTCTTAACACCGTAAGCATCGAATGTCTCTTTAACTGTAGCAGCAAGTCCATCATAGAACTCAGATTCCTGTCCGTCAGGCTTCATAGAGTTCTTACCATCGCGGCTTGTACCTGACCACTGAGGGAAGTATGAGTATGAGCAAACATGTGAAGCCTTGTAAGCTGTATCAGCTGCATTTGATCTCTGCTCCTCTGTTCTGTAGAACATTCCATCATCATCAGCCTGGTAGTCAACACCTTCAACACCCCAGAATCTGAGATCGTGAAGTTCCTGGCCAAGAAGGTCATTTACGAACTGAAGTGCACCTTCAACATCCTTACATGATGTTGTGATTGCAAGACCTGAAGAAACGTTTATAACTCCGCCTGAGTTGTGCCACTGGTTTGTCATGCCTTCCTCGATTGTGATCGGAAGGGGAACATACTTACAACCCTGCTCATCAAGGCCTGCTGTCTTAATAGCATCCTCAGCTGTGTTAGCAAAATCCCACCACTGATCGATCATACCAAGTACACGACCTGATGAAATCTTAGCGATGTACTCATCATATGTCTGTGTGAAGGACTCGGGATCTACGATACCCTTCTTGTACTCCTCGTTGAGCTTCTGGAAGTACTTCTTTGTTGTCTCTGTTGTGTTGTAGTCGATGATCTTCTTTGTCTCAGGATCAACGATACAAGATCCGTCATTCGGATATCCATCAAGGAACTCACCTGCGTTCTCAAGACAGAAATATCTCCAATCCTCGCAAAGGATTGTGTAAGGAATATTTGCTGTGCCATCCTCAAGTGTAGGATTAGCTTCGTTATAAGCCTCGATCAGATCGAAATACTGATCCATTGTATGAACTTCAGGATAGTTAGCCCACTTAAGTACTCTTGTCTGAATCCAGAATGCCTCGTCGTTGTGAGTACATGCTCTCTCTTCACCATAGATATTGGAGAACTGAGGAATCCAGTAGATATGTCCGTCATCCTGACGAAGGCTATCCCACTCCTGCTCTGTGAAGAACTCTTTGATGTTTGGATATTTATCGATGTAATCATCGAGTGCTACAAGTGCACCTGCCTCATACATCTGAACTGAGCCGTTACCTGCTTCGATGAAATCAGGATACTCACCACCAGCGATCAGAGTACCGATTGCCTCTTCCTGAGTCTGACCTGTAAGCCATGTCTCTTTTACTTTTACGCCGGTCTTCTCAGCGATAATCTGCTGGATCTCGTTATCATCATTGATCTCTGAACCAGGTACTGCAAAGAATGCTGTAAACTCTTTTACTCCCCCATCTGTTCCAGCTGCATCAGATGAACCGGACTCTGTAGCTCCCTGCTTTGCACCGCAACCTGCGAGCATTGAAGCAGCCATAGCAGCTACAAGAATTGCACTAACCACTTTCTTCTTCATAAATACCTCCATAAAGTTTTTGTCGATGTTGATTATTCTAGCGCTTTAAGTTTTCCAAAACCTCGGATAAAATATAGAAAAAAGTATGACAAATTTTAGATAAAAACAAATCAGTCATACTTTTTCAGGTAAAAATCATTTCTTTTTATATTTTGTAGGGGTACAACCCTTGGCTTCGATGAACTTATTCACAAAATAATCCACGTCCTTATAGCCAACGGCATCCGCAACTTCATATATCTTCATGTCCGTTTTGAGAAGGAGCTTGGCCGCCTCCTCGATACGCTGACGGTTTAAATAATCCTTAAAGGAACATCCATAATTTTTCCTGAATAATTGTCCCAGGTATGCGCTGTTTACGTAGTACTTTTCACTGAGATCCTTGAGGGTAAGGTTCTGCGCGTAGTTCTTCTTGATCTCATCCTCAACACTCTTAAGCACAGGCTTTGACACATTTTTCCTAAGCTGTGAAAGGTACTCTCCATAGGCATAGGCCATCTTCAGGATGTGTGCCCGGCTTCCGGGGTTAACTCCCTCATTTGTGGTGGTCTCGGAAATGATCCTCAGGATCTCCTCCTGATTGACCTCACTGTCCTGCTGACTTGCTATGTGCATCAGCTGGAACAGCAGATAGTTGATATTGAGGTTCATGGCATCCCCTGTCACCATGTTGTTCTGCAGAGCATCGAAAAATTCATCAACTCTCTTATGAATCTGCACGCGATCACTGATTTCAATGGCGTCTATCAGCCTGTCCAGCTCCTCCTTACAGATAAGAACTCCATTGTCGGAAACCTTGTACTCCTTCTCGTAATAATATATGCCCTTGGGCTCCCTGAAACCCTGAAGAGATCTGAGAATATTGGCAGTACCGTAGGATTTTGAGATATTGCTTATGCCCGTGACATTTTTACCCACAAGCATTGTGGACTTCACCCCGGTGCATCCGCTTATATACTCATGGAGCTTACTTAAGTACTCCTCTGTCGTAAGCTGCAGTCTTTTTCCCATCTCACTGCAATAAATAAGGCCTATGTTGTAGACACTCTCACTGTCAGAGATATCCATAATGCAGAGTCTCGCATCCTCTTTTAAAAATTCCGTAGCCGAGGCATAGAGCTTTTTGAGCTTCCCTTTTCTGTCCTCATCGGAGGATTCCTCCGTGAGGTCATCGTCTGAAAGCTGGATATCCACATAGCACATCTCATCATCGATATTTATCTTATCCTCAAGATATTTGAGAGTGCTGTCATCATATTTGCCACTGAGAAGAAAAATAAGATTTCTGTCCAAAAAGGCCTTCTCGTTCTTCTTCCTCTCAGCATTCTCGCTGACTCTCTGGGAATTCATCTCTGAGACCTTGTGAAGAATCTCAAGAAGCTGATCCTTTTCAACAGGCTTCAAAATATAATCGGTGCAATCGTAGCGAAGAGCTTCTCTTGCGTATCCAAACTCAGCAAAACCACTGAGAATTACAAAATATGTATCCTTCTTCTCTGTGGCTCTGAGCTCCTTTAAAAGCTCAAGACCGGTCATAACAGGCATCTTTATGTCTGCTATGATCAGATCCACAGGATTTGTCTTTATATAATCCAGGGCTTCCTGTCCGTTGGAAGCTGTCGCGATCTCATATCCCTCGCTCTTCCAGTCTATAAGCACCTGCAATCCCTGAAGGATGAACGGCTCATCATCAACCAATAATACATTTAGCATCAGGCCATCTCCTTTATGTGTTTAAGCGGAAGCTTTATCTGAATCAGAGTACCTGTTCCGGGCTCTGAGTCTATATCAAATACTGCTTCATTTTCCGTTATCATCTTAAGTCTGAGACAGGCATTTACTATACCGACTCTTCCCTTTTCCTTGAGCATGTCTATGCTGGCATTCCTCATCTTGTTAAGGAGCGTTGCAACATCACCCTCTTCCATTCCGCTGCCGGTATCCTCGATCTCCATGGTCATGAACTCGTCATCCAGTTGAGTCCTTACGAAAATCCAACCGGGATTGTTCTTGCTCTCAATGCCGTGAACACAGGCATTTTCAACGAATGTAACTATACTGAGCTTGGGAATATAAAGTCCCAGGGTATTGTCATCAACGTCAATTTCGAATGAAAGTCTGTCACCAAATCTGTATTTCTGGAGCTCTAAGTATGCCTTTACAAATTCAAGCTCATTTTCCACAAGGACCGTGTCCTCGTTCCACTCAGTATACTGCCTCTGAAGCTTAGCAAGGCGCTCCACCATCTGTGAAGTCTCTGTCTCCTGCTTAATAAGAGAATGCATTCTGATGCTCTCTAATGCATTGAAAAGGAAATGAGGATTTATCTGGCTCTGTAGCGCCAGGAGCTCTGCATTTTTCTGTGCCACAACAATCTCCTGCTCCCTCAATCTGTTCCTGTAAGCCGCTCTCATAAGTTCACTTACGAAAATCGGCAGCATCACATTGACGAATATCAAAAGAAGTAGCTGTATCCAATGCCCCAGAATCATATTCAGAACCGGGTTCTCGGAATCCTCCACCACGATTGTCAGATCCCTGTCATATACACTTATATTCTGGGTAAACCCTATATTTTCCAGTGTATCTACAGACTTATAGTCCATACTGACATTACTGTACTTACCGTTTGATATAAGCACCTTATCTGCATCGCAGATATAGGCCCTGTTCTCATAATTCAGGTTCTCTAATAGTGCTCCGGTACTGTTGTAATCAATCTCTATCAGAAGAGTATTCTTCGAGTCGGCATTATAGAAGTTGAGCCTGTGGAAATAGTAGATCACACGCTGCAACTCATTGTTGGTTCCGATTTTCCTGCTAAAGAAAAGTCCTCTCTGCAGCCCTGATTCTATAACATATTTGTACCAGTCCTCATCATAGGCCTTGTTTAACCTCTGAAACTCCGCACCGTTTGTGATGGTATCGTTATCCACATATATACGGAAAACCAGGCCGGACTGGCCCTCCACCAGTTTGAGAAGAGTATCCTCGAAAAACGACTGATAAGCCTCATAGTAGTGAAGATTGGAATCGTACTCTTTTTCAAGGAAGCGATGAACATAGAAACTGCTATAAATGGCATTGCCCAGTTTAGCAGCCTTATCCACCTGATTAAAAAAGGTGTAGTGAATGGCATTGGCTTCATTTTCCATAGTATGGGTCTGCATTGCCTCTTCAGCATGGTAGAGCCCCGATAATATGAAGCTGTCCACTATTAAAATTGGCAGAATTACAAAAAAACAGTATAAGAATATCTGTACCTTGCGGGTACTCTTATTCTGAAACAGCTCATGAATTCCGGACGATATTTTTTTCATTCTCATCTCTCTCCTGTATTACCAGTAGCTGCTTGTTAAATTCCCTGCTGATGTAGTAAAGGGACACTGTAGTGGCAAACAGCCAGATAGCCAGGCCCCACTGCATATACCACAGGCAGATAACATAAGGCAGAAAGATTATGATAAAAATCCAGATCATTCTGGGAAAGTTTAAGAGCGCCATGATAGCGGATGCCTTCACAAGTTCTCTTGTTGTAACCTTGAATCTGGCCTCAAAATAGAACATGCAGTAGCAGACAGCCCATACAAGGAAAGTCATAACTCCAAGGGCTGCCTTTAGGATATAGGGCATTCCGGTGCCCATTCCGTACAAAACGTTGTACCAGTCGAAGGCCAGCACCAGAAAAACAACGAGAAATGCTGCCCACACCAGAGTAATCTGCTTGAAGTTCTCTTTAAAGGACTTCATGAAGCTCTTAAGGACACTGGGCTCCTCGCCCCTTACCATCTTCATGGCTGTATAATTTCTCGCGGTAAATGCCGCACCAATTGTTATTATCGGAATTGAAAATGCAAGGCACAAGAGATTTAGGATTATATAATCCGTGATCGTACTAAGTGTCTCCATCAATTTGCTGTCGGGTGAAAACATTCCCATTTCAAAAACTCCTTATCAAAAATTGCGAACTAGGATAGTATACCATAGTCTCAAATTTGAAATTATTAAAATTATTTTCTGTATAATATAAAAAATCTCCCGCATCATCCACCGAAAAACATTAGATGATTGCGGGAGAAATTTTAGTTATTACTGCCAAAACCTGACATCTGAACTTTATTTTTTCGTGTGATAATTCTGTGATACTACTGCTGCTATTATTAAACCATAGAAAGAAACAACCCCCATCACCACAAAGGAGGTAACCGTTATGAAGAAGAATACAATAGCTACAGCAATCATTTCCGCAGCAGCTTTCATCATATTAGCAGTTCAGCCCATAACAGCATTCGCAGCAATCCCCGTAGAGGATGCCACGATCATCGCTACAGGTAATGCAGGTGTTAATCAGGAAGAATCAATCTTCACACAGGAAGAGATGGAAACCATTAACGGTATCGAAATGTATGAACTCTCTTTCCATAATAACTTATATAAATATCACAATAAAAAGATGCGTCTCCAAGAAGCTGCCTGAGTCTAAAAAGCTAGTAGTTCTTGGGGAAAGGGGTATTATACCCTTCTATAGCAAATGTAGTAAGGCCAAGCACAAAAAAGGGAGCTGGAAAAAATGAATTCTCATTTTTTCACAGCCCCTTCTTTTGTATTTGATATTACATGTGTGTGATCATTCAAACTCAGTAAGATCAAAATCTTCTCCGTCCATCTCACCCTCTTCCATGTAGGGGACACCATCTCTTATTCCAAATTTTACGGTCACATCATAATCATGATAGATACCCTCATAATCATAATCTACGTAATCTGCTGCATTTATGTACTTCTCAAGTTCTTCAGCAGCTTTTACAACCTGCGGATCATCTGAATCACCACCAATTGCAGGTCCTGTCGGTCCATGATAAGCAGTAAGCTGATAGGTATTGCCCTCTTCATCCGTGCCGAGAATAAAATAGTCATACGCGTTTTCAAGATCATCAGTCGTGTAAAGCGGCTCCCCAAACAGATACTGAAGACGTCCGTAAGTCAGCACCATTGAATTTGGATCCGCAAGGAAATTCCCTATATGTCGGATCTGACTACCGGCATCCCATTCATTTACCCTTTCATCATCTTTTACAGATTCAAACTTGATTTTCATACCTTCTTTCCTCCTTGAAAATAGTTCCCCCTCTATCGTCAATATACACCAACATTATAACATTTTTTCAAACCTTGTTGGACAATTGTTGGACATGGCGTTTTACAATGCATTCAGAAGGTATAAATAAGCATATATTTATTGAAGATATGTTATTAGTTTCGAAAGGAGATATTATTTATGAGGAAGAATGTTAGTTTAAAGAGAGTTATGGCATCAGCAATGGCAGTCGTTATGGCTGCAGCACTTTGCGTAACAGCTGCACCTACATGTCACGTAGAGGCTGCTACAAAGAAGGTAACAGTTAAACTCAAGCAGAACGGCGGCGATAAAGACGTAAAGATGGATAAAGGAGCCAAGCTTCAGATTAAGGCAAAGAAGGGTGGCAAAACACTCGGTAAGAAGAGCTTAAAGTATTCATCATCAGATAAAAAAATTGCTACAGTAAACTCCAAGGGTGTGATTACAGCAAAGAAGAACGGCGAGGTTGATATCGACATCGAAGAGAAGAACGGTGACTATAGCGCAACAATTACTGTAACTGTAGGTAATAAAAACAGTGGCAAAAAGTCAGACAGTATCTGGCTCGATGCACCTTCAATCACACTCAAGGTTGGTCAAACCTTCCAGGCACATGTACACAGCAAGCCCGAGGGAAGTGCTAAGGCTGACAATGTTTCCTGGTCAAGTGACAACAGCGAAATCGCTACCGTATCCGGTGGCAAGATTACAGGCGTTGCAGAGGGTAACACAGTAATCTACGCATCAAAGGATGGCAAGACAGCAGCTATGCAAGTAATCGTAACGAAATAAGATATAGTAAAAAGTAAAGTGTGTAAGTTATAAAGCATTAACTTACACACTTTTTTAGTTAATAGGTGCGGTACATTATCAATCCAAATCTGTCACATACTCAGGTGTCTCGTTCCATGTACCATCGTCATTTAATGTAAGATGCAAAAGAACATATCCAAAAGTATCTGCATGTCCCTGCTTACCTGAAAGCAAATATTTTACGATAAGCTCAGGTTTTCCATCCTTATTGCCAATGGCAAAGCCACTGGCATCATCACCAACAATAACTTCGTCCTCGTTGAAAATGTCCTCTAACTCCTCAAGTTCATCTTCAGTATACCCCTTTTTAAGATACAGCTCATGAACCTGGTCCTTTGTAAGAGATGCAATAACTATATCATCCCTCATTACATAGGCATTTCCATTTGTCCACTTTAAGGAAAACGGCTCCTGCCTGGTATCAGCAGGAAGTGCGAGCTCTTTTCCGTCCGCTCCATAGACATGTGGCTCATAACCGCCGTCACCACCCTGATATCCAAGGTCGATTACTTTTATCTTTTCCTTCTTTCCGTCGCCGTTTAAGTCAGCTTCTTCTGAGTATCCATCAGTCATGGATTTGTGTTCATGAGCATTCTCAAAGTAATCCTCACCATCTGAAAATGGAAGATTTATAAACTTCTCTCCGGAACCCTTTATGTAGTTAGGAAGCTCTGTCGAATTCACATTACCATTTGAGTTGCTATGTACTCTATCGTCATTCTCTATAATATAAGAAACCTCTTCATCATCAGAATCCCAACCAGCTGACTCATCAGAATCACACTGCACAGGTACATAGATTCCATCGCTTCCCCATGGCTGAATCATAAGCATATTGACTGCTATATTATCATCAATGAATGATATCGACACAAGCGTACCATCTTCTGTATCTTCACCGGCACTAACAACAACCTTTGACTCATCCTCAGAAAGGTTAAGAAGATATCTTGCTGATGAAACCGGATCAAAAAGTTTTGCGTAAAGACCCTTTGTATCCTCTTTTGCATTTTGGTTTAGATCCTCACCAAGACCGTTCTTGGAATAATCCATCTCGTCAATGTTAATGCCACTATAATAGGCATCCATAAAATCATCATAGTTTTCAATGTCAGTCATCTCTTTGAATTCTTCAGAGGTGATTTTTAAATCTCCGTTTTCATCAGCTTCTATGCCAAGGTATTCCTTCCACAGATACAGATGAGGCTCCGAATCTGTTGCGCGATAAATAATCTCAATACCCTTATTACCTATCCCCCCATAGAGTACAGAATAGCTGACAGATCCGCTTATATCTCCTGTAAGCATTCCCGGCCAGGGACTTGACCATCCAAAGGAGTCGCCGTCCTCATCCCTCATAAGCAGCTGCTCTTCGATGAGAGTCTGCTGAACTTCTTTAGTGCATGCGTTCACAATGCCTTCCGCATTCCTGTCCATAAAATCCTCGCACCACCGTCTTACAAGGCCGTCTCTTGTCTGCTTAATATTTAAAACATTTGAATCGTTTGCATCTTCTGCAACACTTGTAAAGAAACAGGTTGAAAGTCCTGCACACATTAACACCAGCATCACGATAAGCCAGAAGGTAGGCTTTTTATAATTGAAGATTTGCTTAACTCTTGTTCCTACTCCAACTTCACCAAACGCAAGCGGATACGCCAGAACAAATCTCCTATGGGTACTGCAAAGAAGGAGCGATGTTGCATAGGATTTTTTCTCATCCAATGACATGTGACTTATGACCTTTTCGTCACAGGAAAGCTCAATGTCCTTACAGAAAAGTGCGTAGGAAATCCACACAAGAGGATTAAACCAGTGAATAGCAAGCAGTAAAAATCCAAACTGTTTTCTTACGTGATCACACCTCGATATATGAGCCTTTTCATGTGCAAGTACGTTTCTTACTGTCTCATCATTAAGCCCTGAGGGCAGGTATATCACAGGTCTAAAAACTCCAAGAATAAATGGTGTGTCTATCTCATCACAGACAAATGCATTATCACTGCCTTTCATCCTGATAGAAACCCGTGTCTTCTTTTTTATGGATAGGTAGCTGAGAAGTGCATATCCAAGAACGATGAGTCCTCCAAACATCCAGATCATCTGAAGTCTAATAAATAGGTCTTTTCTTAATGTCATATTGTCATGGCTGGCAGTATCAACCGTCGTAATTTCTTCACTTGGAAGGTACTCCATTTCTTCATCAGCAGTTTCAGGTATGATAGCTTCATTTTCATCTATTCCTGCCATCCACCCCGACTGTAATGAGGAAGACGGCTGATAATCATGCAGGACAACCTCTGTCACCTGACTGCCATTACCACTTCCATAAATATATTCCTCGATCATGCCACCGATGTTGGGAAGAAGTCCAAAATCAGCCTCTATTTGAAAAGGCATAATCAGGCGTAGCGCAACTATTGCCCACAGCACCCCCATGAACCACTTAGGCGCTTTCTTAAGTGGTATTCTAAGAAGTATTACTGCAACCATCAGAAAAGTTGCAGCCACACTCATTTCAATTACTTTTATAAAAATCATCCCCATACTTTTTCCCTCCGGCTGTCTTTATTAAGTGCTGCTCTACTATGACTATCCTCACCCCAAGCACCTAATATTCCTATAATGTTAAAACTTTATTCTTTTGCGTTATCAATTATCTTCTTTATCTCTGCAAGTTCCTTCTTCGAAAGCTTCTGGCGTGATGTGAACGCTGCAAGAAAAGCAGGCAGCGAACCACCAAAGGTCTCCTCCACAAACTCCTCACTTTTCCTCGTATAAAACTCTGCCTCGGAAATCATTGATGTGACAACGCCATCCACATTTTGAAATAAGCCCTTCTCGCAGAGCTTTTTAAGAACTGTATAGGTGGTAGATTTTTTCCACCCGAACTCGTCTGCACAGAGCTTTACCAGTTCGCCTGACCCAACAGGCTCCTTCTCCCAGATAAGCTTTGCAAACTGCATCTGAACATCCCCTAACTCAACAGCCATGGTCACCTCCCATTTGGACTATCCACTATAGACTACACTTTAAGTCTATGACAGATAGACCATTGTGTCAATGTATTTTTATTTGACATTACACAGAGCGAAGGGTCTTTAGATAATTTAGGATATAAATAAAAAAAGACCGTATTTTGACGTTTAAGGCGCTCATTTCGCACAGGTGGAAATATATACAAAAAAATATTTAAAGCAGCTTATACGGGAAAATATGAGCATATTGTGCATTGCCTCACTACTCAAGGATTGACGACGGTATACAACTAGCAGAAAATCCTCCTTCTACTGATAAAATATAAGAATTTTGCAAACTAAACACAGTGCAAACAACTAATTTTGTGCTAAGATATCTACTCAGAAGAATCACTATGAGGAGAAAAAAACAATGAAAAAAGTTTACAAGTCAATTCTGATGCTCTTATTTGTACTGATCATATCAGTAGGTCTAAAATGTTCATTAAAGGCAAAGGCATTTAATAAC
>JAEEGL013445687.1_pt1 | contig 13833 bp, 14 predicted proteins | sample 9134231 | NCBI WGS metagenome assembly JAEEGL01 (sample SAMN16246548, study PRJNA631951) | gut metagenome | biome: gut microbiome; feature: rumen; material: fiber-attached | host: Bos | place: Iran: Karaj | collected 2018-10
AATGGTTTTGACATTTAAATAGCTATGAAACGGAATACTATTACCATCGTTAGTGATGGAAGCAAGTTTGTTATAAACAATAAAGGCGATTTAGCAATAAATTGTAACAGTATAAGATCTTGTGAATCTGATAATACTGTTTTAAGTGGTTCACGTTCAGCAGATATCATAGATGGAATGATAAACGGAGTTATGAACGACGTTTATTGGGTATCTGCTGATTATCACTTATATAAAGAAAAACTTAAATCGGGTACAGATAGAGAGAAAGCTCTTAAAGATACAAAGGATGTGATTAAACTTCATAATTCTATTGTTAAACCTGAGGATTCTTTTATTTTCTTAGGAGATTTGTCTGAGTCAGAATATGCTGATTCAGGTTATGAAGTTCTTAAGGTTATCAAAGAAACTACCAGTCGTTTAAATGGTAAAAAAGCTTTGATAATCATAGGAAATAATGACACTTGTACTAATAAATTCTATAAAGAATGTGGATTTAAATTTATTTCACGTGCTCCAACTCTTTCTAACAATAAGCTTATATTATCACATTATCCTGCTAATGTAAGCGGGGAACAAATCAATGTACATGGGCATATTCATGGTTCTAAAAAGTATTGGGGTTTGGATCCTAAGAATCACATCGATTGTTATTGGAAGCTTTGGAATGGCCCTGTAAAGTATTCTAGGCTTCTTAAAGAACTTAAATCTGGAAATTATAAAGGTGTGAGAGTTAATGGTGACAGCAATGAGCCTGAGACATCAGATTCACATCTTTAAAGGAGAATATAATGAATGAGATTATTCCTCTTCATGAGCAAAGATATAATGAGATGAAGCAAAAGCAGGCTGAGAAGCTTAGAGCTGATATAGAGGCCAATATGGTTAATAATGCTATCTCTTTAGAAGCTGATAATCCTGCATCACAGGGTTTTGACTCAAAGATAGGTAAAAGTATTTTCTTTAAGCCTTTAGTTTATTACTCTCTTCCTGACTGTATAGCTAACTGTAAGAAGATGTTTAAGACACAGGCTAGCTCTAATATTGAGAAAGTTAGGGAAGCTAGGTCTGAACGTGGACAGATTCTTACAAAGGCTGATGAGCTTAACAAAGTTAAAGGTCAAGTTCGAGATTCTCATAAAGCTGTGAATCCTTTACGTAAAGAAGGTGTGGCATTCCATCATGTAGTAGATAAATGGTGTGATGTTGTTTGCGTATTCCATGTAGCAGAGTCTTGGTTCGGACATGGAAAGATGAAGCGGCGTGGTTATGAGATGCTATCAGTTGACGTTTTCTTCTGGCTTAAGAAGGGTGGATCTGTTGGATCTGAGAAAATCTTAAAACGTCGTTTCTTCTATGTAGCAAAGAAAGCATCACAGGATGCTAATAAGGTAAATTAGAAATAAATTATGAAAAACGTAATACCTCAATCGATGATGTTCTTTAGGAATCAGGAGAGGACTAAAGATAACACTATACTCTTTGAAAATTGTTCAGCTTTTCAGCTTTATAATTACGAAGTGAATAGTAAATATAAAAGTGCTTTAGGAATATGCGATTCAGAAAACTATATTCTTATAGAAATGGTTCCGTATTTAAAAGCAGTTTCACCTTTACGTATGTATTCTGAAGAAGGAGCTAGTAAGTTTTGGGGTAGGCCGTTAGCATTATCGTATGACATATATGGTACTACCGATTTCTGGTGGTTACTTCTTGCAGTGAATGGTTATACTTGTCCACAAGATTTTATAAATTGGACTAAAGTTATAATTCCTGAAATATCTGTAATTGAAAGTATTATGGATAAAGTCACTTATTGTGACAAGGACCTTGGAAAAATTCCAACTACATAAAATTAATCTCGGTGCATAGTGCACCGAGATTAATCGTTTTTAATAGGTAACTAAATGTCTGGCTGTAGTGCTTGTACTGATCACTGTGGTGATGACTGCACCCGCAGTGGAGGTTGTACCTATTGTACTGGTACTTGTCGAGGAAACTGTACTGGTGGATGTTATGATACTTGTTTGTATAGTTGTTCTGGTTCTTGTTCTGGTAGCTGTACTGGCGGCAGCCAGAACAATTAAAAAAAAAGATACGTCCTTTAAGATTTCGCTACTCTCTTAAGAGTATCTTTTAAACTTAATATATTTTATATAGCGAGTCTATAGTTAACACTAATTATTAGTGTCTTGTTTTCTTTTTATTTTTCTTATAGACATCTCTATGATTGGATGTCTTTTTATTGCTAGTCATTTTTAGTTTTTGGATTATCCCAATAACGTTATTGATGATGCTAGCTATTAATAAGACGATTTGGAGTATTTCCGACATACTCTAACCTCCATCTTATTTTGTGTTAGTGACCGGGAGTCGCCACTCCCGGTCACGTCCATTTACCATAATATTTAATATATATGCTAATTTATACTAGATCGTAATGGAGGTAACTAAATGGGCTCATTATGTGGTAGTTGTACGGACCAATGTAAAAGCGGTTGTGGAGATTATTGCACTGGTTGTAGTAACTGCGGTGGTTGTGGTGGTTGTGGTGGTTGTGGAGGTTGTGATGGTGGCTGTTCATCATGTAGAGGTACCTGTTCTGGTGGTTGTTTATCGTGTACTGGTAGCTGTACTGGCAGCAAGCCAGTACAGATTTAATTTATATATAGTTTTCTTAAGGAGAAGTAAATATATGTTAGATCATATGGATGATAGTGAGTTTTGTTTAAAAGTTGTAGATACAATTTATTCTGGAATCATTAACCACGTTAAAAAGGTATCAGCTAAAGCTCCATTTGAACGTTATAGAGACGAGAACGATGCAAATATTTTTAATCTTATTCTTAAAGATAAAGTGAAATATACTAGCTTATTAACAGGGTTTGTTAAAGCTATACCTTATGCTGATCCTGAATTGTTTGAGGAAAAATTTAAAATAATAGGATATAGAAATAATAGTGAGATTCGAAGAGCTGTATTTAAATACAGAAGTATGATTGATATTATAGAAGATCTATCGAATAAATTATCGGATTTTGTCTACAATAATGAGTGGGTTGGTATAGATAATGATAAAGATAGAATCTATATAAAGTTCATGTGGGGATTATTCTGCTGGTGGTGGAGTTTATATTCAGCCTTCGGATGTACATTCTACGACGATATGCATGACAGACATATAATAACGATTGAATCTGAAGAAAATAATCTTACTAATGAGGAAATAGATATAATAACATATCATGAACTTGGCAACATATATTATGGAGATAATGACCCTGATGGTCCAAACGGTCCAGATGAAAAATGCGTAGATGATGATGATACCGTCAGTTTTAATATGTTCTGCCATATCATCAGAGAGGAGAGAGCTAACCATTTTGCTATAACTTGTGGTAAATCTTTTGGATATGGAAACGTAACTCCTGATAAAGCCAATGTTGATGATATGAGATTCCTCTTGAAGCAAGGTATATAATAAAAGACCTACGCCAAATAAGGCGTAGGTCTTCTTTTTTAATATCCTTGTTGTGGTTGCATATTTCTTTGATTCTGCATATTGTAGCTAGCAACAGACTTATTCAAAGCAAATGAATTAATTCCAGAAGCTTTATAAGTAGAATCTCCATGTTGAACTTCAACTTGGTGTAAAGCTGCAACACAGCGTTTTGCAAGATTAGCTACACGAGTAACCATAGAATACATAGCAGAACAAGCTTGTACACATCTAGTTTTCTGTTCAATCAATATGTCTATAGAATCTTTTATTCCAGCGTTCATTCCTTTAAGCATGTTGATAGCACCTTTTATTTCAAGGTTTCCAGAATCTTTATAGTAGTCAGCTCCGTTTCTCTTCATTTGATTTATAGCATTTTTCATAGTATTATCAAGTGTATCGGCTACACTAGCTAATACCTTATCGTCAAAATTGCTTTGAGTTAATGAGAGTGCTTTCTGATAGAGCTGTGTAAACTGACCTACTCTTTCAGGGAAAGCAAAAGCAGAAAGACTTTCAGGAGATTGGAATATCTCAGATACTGAAAGCTCACTAGGTTTTTCGTGAGAATTTTCTATGAAAAGAGAAGTGATGATGTGATTTGCATCAGGGAACTTTCCATTCATAGCCATTCCTTCAGCAGAGAAGCCATATACTTCATTATCTTGAAGAATAGCTTGAGCTATTCTATAAGAAGTCTCTTGCTTTATAGCGTTTTTAACAGCTTCAGGATCGTTTGTATCTTGAATAGGAAACTCTTTACAAAATCCTTTAATTATATTCATCCTAGCAGGGATGGCGCCAGTAGTAGCAATACGCTTTGCAAGAACTACTAAATCGTTGAAGACTGTGTTTGAGTAATTGACTAAGTTCACTAGGTAATCAGCTCCATTCTTTGAAAGAATCTGAGTAGGATCGCCTCGCATTCTATTTTCAGTTACTTTAGCTTCTTGAGCATAGAACTTGTACATTGTAGGAATGCGTCCATACCATTGTTTAAAGAACTTAGCATCACGATTTATATTATCTATCTTAGGCCTAACCTTAGTTACGTAAGATAAGATTTTTTGGAACTTATTAGCTTTTTTTTTATAAATCATCTTGTTAGTGTTTAAAAGATTGTTCTGGTACCTATTAAATTTATTTTTTTCAACCATGCGATTAAGCGCATTTAACTGAGATCTTCCAAAGTCCATTCCTTCAGCTTCAAGACTTATCATAGCACCACAGCATTCGACACTTCTCATCTTCATAACAGGAGCATCAGAATCATCCACACTATCAAGATCGCTAGCTACATCAAACATTCCCCTAAGACTATCAAGTTCTTTAGCACTGTGAGGGAAGTTAGAATCGTCTATAAATCCATTACCTTTCTCCTCAGGAGTGTCAGGTTTAAGGTCGTACTGAGAATCGTTAACTACTTTATAGAAGAAGTCTAGCATAAACTCTTGAGCTTCGGATGTGCTTACGTAAATGTAGTTAATAAGATAGTTGAATATGATAAGAGCTTCACATGCACAAACAAATATCTTCTTCTCTTCAGGAGATATAATGCTATACCTTTCTTTCTCTTCAGATAAGAAACTAATAAGCATTTTAAGATCGTCAGTGTCTACAATTTCATCAAGATAAGCTTTCTTAATATGCTTCCTAGGATTAAAAGCTATTTCTTTTGCAAACTCAAATTCCTCATACGGTTTCATGCAATCTTCATAGCCTGTTTTATCGTCAGGAGTTCTACGCATAGCGTGGAAATATGAACTTGTGAATTCGAGTTTTGTTGCAAGATCGAAATTGAAATCTATCAAATTCTTTTCATAAGAATTGCTTGATATAGCTTGGTATACGTAAGAGACTAAAGAATTCAAACTATCTTTAGCATCTTTTATCTTATCCTTTAAATCCTCTGTTATAATAGCACCTGAAACATTGGTTCCAGCAAATTCTTGGTACGTAAAACAAATCTCATGAAGCAGATTTGTAATAGAAACCCATATACTAAAGTTGCTAGGAGAAGAAAGCTTTATAGGATAATGATACTTGTATTTTTCAATGTATTCTTTTACTTTTCCTTCGTTAATCTTAGATTCTAATTCAGAGAACTCCAAAAGCCTTGTAGCAAAAATGCTATCATATTTTAAAGCCAAAGCTTTGAGATTTGGAAGGACGTACTCTATTATATCGGATAGCTCATCAACTTTCTTTTTGATAACAATTTCTTTAAAGATATTGTTTTCGTCGATGAGCTTTATATATTTATCGTCAACAACTATATCACTCATAATTGCCACCTAAAATTGATTATCATAAAAATGTCAAAAAATGACAAACTAATGATTGAGGAATTTTATGAAAAAATACAGTGAAGACCAATTTAGATTAGGCGATACTACTCTAGATAGCACTTTTTATATAACAATCCCAGATTATGGAGTTCCTATACCAGAATGTAATTCTCATGGACCTATAGGATATCCAATAAGACAGCCACTGTGTAATATCATAAATATGATAGAACGAGGTCTTCATGTGCAAATGAGCAATGAAGATGCTGAGAAGATGTATCTTTTTATCAATATGTATAATAAAGTGGCTATGGAAGCTAATAAAGAAGCAGGTGAAATGATAAATCCAGTAGTAAGTACTACTGAAGAATACTTAGCTTTGAAGATGGATAGCATAGAATCAAAGGCTGTTATTAAGTCTAAAACTGAAAACTCTAGTCCGTTTGATTATACACTTATGGCTCCTCCTAAAAAGGCTAAGACTAACGTTTACACAAACGAGAAAGTGCAGAATATATTTAAGAAAAAGAATAAAAAGAAGAAAGCTATGGCAATACTTAATCGTCCTGTTAGGATGTATGATGAATTTAACGAGCACGTTAATATCTCACCAGATGGTGTTATCGTTAATAATGACCTTGATATGAGTATAGATGTACCTGAGTACTTCTCAGATATAAATTTTGGAGATAATTAAAAATGAATATAAACACTACTTCAGAAGATTTACTTAACTTCTATAAACAGAACTTGCACACATTACATCCTGAAAAGTTTAGACCAAATGATGAAGATGTAACGTTTACCGTAAGAGATAACTTTATTCAGTTATATGAAAGAAATATCCTTATGGCTAAAAATAAGCTCATTACGATAGTAAAACAATATCTTGCTAAGAACTCTTCTAAGTATGGAGCAAGATATCCTATTGAGCGTATTCCGTTTATGAAATCGGATATGGATATAGTCTTTAGAGCTTGCAAAGTTGACCCTAAAGAATTATATAATGTAACGACGGCGATTGACGCTAACAATATCGATACTGATAACCATCTTATTCAGAATCCGTTCAATATCATGTGTTCTATTATAGCTCACGTGTTCTTTAAGAATGATAAACCGTTGATTGCTAAAGTTAAGAATGCTGAGAATGTGATGATTCCTGATCCTGTTAAGTATCAAAGTCCAACTTATCTTATAGCATTGTATTTAACTTGCTATTATTACTCAAAGAACTATGCTCGTTATTGGAAGTATGATCCTGACAAGAACGTTATGGATTATACTATCGAGAATATGAGTAATAAGTATATTATCAAAAAATGTACATGTTTGATGGACTTCAATCAGTATCATTCTGAGACGAATGTTGAGAACATGTGGGATCGTTTACTTAGAGGTTCTGATGTAGATTTAATTTATTTCTTCTCTAACCTCAATAACCGTATATCTCACGCTTTACGTACACTTGCAACTGAGTATTACAAGAATAAAGAAGAAGGAAATCGAAGTGGTAATGATAGTTTAACCTATGTAAATGGTGAAGGTAAAACTGTTATGAATGATGAAATGAATAGTCTTTCATCCGATGTTGTTAATACTGTAAGACGTATAACAAACTCATTTTTCTCTGAGACTATAATCTCTGATAAATTAGTTACAGTTGCTTGTGGAAAAACTAAGTATTCTAAGGCTAAGTTCTTGGTTATACTTAATCGTATAAGAGAGAATAGAGAAAGTGATAAATATGTGTATGACATTATATCCAGTGTACTAGGTTATTATCTTACACATGGCGGAACTGTTGCAAAGCTTAAGAGTAATGATTTTGTACTTAGCAGTATCAAAGTATATGGAATATCGAATACTAACGATGAATTCGTTCTAACGTTAAAAAAGAATCTTGATACATTAGTTAAACTTAACTCAAAAGATATTCTGTCTGAAGGATCTAATTCTGCTGTAGAACGATGTAGAACAAGTTTGTTTTACTATATCGTTTTGTATATAGCAGCAAATTCACAATAAAAAAGACGAGCGGGGATTTGTTTCCCCGCCCGCCTTCCAGCGTCAGTTTCCGTCTAAGCTTCGAATGCCTCCCACGATGAAATGTGGGCGGCTACAAGCTCCTGGAACTTGCTGAGTGTGTATACTCCCGAAGGAGATAACACACACCCACCATCGTCCCAGATGGACTTTGTCACAATCACGTGCTCGTCAATTGGGATGAACCCAACGGCTGTATTTGGAGTGTAGTATGATGACTTAGAACCTCCTATCGCAACGCCGTTGTGGCTCATGCCCTTGAGCATAGTGATGACTTTCACAGATTCTCTGGCGTATGGTGTCGTCTTGCAGGCCTCACAGAAGTTGTTCATGCTGAACTCATACTTGAGGTGCCCATCGGCAAATTGGGTATTCTCAGCCGTCAAAACGACCTTAAAGTCCTGCTCCACGCCATCTTCGTTGGCGAATGTTACGATCAGGTTATCGTTCTCAACGCGGAAGTTTCCACGCCCGCCAGAAATCCCGAAGGACTCGCAGGTGTAGATTCCGTTATTGTTATACTTCCAACCGTCGATCGTAGATATCCTTATAGCCATAATAATCTCCTTGGTTTTTTGGTAGGAGTTTCGCTCTCTCCTGGGTTGAATACGTGAGCCCCTTGGCTCTCACCATTCCTGGCTGGTTTCTACCTAGGGTTTTTATCCCTATAAGATACTCCCACTTAATTGCTCTATAAAAATATCTATGTAGGATTATTGTTTAATCGAAAAACTTATGTGTTATTTTGAAAATCAAGTGAAACATAATTTTGACACAAAACACTTTTTCAGAGGTTCATATGGGTATTAAACGGAGTTATCCTGATCCAAATAAGAAGGTAGATAGCTCTTCTTATAATATAGCTTGTCTCAACTTCATTTCGATAGCTTATCTTAAAAGCCTTGCTGATGCTAATGCAGTGCAGATAGATATGTGTATTAAACCTGAAGGAATACGGGTTAATTTCACAAAGAAACTTCCAGACAACTCAGTTAGAAAGCGTGCGGTAGAAATAACCAATGAAGAAACGCCTATGTTCATGAACAAGATTAACGCCGCATTTATGGAAGTTACAGGAATGTTTATGCCACCGTGGTAGCTAAGCTTAAGAGGTGATCGTTATGCCTATAAAGGTATTTAGGAAAAATATTGAAAGTAACCCTTTGATATACTATGCAATAAACACTTTGATATCAGAGTATGATATTAAACGCTGTCATCCATCTACGATGTATTTCATAAAGGGTAAAGATTTCTATACTAATCTCATGAGTATGGATAAATTTGAAAGTAATAAACTCATAGGAAAGATGATAAAAGAAGATCCTAATCTTTATCCTAAAATTGAACAGACTAAGATTGGCTGGTTCAATGAGTTTTGTGAAGCTAATGATATTAAAGACAATAATTTTATATCATCAACTTCTGATAGTATTCTCCTTGTAAATAAGAAACCTACTAAGACTGTGTTCTATGATGGTGTGGTTAATTTCAGAAATAAAGATGGAGAATACACATCCTATATAAGACTTACTAATCCTGGGCTCGGGAATATGGAAATCTTATTTGATGGTATGAGTAATAATCTTAGAATAAAAGGAATTAATGAAGAGGTTGTTGTCGGGAACCCTACATTTATAAGATTATTCAAACAACTCTTAACTCTACTAGAGCAAACTAATAGATTAACTTATCCTGATATTTTAAGGAAAGTTAGTCTTATTCGTTATAAGTATATTAACTCGAAAGATCCTTTAATGTGGGCAAGTATCAAAGACAAAAATCAATATGTCTATATAGTTAATGGAGAGAGAATATTAAGCCAGGAAGTATTGCCTGAAAATGACAATGCGACACTTGTAAAAAGTGATAATTTTATGAACCTCCTTTTACCAGTTATAAAGCTGTGTTTTAAGCCCCATTAATAGGGGTTTTCGAGGTCCAGCATTTTCCGACATGGATATGACCTTAAAGGTCATTTGTTATGCAGTGAAAGATGAGGAGTAACAAATTGAAAGTTCAAGGTGTTGTTAAACGCGATGGTCTTACAGATAATTACGATAAGACTAAAATATATAATGCGATTTCCAAAGCTAATCAATCTATGGATGAGAGTGAAAGGATTTCTGATGAACAGATAGCCGAGCTTACTGATTCCATAGATAACGAAATTGCCAAAATCGATTTTCCGACAATTCTTATTGAAGATGTGCAGGATATAGTTGAAAAGAAAATGCTTGAGCATGGTTATAGAAAGATGACTGCCAAGTATATAAACTATCGGGATGAGAGAACTATTATCCGTAGGTATTCTAGTCCGTTTATGAAGAAGTACAAGGAAAAACTTGATGCTAAAAAAGTTAAAGGACAGAACGCTAATGTCGATGAGTATTCGTTTGGTGGAAGAAAAGGAGAGGCTAATAACTTCTCACTTAAAGAGCTCGCACTCTATGATCTTATGAGTGAGAAAGCTCGTAATGCTCATCTCAACAACGAGATCTATATTCACGACCTTGATTCGTATTATCTTGGTCTTCACAACTGTTTGTCTATTCCGTTTGACAAACTGTTAGCGCACGGGTTCTATACTCGTCAGGTTGATATCCGTCCTGCTGCTAGTATTGCTACAGCATTTCAGCTTCTTGCTGTTATATTCCAGATCCAGTCCCTTCAGCAATTTGGTGGGTGTTCTGCAACACATCTGGATTGGACAATGGTTCCGTATGTGCGAAAGTCTTTCTTCAAGCACTATGTGGATGGTATCAAGTATATTAACAGACGCAGTGAAAAGTACATTGCAAGTTTTGCTAGTTCTTATAAAAATTGGTCTCAAAATATATCTATAGATGATAAACGGATATACAAAAGTAAGAAAGCTCGTCTTTATGCTATTGACTTAACTAAACGAGAGCTTAAGCAATCTGTTGAGGGAATGTATCACAATCTCAATTCTCTTCAAAGTCGTGCAGGAAATCAGCTCCCGTTTACTTCTATAAATTATGGAACTTGTACTAGCATCGAAGGACGTATGGTAACAGATGCGTTACTTGACGGCCTTTTAGCTGGTGTTGGTAAGCTCCATAAAACTTCTATATTCCCATGTGGAATATTCCAGTTCAGTAAGGATATCAATGGATATCCTGGAACTCCTAACTATGACCTTTTCAAGAAGGCCATTAAGTGTACAGTATATAGGCTTTATCCTAACTACGTAAACTTTGACTGGAGTGGTAACGCCGGTTTTGATATAAACGATCCTCGCACTTATATGAGCACGATGGGATGTCGTACTGCGAATGGATTTGATATAAACGGTTTCGGTCAGCTTAAAGATGGACGAGGAAATATTTGTCCTACAACGATTATTCTTCCGACTATCGCTATGGAAGCTAAAGAAGCTTTGAAGGATGGCGAAGACTTGGTTGAGTCTTTCATGAAGCTTCTTGAAAAGACTATAGAAACTGCTAAAGATAATCTTATCGAAAGGTTTGACCATATTTGCTCACAGTCTCCAAAATCTGCAGACTTTATGTGGATTAATGGTACTATGGAAGGATACATTCCTGAAGAAGGAATTAGGTCTGCTTTAAGGCATGGAACTCTTGCTATAGGTCAGCTTGGACTTGCTGAGTGCCTTCAGATTCTCATAGGAGTTGACCATACTAATTCTCGTGGAATGGAGCTTGCTGAGCGTATTGAAAAGCTTTATAAGGACAAGTGTGCTGAGTACAAGAAAGAGTATAAACTGAACTTTGGAGTTTATTACACTCCTGCTGAAAACCTTTGCCATACAGCTTTGATTAAGTTCAGGGATAAGTACGGTGTTATTCCTAACGTAAGTGATAGGGAGTACTTTACTAACTCTATGCACATTCCAGTTTGGCATAAGATATCTCCGTTTAAGAAGATATTACTTGAGTCTAAACTCACAGGTTATAGTTCTGCAGGTTGCATTACTTACGTTGAAGTTGGAGATTCTGCTACATTCAACGAGAAAGCAATAGAGCAACTTGTGCATTATGCCATGGAACGTGATATTCCGTATTTTGCTATAAATGTTGCAAATGATACTTGCAATAATTGTGGCTATACTGGAGTCATTAAAGAAGGACACACTTGTCCTAAATGTGGATCTGGTGATATAAGCCGTCTTCGTCGTGTTACTGGGTATCTCACACCGGATTATAATACAACAGAGAACAAAGGAAAGATTTGCGAAACAAAAGACAGAAGAGATCATAGTGACACGATAAACGACCTTTACTCTGCTTTGGATGATCTGAAGCACACTAGGGAATTTTATGATTCTCTTGAGGCCGAAAATACAAAATAATGAGGAATAAAAAATGAAGATTGCTGGTATTTTGGCAAATGATATAATAGATGGTGATGATGGCGTAACAGTATCTTTATGGGTCCAGGGATGTCATTTCCACTGTGATGGTTGTCATAACAAACACGCGTGGGATTTTAATGGTGGAACTGAACGTGATAAAGATGATGTCGTTTCAGAGATTAAGAAACTTATAGTATCTGACGACATTAAGCGCAATTTCTCCGTATTAGGCGGTGAGCCTTTATGTGATGAAAACGTTGAGAATGTTAAGTACGTCATCAGTAAAATCCGTGAAGAATTTCCTGATATCAGAATACTAGTTTGGACTGGCTATACCTTTGAAGAGTTGAATGATAGTCAAAAAGAGGTTCTTCCACTTATAGACGTATTGATAGATGGAAGATTCAAAAAAGAATTACACGAGCCTGATTTGAAGCTTCGTGGTTCTACTAATCAACGCATACTGAATAAAGGTGTAGACTTCTAAGTCTTAAATCAGAGAGGGATTAATCCCTCTCTGATTTTTATGGTTCTATATAACAATAAGCTAAACCTTTATATCCTTTATAATATCTATAATCCCATTCTTTACCAATATATCTTGTATATATTAATCTGTATGGTAATATTAGCTTGTCTTTGTCGTCATCAGGCATATCGCTATAATCGAGTCCTTTAGGATAAAATACCATAGTGGTTAAAAGACATTCACTATTTATAGTTAGATAATAACCTATATTTTTCATCAATACACATAATGGATCTGAACTATCAAATATTTTTTTACGTTTTTTATATTGTTTTAGGAGATATTCATCAGAAGAAGGCCAAGATTCTGGATAATCTTCAATATAATAATCAAAAAATGCGTTTGATACATAAACGTCGAAATTTTCAAATTTTAAATTTGGTATATATAAAGGTTGCTTTGAATAAGTATTTATAGTATTTATGGCTTTATTCATTTTAGGTACATTATCTTTAAAATATTTTCTAATTTTTGAATTAGAATCTATGGCTTTATTTCTTAAATTTTCCGTAATTGGTCCATTCGGATGGTTTTTTATATAGTTTAAAAAATCTAAACTTGATTCTTCGGCTGGTTTAATTATAGAATCGATAGTTTTTAAATTCAATATATATGGTGTATATAATGATACTCTCCATACAGTATCATCTGGTTCATTAAAGTTAGGATCATCTTCACACGACATCACGATTTTTTCTTCACCACCAGTAGTTATTAAGTTTTTATTCTTCATTTCATCAATAAATTCTTGAATAATAAAATCGTAAACTGGTATTTCTCCAGTTTTAAAAGCGTTTATAATCTCATTTTTAATTTTAGATTTAAAATTATTTCCTTGACGGCATATGATAGGTGGTATTTTAGAAGCTGAGCTAGAGGCACTTTCTTTGCTTTTTATATGTGAATCGAAGGTCTTAATAGTAATAGGATTACTACCTTCTTGTGATATAGTAAGTTTCATCTATATCTCCTATTTTGTAAGATCTATTAAAATGTCAAATAATGACATCTTAATAGAATATTACACTGTATAAAGTAAAGAGGTAAATTCATATGGATATTACTATTAGTCAAGAAGGAATGAATCCTATAACTGTTAGTACTGATCAGAATAATATGAATCAGAACTATAATG
>JAEEGL014684564.1_pt1 | contig 13833 bp, 14 predicted proteins | sample 9134231 | NCBI WGS metagenome assembly JAEEGL01 (sample SAMN16246548, study PRJNA631951) | gut metagenome | biome: gut microbiome; feature: rumen; material: fiber-attached | host: Bos | place: Iran: Karaj | collected 2018-10
TTTATGCTTGCCGGTCTGGTGATTGATGATGCCGTGAAGAATCTTTCGTGATTTCAGAATGACAACAGTTCTTCACCCTCGAGTTCGCATTCTGTGAACCCCAATTCTTTCGCTTTGTCCGATGATACAATGAAATAGACAACCTCTCCGGTAACGCAGAGTTCGCCGTTGGCATTTGACAGTTCCACCGTAATGGTTACGAGGTTGCGCCGCTGTTCGGTAATCCTTCCACGTATGGTCAACTCGGGTTCTAAGGTTGATACCGCTTTCTTATAACGCACATTAAGAGATGAGGTAACACCGGATGTCTGTAGTTTGCGGAATACCACCCATCCTGCTGTCTCATCAATCAATGAAGCGATAATGCCGCCATGCAACACATTGAGCCAACCCTGATAACGGTCGCCCGGTTTCCAGTAACTGACGATATCATCACCGTCCTCAAAAAACACCATGTGGAGTCCAAGAGGATTGTCGGGACAACAACCGAAACAATTGTACCCCTCACGGTATAACCATGGATTCTTAATCTTTCGCATATTTTATTAGTTGACAAGTAGACAAGTAAACAAGTTGACAAGTAAACAAGTTGACGAGCAGCGCAACAATAGGCAATTATTTATTTTTTTGCACGCTCCCTACCACGAAGATGCTGCACTCATAGAGCAACCAGATGGGAAGGGACACGATGAGCAGTGTGAAAATGTCGGATGTAGGTGTGATAACCGCTGCTACGATAAGGATAGCCACGAAAGCATGACGACGGTATCCCTCCATCCACTCTTTGCGGAGCAATCCGAACTTCGCCAACAACCATGAGAGCACCGGCAGTTCAAAGACGATACCCATCATCAGGCTGAGCATCAGGAGGGTATCTACATAACTGCTGATGGTAAGCATGTTCGCGACACTGTTGTTGACCTGATAAGTTCCTAAGAAACGTACGGTAAGCGGAAACACGAGAAGGTAGTTGACCAGCACACCCAACAAGAACATCAGATAGGCAGAAAGTGTGATGCGTACAGAATAACGACGCTCATTCTCGTAAAGTGCCGGAGACACAAAACTGAACAACACATACAACAGATAAGGAGAGGCACATACCAGTCCGGCAACCAATGCCACCTTCATATGAATGAGAAACTGTTCAGCCAAGCCGGTATTGATCAGTTGTATGCTGAACGGTTCTACCCCCACCCATCGCCACAGAAAGAAGTTACTGTCTTGAGGAGCAAGTACTAAGCGGAAGAGAGGATCTTTAAGCGCGAAAGCAATGATACCGGTAGCCACGGTAGCTACCAGTATCTTGATGATGCTCGAACGGAACACGTCAAGATGTTCCCAAAAGGTCATCTCCTCATTTTCCGCCATGCTTATTTCTTTTTAAAGAGTCCTTTGATGAAGCCACCCACCTTTGAGGCACCACGTTCAATACCTTTTGACATGCTGTTACCCACACTGTCGATCTCATCAATCACCTTCTGTGACTTGTTACGGAAGAGTTTCTTCTGATAACGTGTGCGATATTCGGAATACAGGCTCAACTCCTGGTTGTTCATCTGTTCCTTATACTCCATCTTATATCGGTCACGGAAAGAAGCGTACTTAGCCTCTAATGCAGGCACCTCACTATCTTTGATACTATCCTTAGCCTCAACCTGTTCTACAAATTTCTTCATCTCATCCAGGAAGGTAGTTACCTTCTGTGCATGTGCTGTTGCTGTTAGCATCACTGACAGGAACAGCATTACAACCATCTTTTTCATATTCTCTTTTTCTTTAATTGGTTTCTATTTATATTCAAAATGTTGATAATCCTTCAGACTCACCCAGTCGCCTCCCCATCTAAAGCCTTGAGCCGTAAACAACTTATACGCCAAGTCGTTATGGTCAATCTTGTACGAGATATCGCGACGACGGTCTCTGTTAAAAGCATATTTCCGTCCTGCGGCTGGCTGTATCAGGGTCCGGTGCTTTCCCTTTTTGACGTATGGATTATACAAAGGATTAATATCCACAGCCAGCCCTTTCGCATGCTTAGACAACGTCGTCGAACCTTTCACCACACGGAAATTGAAACAAGAAGTGTTGTTGTCGGTCATCGAACGCTCATCATCAGCATCATAGTTGTCGATGAGTACCATCCGCTCTATCCGGTATTGGGCATCATACAGTTGACGGAAGATCTTGACCAGTTTGTCGGCAATGCTCTTGTTGCAGATCATCTCCCCCATCTGTATCTCTCCGGCGGCATTACGATGCAACACTCTCAGGTAACGGTAATCCTCACGTTTCAATGGGGCCCCTTCCTTCCAAGTCTTCCCTAGCATTCGTGCGAATACCCCATCGGGAATTACCTCGGAAGAAAAGCACTTGTCGATACCTATCTGCTGAACCACCGACTCAGACAAAGTCTTTCCTGCCTGCCAAGGTATTTCCTTTTCTTTGGCCTGTAGCATCAGAATGCTCCATAGTAAGAGCACGGAGAGGATCATGATATGTTTCGTATTATTTGTCATTTACAAACACTTGCTAAGACCTGCATCCCAAAGGGAGAGCCAGTCCATGAAAGATTTTATCCTTTTACCAAATCTCGGGCAAAGATAGTAGTTTTTTCTTTCTTCTGTCAAATTATTATGGTTTTTTAGTGAATAAACATTAGTTTCTGCTTGTTTACCGATTATTTTACCTATATTTGCAATAACTAAGAATTCATTCTTTAAAAGTAGATGATTATGAAAAAAATACTGACTATTCTTTTACTGTGTATGACTTTTATGCATGTAAATGCTGCTAATCAGGCAAACTTCAATATCGTACCTCTGCCCAACGATATTCAGGAAACGAAAGGGAAACCGTTTATACTCTCACAGGAAAGTAACCTATGGTGTAATATCATAACAGATGACGGACTGGAGAGAGACCGCAGATTTCTATGGCAGTATATCAAGGAACAGACAGGTATCAGTCTGAAAGACAATAAGGGTAACAAGAAATCACAGATCATCCTGGGATTAAACAAAAAGATCAGTAATCCAGAAGGCTATCGTATAACAGTCAACGAGAAAGAGATATTGATCGAGGGATCGACTGCTGCGGGTGTCTTCTACGGTATTCAGACCCTACGCAAGGCGCTGCCCCTGCAAAAGGATGGCGCAGCCATTGAAATTCCTGCTGTTATTATCAACGATGCACCGCGCTTTGCCTACCGTGGCATGCACCTCGATACCAGTCGTCATTTCTTCACTGTTGAGTTTATCAAGCAGTATATCGACATGATGGCATTGCATAATATGAATACCTTCCATTGGCATATCACCGATGATCAGGGATGGCGCATAGAGATAAAGAAATATCCTGAACTCACCACCAAAGGCTCGATACGTAAAAGGACCGTGATCGGACGCAATACGGATCTGTACGACAATACCCCTTATGGCGGTTACTACACACAGGAAGAAGCAAGAGACATTGTGAGATATGCGGCAAAACGTTATATTACCGTGATCCCAGAGATCGATATGCCAGGACACATGATAGGAGCACTCACAGCATATCCGGAGTTAGGCTGTACGGGCGGCCCTTACGAGGTAAATCCCCGATGGGGTGTATTCGACGATATCCTCTGCGCCGGCAATCCTAAAGTCTTCGATTTTGTTAAGAATGTCTTAGACGAGATTATTGACATCTTCCCCTCGAAGATTATCCATATCGGTGGAGATGAGGCACCGCGTATTCGTTGGCAACACTGTGCGAAATGTCAGGGTTTGATCCGTAAGTTAGGACTGAAAGGTGATGGTAAATATCCTGCCGAGGCAAAACTGCAAGGTTATTTCACTTCTGTCGTAGAGGATTATCTTGCCCAAAAAGGCCGTCGTATCCTCGGATGGGACGAACTGTTGGAAGGAGATGTCAAGCCTTCCGCTATCATCATGAGTTGGCGCGGTGTAGAAGGTGGCATCACTGCTGCCGCCGAAGGACATGATGTAGTGATGGCTCCTACCAGTCATTTCTATTTCGACTACTATCAGGTGGAAGGACCCAATTTCAGAGAGCCTATGCTGATTGGTGGGGCAATACCCATCAGTAAGACATATAGTTTTGAACCGATAGCCGAAGGAATGTCTGAAGAAGCAAAAGCACATATCCTTGGTGTTCAGGCCAACTTATGGACAGAATACATTTCTTGTGGTGAGGTTGTTGAGTATCAGGTACTTCCTCGTATGGGTGCCCTCTGTGAGGTACAGTGGATGCAACCTGAAAAGAAGAATTTTGAGGCATTTGTCAACAGAGAAAAGCACATGACCGACATTTATACGATGTACGGATGGAAATATGCCCAGCACCTATGGAAGAAGATAGATAACAAAGGATGGTAAAAGAAAAAATAGTTTTTCTTTTGCATTTCCCTCACTTATCCGTATCTTTGCAAAATATTTGATAAAAGGGAAACATGGGATTTGAAGGAGTCATCGGACAAGAGACTGTTCGCAAGCGGTTGACAGAACTGGTTGAGGAACAGCGATTACCGCATGCCCTCTTGTTCTGTGGTCCGAAAGGTTGTGGCAAGATGGCTACGGCCATGTCGTTTGCAGCTTATCTTCTGACCAAAGAATCCTCATCGCCGAATGCAGAGGCTATGCTTCGTACCTGGCAACATCCTGATTTGCACTTCTCTTACCCGGTGATACGCCCCGCAGGAACCAGTGCTGAGCACAAGATGACCAGTGATGACTTTTCCGAGCATTGGAACACCATGGTCAACCACAGTCTTTACTTCTCGTTAGACCAATGGTTGGAACAGATGAATGCTGCCAATCAGCAAGCCATTATCGGTGTCGGAGAGAGTGACAGCCTGATCCGTAAACTCTCCCTGAAAGCCAGTCAAGGACTTTATAAAGTAAGTATCATCTGGCTTCCCGAGCGTATGAATGCGGAATGCGCCAACAAACTGCTGAAGATCATTGAAGAACCGCCACAGCAAACGGTCTTTATCATGGTGTGTGAAGCCCCAGAGCAACTGTTGGAGACAATCCTCAGCAGAACGCAAAGAATCGATTTCAAAGGGATTGACACTACTGCGATAGAGAAGGCACTGATAGAAAAAAGGGGGCTTGAAGAGGATACAGCTCACCGCATAGCACGCATCGCCAACGGCAACTGGTTGAAAGCACTTGAAGAACTCGATGCCAATAATGAGAACCGTCTTTATCTCGATATGTTCATCATGCTCATGCGACTGGCATATCAACGTAATATCAAAGAGTTGAAGAACTGGAGTGATACCGTGGCGGGCTATGGTCGTGAACGACAGAAAGGAATGCTTACCTATTTCCTTCACCTGATACGTGAGAATTTCATGTTTAATTTCAGGATTGCCGATCTCAACTACATGACAGAAGAAGAAGAGAAGTTTGCGAAAAACTTCGCACGGTTTATCAACGAGGCGAATGTGATAGAGATCAGCGATTTGTTTTCGAAAGCTATCCGGGATATCGGTCAGAATGCCAACGGAAAGATTGTCTTCTTCGATATCGCACTGAGGATGATTGTCTTACTTTTACAGAAATAATACAACAGCACGTCTGTTATCAATATATAAATAACTCATGGATTATAAGAACCTACAATACAAGATAAATACAGGATGCGACAGAGGACTCTGCAGCAAAGCCTGTGGACGACAAGATAAGCAGTTGAATACCTATGACTGGCTGGCAGATGTTCCCGGTAATACCGACCTGACAGATTTGGTGGAGGTGCAGTTTAAGAACACCCGTAAGGGTTATTACCATAACGTAAACAATCTTGAACTGAAAAAAGGAGATATCGTTGCTGTGGAAGCCAGTCCGGGTCATGATATCGGTGTGGTAACACTGACCGGCAGTCTGGTAAAACTGCAGTTGAAGAAGATCAACCTAAAGTCACCTGATGATATCAAACGTATCTACCGTATCGCCCGAAAGGCAGACATGGACAAATACTATGAGTCAAAAGCGAGAGAGCACAGTACCATGATCAGGAGTCGTCAGATAGCGAAAGACCTCGGGCTGGAGATGAAAATCGGTGATGTGGAGTATCAGGGAGATGGTAACAAAGCGATCTTCTACTATATTGCTGATGAGCGTGTGGACTTCCGACAGCTCATTAAGGATCTGGCCGCTGCTTTTCATGTGCGTATAGAGATGAAACAGATCGGAGCACGACAGGAGGCTGGACGTATCGGCGGTACCGGTCCCTGCGGTAGAGAACTGTGTTGCGCTACATGGATGAAGAACTTCGTGAGTGTGAGCACTAACGTAGCACGCTTCCAGGATATATCCCTCAATCCCCAAAAGTTGGCAGGAATGTGTGCCAAACTGAAATGCTGTCTGAACTATGAGGTGGACAACTATATCGAAGCAGGAAAGGCACTTCCCTCAAGAGATATTATCCTTCAGACTAAAGACCAGGACTATTACTTCCTGAAGAGTGATGTGCTGGCCGGCGTTATCTCCTATTCTTCCGACAAGAACATGGCCGCCAATGTTGAGACGATCAGCATCAACAGGGCAAATGAGATCATTGAGATGAACAAGAGGGGAGAAAAACCACTCTCTCTGACAGATAACAACAGTGAGAAACAGGCTGATCATCCCATCGACTTGTTAGCCAGTGAGAGCATCACCCGTTTCGATAAAGCGAAGAACAAAAAGAAAAAGAAGAAGAGTAACAGACCGCAGAACAGGAATCAGCAGGCTGCCGGACAATCGGAGCAACAAGAGCAGAATCAGAGAAACGGGCAGAATAACCGTTATGACAAAACGGGTAACGCAAGAAAAAGAGACACAAAAGAATAGTACATCCGCGGATGAATAAAAGACAGAGAGAACATTTCCTCCTCATGGTTGTCGTACTTCTGACAACCATGATTATGTCATGTGATAATGTGACATACTATCATTTTAATCATACGCCGTTGAATGGTTGGGAAAAGAACGACACACTTGTCTATGATATCCCCCCGCTGCCAGAGCCGGGAAAATACAGGGAGTATATCAGCATGCGTATCAATGAGTCATATCCTTTCAAGAGTGTCTATCTGATTATCGAGCAATATACCTACCCCGGAAAGCGTATTACCCGTGACACTCTGTCGTGTAACCTGGTGAATGCCAAAGGAGAAAGGACCGGCAACGGCATCAGCTATTATCAATACAACTACCTGTTACGAGAGAAAGATTTCCGTCGGGGTGATTCTATCCATATCACGATCCGTCATGATATGAAGAGAGAAATCCTGCCCGGTATCAGCGATGTAGGTTTTAAATTATCTCCAAAGAATTAGTTCCTTACCATATTCCTACCGGCATCGATACGCAGGAAGATGAACAGCAGGAAGGTAAAGCCCCACAAGGAAGAACCGCCGTAGCTAAAGAAAGGCAACGGAATGCCGATGACCGGGGTGAGTCCCAATACCATTCCCACATTGATAAAGACGTGGAATAAGAAGATACTCAGCACACAATAGCCATAAATACGTCCGAACTTAAAAGGTTGTCGTTCAGACATGATGATCAGTCGGATGATCAGTGCCAGGAACAAGAGCAAAACAGCGGCACATCCCAAGAAGCCCTCCTCCTCTCCTACCGTACAGAAGATAAAGTCAGTATCCTGCTCTGGAACATATTTCAACTTCGTTTGCGTACCGTTAAGGAAACCCTTACCACGTATTCCACCTGAGCCGATGGCTATCTCACTCTGATGCACGTTATAGCCGGCACCAGCCAAATCGTCTTCCAATCCCAACAAGACATTGATGCGGACACGCTGGTGAGCCTCCAACACCTCATCCAATACATAGTTTGCCAGATTGAAGAAGATCACGGAACCGATCGTAAAGAGTGCTATATATAAATAGGTACGTATGCGCGTGCTGAAAGCCTGATAGACGAGATAACCTACGGTGATAGCAATCAGTGAAAGCTGAACCCACACGATATCAAAGGGAATCACATAATAGGAAAAGAGAAATACCAAGACCGTGATACCTAAGGGGATAAGGAGCAAGCGCCAGAACTGCCGTTTATCATGACTGTACGACAGCGTAAATAACGCCGTGAATACCTGTATGAGCAACAAGACCACAAACCGTCCTAATGAGGTGGGGGTATCGAAGAGAAGAACCTCTTCAAAACGGATGCCCACAACGAAATAGATAACCATGGCAACACCCGTAAAGAGAATACTTCCCGGCATTCCCTCCCGGTAGAACATCAGGAAGAAAGAGAGATAAACGAGTGCAGAACCCGTCTCTTTCTGCATGACGATAAAGAGCATCGGTATGAGCACCACCCCGCATGCCATGGCAAAGTGCTTGATATTATGGATATTGAAGCCGTAGGTACTCATCATCTTTGAGATAGCCAAGGCAGTAGCGAACTTCGCAAACTCTGCCGGTTGTATACGCAACGGACCGAGTACCAGCCACGATCGGGAACCCTTAATCTCGTGGGGGTTGAAGATCGTGAGGAAAAGCAGTATAAGCAGCAAGGCGTACAACACATAAGCAAACGTATCGTAAAAACGATCATCAAGCATCAGCAGCACAAAGCCGATAAAGATGGAGGTACCTATCCATACCACCTGCATGCCCGAACGTGTTGCCAGACTGAAGATATTCGGCTCTTCGTACGAATAGCTCGCACCACATACACTCACCCAGCCGAAAGCCAGCAAGGCAATGTAGATAGCGATCGTCCACCAGTCTAACGACCGGAGAACACCCGGTTGTTTATCTGTTTGCTTTACCATAACCTATTCTCCTATTCTGGAACTTCGTTGCCAACCCCTCATAATAAGGTGACAGTTCACCACGGATATACTGCTCCATCATAATAGCACCGATAGGTACACCGAAGTCAGCACCGAAACCACCGTTCTCCACATACACGGCAATAGCTATCTTCGGGTCGTTCATCGGGGCAAATCCCATAAAGACAGAGTGGTCTTGTCCTCTGTTCTGTGCCGTACCCGTCTTACCACAAACCTCATAATACGGACTGTTCGCATGTTTACAGGTACCACCGAGCACGGAAGCGCGCATACCTTTCACAATATATTCGTAAGCCCACTTCTCTGCTTTCGTGTAGTGACGCTCCGTAAACTCTTTCTTCAGGGGTTCTCCCTTAACCTCTTTCACCACGTGTGGTGTATAGTAATAGCCTCTGTTGGCTATCGTTGCACCTAAGTTGGCTATCTGTAGCGGTGTCAGGTTCACCTCACCCTGACCGATAGAGATACTGATAATCGTCAGTCCGTTCCACGAACCGTGATAGGCATTGTCATAGAACTGCGCATTAGGGATCAGTCCACGTTTCTCTCCGGGAAGGTCTATACCTAACTTATATCCGAAACCCATACTGACCATATAGTCACGCCAGGTATTCATTGCAGCCTGCACATTCTTATATTTCTTACGGTTGGACATCATGTTGTAAAGGCCCCAGCAGAAATAACCGTTGCACGATGTACTGATAGCCGGCACAAGACTCAGCGGAGAAGCATGGCCATGACAACCCACATGGAGTCCACGGTGATAGAATCCTCTGTGACAGGGATAGGCCGTTCCGGTAGGGCTGATGATTCCCTCAGACATAAATGTCAAGCCCTGAGAAGTTTTAAAGGTAGATCCCGGAGGGTATTGTCCCATGATGGACCGGTTGAGCAACGGTTTCCACACATCACGCTGTAACTCACGGTGCATCTTTCCACGGTTCCTTCCAATCATCACACGTGGATCGTAAGTAGGAGAAGAGACCATACAGAGCACTTCACCGGTAGAGGGTTCTATAGCGACGATACTGCCGATCTTTCCTTGCATCAGTCTCTCTCCGAGAGCCTGCAATTTGATATCTATACTCAGTTTCAGATCCTTGCCCGCCTTGGGTTTTGTGTCAAAGGCTCCTTCTTGATAGCGTCCCTTGATCCTGCCACGGGCATCACGTAACATAATCTGCACACCTTTCTCCCCTCGCAATTCCTTCTCATACGAACGCTCTATACCTTGCTTGCCGATATAGTCTCCGGGCTGATAGTATTCGTCATTCTCGATATCACCCTTGGAAACCTCAGCCACATCACCCAATACATGAGCTGCATTGGGATAGACATATTGCCGAAGACTTCTCCGTTGAACATAAAAGCCCGGAAAGCGGAACATCTTCTCTTGGAAGACCATGAAGTCTTTCTCCGACACCTGACTCATAAACAACTGTTGTGTATAACGGGAGTAACCGGGATTCTTGTTACGGTCTTTGATATCGTTCATACGAGAGATGAAGTCTTCCTTGGTAATACCCAGTGTATTACAGAACTCCATCGTATCCAGACGACCGCTCTCCTCATTCATGATCACCATGATATCGTATGCATGCTGGTTGTATACCAGCAACTTACCTGTTCTATCACTAATGACACCGCGTGCAGGATACTCTATCTTCTTGGTAAACGCATTACTGTCAGCGTTTTTCTTGTAGTCATCACTGAGAATCTGAAGGGTAAACAAACGAATAAGGTAGATGACTATTATGAAAACAGCCACCCCACCAATCACGTATTTTCTGTAATCCAGCTCGTAGTCACCCTTCATTGTTTGTATCTTACATTTTCAATGATAAGGATTAAGAAGAATGTCAAGGCAGCACTGCCACCGATATTATATAACCATTGTTGCCAGTTGAAGAAACTGAAAGCTTCCAACGAGAAGAATGCCAAACAATAGATAATGACACATATCAGGGTATAACCTGAGAATTTCATGATTCCCAGAGTAGCAAAGGAAGGACTCAGATCTTCTACGCTGTCACGCGGAATAAACGGTTGCAGGATAAACGGTTGCAGGAATGCCAGAAGAGTCATTGCCCCTGCAGCCACTCCCGGTATGTTAGAGAAAACATCGATGAGCAGTCCTAAGGAAAAGCTCCAGAGGAGAATAGCCCATTTCGGGTAGTTTCTCTGGAAGAGAATGACGAAATAGACATATACCAACGGTGTGGCAAAGCCAAATAAATGTATCTGGTTACACACCAACACCTGTACCAGACTGAAGAGGATGAGAAGAATGGTCTTCTTAAAGATATCTGTAGCCATACACCGTTTTCTTAATGTGATATTGGTCTGATAGAGTCTTGCGCAGCACGCATGATATCTATCCTTTCTTTCATCTTACTGTCATCTATGACACATACATCACGCAGATTACCAAAATCGGTTGACAGCCGTAACTGCACACGATATGACAAACCATCTGAGGAGTTGAAGACATGTAATATCTTACCCACCTTGACACCTGCCGGGAAGATTGCCGAATAGCCACTGGTAACAACCTCATCGGTCATCTTAAAATGCGCATGACGCGGCACATCATCCACATAAGCGATATCCGAAGGTCCTCCTTGCCAATGAAGATACCCATAATAGCCACGGTCCTTGATCATCACACTGATATTCGATTTCTCATTGATGACGGGAATCACCACACTATAATGGTTGGAAACCATATAGACGACACCCACAATGCCATTGCCGCAAGCGACACCCATGTCCTTGCGGATACCATCCACTCTTCCCTTATCGAGGGTTATGAGATTATCTTTCTTATTCAGCGAGCTTGCAATAACCTTAGCAGGTATCAACTTATACTCCTTGAGCAACTGTAACTGGTTGTTATGCAGATAGGAAGAGTCTTTCGTCAGCGACACTAACTTCTCTGACATCTCGTTCACCTGCCGCTCCAGATATAGGTTGCGCTCTGTAAGTTGACTATTGATCTTCGTCAGACTGAAAAAACTTCCTACCTCCGATTGCCATTCATAGAGTTTGCCCGACAATACATTGGCGGAAGAAAGGTACACACTGTTCTGATAGTTGTTATAACGGAACAGCAATACCGCACAGATGATTTCCAGAATAACGAAGAGAAACCAGTTATTGTATTTCGCAAAAAACGCAAACAGGTTTCTCATTATTCTTTATCAGCGCATCAAGAATGAGAAACGATCCACATTCTTCAGTGCTATACCGGCACCCTTAGCAACGCTATGGAGTGGGTCTTCTGCAATATGGAACTTAATATTGATCTTATCTGTGAGACGTTTATCAAGACCACGCAACAGAGCACCGCCACCAGTCAGATAAATACCATTCTGTACGATGTCGGCATACAACTCCGGTGGAGTATGCTCCAAAGCAGAGAGCACAGCATTCTCGATCTGTGACACGGTCTTATCCAGACAATGAGCGATCTCCTGATAACATACAGGCACCTCCATCGGCAACGCCGTGATACGGTTAGGACCATGTACCACATAGTCTTCCGGACCTTCCTCACCGAGATCTGTCAGGGCTGCACCTACATGTATCTTGATACGCTCTGCCATACGCTCACTGACTTTCACATTATGCTGACGACTCATGTATTCCTGGATATCTGCTGTAAGGTTGTCACCTGCAGTACGTATAGAGTTATTGCTGACGATACCACCTAAGGAGATTACGGCAATCTCAGTAGTACCACCACCTATGTCAACGATCATATTTCCTTCCGGAGCCTCTACATCAATACCGATACCGATGGCCGCTGCCATAGGCTCGAAAAGCAAATAGACATCCCTTCCATCAGCATGCTCAGCAGAGTCTCTTACCGCTCTCAGTTCCACTTCTGTAGCACCGGAAGGTACACCGATGACCATACGCAGAGAGGGAGAGAACAGACGACTGCCGGTATGTACCATCTTAATCAATCCGCGCATCATCTGCTCACAAGCGGTAAAGTCGGCAATCACACCGTCACGTAACGGACGGATAGTACGGATATTGTCGTGGGTCTTCTCGTACATCATCTTAGCTTTCTCACCCACAGCAATCATCTTGTCTGTACGACGGTCTAATGCCACCACCGACGGTTCATCTACCACGATCTTATCATCACTGATTATAATCGTGTTTGCGGTGCCTAAGTCCATCGCAATTTCTTGGATAAATGAAAAAAATCCCATTTCTAAAAAACGTTTTTTAATCTATAGCTATATAATATATTCTTCACTCTAAACTCTTCACTTTTCATCTTGCAAACCACTGATGAATAGCTGTGTCATAATGACTGCTCACACCAAAGGCACTGGTTGCGAAATGACGACGCTGCTCCATAGTTGTGCAAGCTCCCTGCTCACTAAGGATAGCAGACAGTTCTGCATACTCGTTCTTGCTGGGAATAATGACCACATCCTTGAAGTTCTTCGCACCTGCACGGATCAGCGAGATGCCACCGATATCAATCTTCTCGATGATATCCTGCTCAGTACTCTTCGTATCAGCCACTGTCTGCTCGAAAGGATAAAGATCAACGATTACGAGGTCGATATAAGGAATCTCGTAGTCTGCCATCTGCTGTTGATCGCCCTCATCATCACGGCGAGCCAGAATACCACCGAACACTTTCGGGTGAAGAGTCTTCACCCTGCCGCCAAGGATAGAAGGATAGGTTGTCACCTCCTCTACTTTCTGACAGGGGTAGCCCAATGACTCAATAAACTGTTGTGTACCTCCTGTTGAAAGGAAGGCAACACCTTCTGCATGTAACTTGGACAGGATATCTTCTAATCCGTCTTTATGGAAAACCGAAATCAAAGCGGTTTTTATTCTTTTTGTATCACTCATATGACAACAAAATATTTAGTGTGAAAAGATACAAAATAAGATTGATAGATTAAGAGGAAAAACCTCAAAAAAAATATATTTAACCTAAAATAGTTATCTAAGGTCAATTTTCCTTTCTTCTGCCGGTGATCCAAA
>JAEEGL016959747.1_pt1 | contig 13833 bp, 11 predicted proteins | sample 9134231 | NCBI WGS metagenome assembly JAEEGL01 (sample SAMN16246548, study PRJNA631951) | gut metagenome | biome: gut microbiome; feature: rumen; material: fiber-attached | host: Bos | place: Iran: Karaj | collected 2018-10
TGGAGCGCATGAACATGAGTGCCCGTGCCTATGACCGCATCCTCAAGGTCGCCCGCACCATCGCCGACCTCGAGCAGAGCCCCCGCGTCCAGCACCACCACATCATGGAAGCCATCGGCTACCGCAACCTCGACCGCAGCAGCTACTTCGGTGCTGGGGCTATGTTGTAAATGATTCAGGGGTAATATAACTAGATGCTATTGGTTTATAGTTTAAGTAGAGATGCGCCACAAGGCACATCCCTACTATAATTATAGACTAATTTGGGCTCGTCGTTATTGCGCTATTTCTTTCTTGAGGCGCTCGGTGAGCAGGAGTGTCATTACCACAATAACCCAATGGTCAAAGTGGACAATATATCTAAGCCAGCACCCAGTAATCGAATTCAACCTATGGCATTTAGCACTTAGCATTTAGAGATACAATTTTTATTTAGCCCTGCAGGTGGTGCAGATGTAGGTGGGGTGGATGATGGTGTCGAAGCGGTAAGCTTCGGCATTCTCGAGGACGGTGTGGAGGTCATCGGTAATGCCCTGACCAGTGAGTTTGAGCAAAGCCTCCTTCATGGTCCATAGGCGAATGAATGCGGTAGCGGGTTCGGGCGAGGCAGCGATATGGGCACGCTCATGCTCATTCATGGTGTAGTCGAGCAACAAGGGACGGTAGCGATCAATGCACTCGACATCGATACCCACGGGTTGGCCACCCACGATGCATGCCACAGCATCGCGGCAATGACTCAGGTTGAAGTGGATATCGGGATAGTCGACAAGCATGGGTTTGCCGTGTGGTCCATAGGTCATCTTTAGTTCGCCGGTGATGCCATATTCCTGCCTGAGTGCCCGTTGCAGCAGCAGGAAGGCTGCAAGACATTGGCGCTGCGACCGCTCGTGCTTGTAACGCAGGGCATATTCACGCCGCTTGTCATCGACAGCCGCTAGCGCTGCCGCGAGATCCAGTTGGTCGATATGGTCGTCAATATAGGTCATTTTTTAACTCCCATTACTACTCGATTAAAACAAACCCCGCCAGCGGGGGCGGGGAATGTACAATCCGTTATGAAAAATACTACTCTATTACTCGGCAGGCGCCACGATAGCGGGGGCGGTAATATGCCTCGCTCGAGTGGCTCTCGGTGATACCCGAGTGGACAGCGGCGTGGATAAACTTAAATCCACCTTGTCCGTTCTTGTCGACCTCGGTAACGATGCCCACATGTCCAATGCGGCTACCGATGGCGCGTCCGGTGAAGAACACCAGGTCGCCAGGTTGCAGGTCTTCGCGCGACACGCGACGGCCGTCATAAATCTGTGCGCTGCTGCGGCGATCCAGGGTGATGCCGAACTGCTTAAAGACATAACTGGTAAAGCCCGAGCAGTCAAAAGCGCGTGGTGACATGGCTCCGTGACGGTAGGGAACACCGCGGAACTTGAATGCGTAATCGAGTAAATCGCTCACCACACTGCGTTGGTTCTGGCGCAGCGAAGACTGCTCCATCTGCTCACGCACTGTGCCGTGCTTGCGTGCAACAAGCTCCTGCGCACTCATCGAGAACGCAAAGCTTGACAATATTAATAAAGTGAAAAAAACTGTCGATTTCGTCAAAGAGACGTGGTTTGTAATGCTGTTCAAAAATTTCATGGTGCAAAGGTACTGATAATCAGCATAGCGTGCAACCTTGTGAAACACCTTTAAACATTTGCATTCTTTAACACTTTTTGCGGCAAACCTTTGTTCAACTCCCACGAATACAAGGCCAAGCGCATTCTTGAACAGTGAACTATCAAAAAATGAAAACCGACAAAAATTACATTTTTTAACATTCTTTGTGCTTGTTTGGGTTGTAAAATTGTGAAAATCACCCTCTTTAGGGTAACGGGAGAAAGAGGGACTAGTGTCTTCACATCAGCGCCAGCATGGCTTCGATGAGCGTGCGGTCGTTGCTTAACCGAGGTATCTTGCGTTGGCCACCAAGTTTGCCCGTGGAAGCCAGCCAGCGGTCAAACAATCCTTGTGGAGCCACCACCATCGTGGGCGGCATGAGAAAGATACTCCCAGAACGCTTGGCCTGGTAGTCGCTGTTGGCATCTTGCAAGTACTGATCGACCAACGTAATGAACTGCCGGCGGTCGGCAGGCTCGACGGCAAACTCCACCAGCCACTGGTGGTGCCCGCTCTGGCGGTCGTTGGCATAAACGGGCGCAACCGTGTAGTTGAGCACTTGCGCACCTGTTTCCTGCGAAGCACGCGTGATGGCCTGGTCGGTGTTGTGTACCATCACCTCCTCGCCAAAGGCGTTGATGAAACTCTTGGTGCGGCCGGCAATCTTGATTTTCACGGGGTTGCACTGCGTGACGGTGACGGTATCGCCAATGCGGTAGCGCCACAGACCATTGCAGGCGGTGATGATGAGTTCGTAGGTGCGTCCGGGCTCCACTTCCCAGATGGGAACTACATCGGGCTCGTCGCTGTCTGTTTGCTCGATTGGCAAGAACTCATAGAAAACACCGATGTCGAGCAGAAGCATCATCGCCGTGTCATCCCAGTCGGTTTGCACGGCAAAGAACCCCTCGCTGGCGTTGTAGGTGTCGAGAAAGTGCATACGGCTCATGTCACAGATGGCCTCATATTGCTCGCGGTAGGGTGCGAAGGCGATGCCACCATGGAAGAATACCTCCAGATTGGGCCACACCTCGTGGATGCACGACTTGCCTGTGCGTTCCAGCACGCGCCGCAGCACGGTCAGAAACCACGAGGGCACACCACTCAAGTTGGTGATGTTCTGCCCGATGCTCGCCTTGACGAGTGCGGGCAGTTTCTCGTTCCAGTCGGGCATGAGTGCCACCTCTTTGTTGGGTACACGGAAGAGATTGGCCAACGGATTGATGTTTTGGATGAGCGTCGCGCTCAGGTCACCTACCTGCACGCCAGGTTTGGTCTTCAGTTGGGTTGCAAACGAGCCACCCAGGATGAACCCTTTCCCCGAGAAGATGCGGCTCTGTGGGTTCAGGTTCAGATAATGCGCTACCACATCGCTTGCGCCCTGATAGTGGTTGTGCTTCAGGGCCTGTGGAGTGATAGGAATGAACTTGCTCCGCCCGTCGCTGGTACCACTGGACTGCGCGAAGTTCCAAGCGCGCCCGGGCCATAACACGCCCTGCTCACCATCGACCATGCGCATGATCATTGGGCGCAGATCCTCGTAGCGGTGAAGCGGTACACGCGTGGCAAAGTCGCGATAGGTCCGCACGGTCGAGAAGTCATAACGCCTGCCAAACGCTGTGAGTGCGGCGGTCTCAACGAGTTTGACCAATTCCCCCTGTTGCACGGCATCAGCATGGTCTATGAATCGCGTCTGATCCTGCAGACGGTTACGCATGCGTCCTTTGATAAGCGGTGTGAAATTCATTGCTTGTACGATGTGGGATTATTGTAGATTTTGTCCCGAATGGGTAACGCGTCCGGTCGAGTCGGTGACAATGAACAGGGGAGTACGGGAAATGGGGATGCCACCCAGCATCGGGTCCATGACGCCCCCAGGAGCCCACCAGTGTGCCCACGTCGCTGAGTCATTGCTGACCGTCTTGCTCCATTGTGTGGTGTCGGGGTCAACGAGTATGTCGGCCAGTTGGATTTTGCCTCCTGATTGCTTTGACTTGGCTCGCATAGATTCGACACAGGCTTTCCTCGCCTCGTCATTGCGCGACCAGAACAAGAGTATTGTTGCCTGCTCATTGGCCTTCAAATCCTCGAATCCCTTACCCAGCCGATAGAGAGTGAGCGTCGTGACGCGTTCGGGCATGTCCTGATGTCGTTCCATCAGGTACTCTAACGATGCAACCAACCTTTGTGGACGCGCTTCGGCATGGATGCCTTGCAACAATTGCCGCATCCGCTTGTCGCCATCGAGTTGGCTATAATCGGCTACCAGCAATACTGTGGAGAGCAGTTGGTCGGGATGTTGGCTGATTTGTTGTTCGATGAGGCGGTCGATGGCAGTCGTGTTGTGACTGTCATAGACCTGATGGTTGACCTTGCGGAATTTCATCCATTGTTCGGTCACCTCGTTGCCGCTCACCTGCGTGGTGGGCAACTGTAGACCGTCGCTTTTTACCGACATCTTGTCGCCATTGTGCGCCACCAGTTGTGCGATGAGTTGCCCCTGCAAATCCCATAGGCTCACAAGCGTGTACTGGTCGCTGTTGCCACGATAGGTGAATGAGTTGCCTTCCTCAAGTGTCACACGATCGGTGACAACACCTTGGTCGCCACAATAGGCAATGACCACAATACGTTCGGCCACACCATCGAGCTGCCCCTGAATGGTGAAATCACTGCTCGTGCAGCCATTCAAGACTGCCACCAAGACTGCAAGGGATAAAATACTAGGTATCGTCTTCATTCTTTTTTACTTTTTTCAAGTTTCGGGAGGAGGGTTACTGCATCGTGAGAATTGTAGCATTCTCGAGCGTGATGTGTTCGGCGGCGTGGCGCACCTGCTCGGGAGTGACGGAGGTGATGCACTCTACCATCTCGTCGAGTGTGGTTACCTGGCCATGGCACAGCATGTTGCGGCCGGCACTCATCGCCATCCATTCGGCGCTGTCGGCGGCGAGCAGCAGTTGTCCGCAGTACTGTCGTTTGGCTGCATCCAGACGGCGCTCTGCAAGGCAGTCGCTGGCCAGGTCGTGCGTCACGCGGTCAATCACGCGCAGACTCGAGCGGATGTCGCTGGGGTCGCAACCCATATAGATTTGTATCATGCCACAGTCGCTCATCAGGCTGATGGTCGACTCAACCGTGTAGACATACCCCCTTCGCTCGCGCAGTTGCACGTTGAGTAGTGAATTCATCCCTGGCCCGCCCAAAATGTTGTTGAGCAGCGACAGGGCGAACCGCTCTTCACTGTACATGCTGGGCAGGCGCATGGCAACCACCGTGTGCGCCTGATGCAAGTGCATGTCAACGGTGTGGCGGCTAGGCGCATTGATGGGTGGCACCTCGCGTGGCAAGCGTTGCAGCGGACAGTCCATCGCGCCCATGTGCCGCTCGGCCAACTTGAAAGCTCGCTCGGGAGCCATATTCCCCACCACAAAAAACACCATGTTGTCAGGCACATACAGCGACTTGAGGTAGTTCATGCAATGTTCCGAACCCAGACCGCGCAGATGCTCCTCCACGCCCAGGATATTGTGCCCCAGTGCGCTGCCGGCAAACAAGATGTCCTCCACATCGTCATAAACCGCATCGCCAGGTGTGTCACGGTAACTGTCGGCCTCCTCGAGCACCACGTCGCGCTCGCGCTCAATCTCGTCGTGAGGGAAAGTCGAACAACAAACCAGGTCGGCAAGCAATTCAACGGCGCGTGCCAGGTGTTCGGCGGGGAACACCGAGTAGACCATCGTATGTTCCTTGGTGGTATAAGCGTTCAGTTCGCCGCCGATGCTTTCCATGCGGTTGATAATGTGCCACGAGCGGCGGTGCGTCGTGCCCTTGAAGATGGTGTGCTCGACGAAGTGGGCCAGGCCATACTGGCCCTCACCGTCGTCGCGGCTGCCGGCATTCACCGCCAGGCCGCACCATGCCACGGGCGAATGGGTGCGCACATGCACCATCCGCAACCCATTGGCTAAGGTATGTGTCGTGTACAGGTTGTCGCTCATGTCTTTCGGCGTAGGGTGACGAAGTCGTAGGCGTAGGGGTTACGCTCATCGGGTTCGTGTTGCTCGCAGTCAAGCTCTTCCCACTGGGTCGGGTCAATGTCGGGAAAGAATGCGTCGGAGGCCTCGAAGGTGGCGTGCAGACGCGTCAGATGCAGTGTCTGCACCTGGTCGAACGTGGCGGCATAAATTTGTGCCCCGCCGATAATGAACACCTCACCGGGCATCTCGACGGCTTGCATTGCTTCGTCAATGCTGTGCACCACCGTCACGCCCTGCGGGTGATAGTGCTTGTTGCGGGTGATGACGATATTCTGGCGGCCGGGTAGGGCGCCCTTGGGGAACGACTCGAAAGTGCGCCGCCCCATAACAATGGAATGTCCCATCGTCAATTCCTTGAAGTGCCGCAGGTCGGCGGGCAGGTGGCACAGCAGCCCCCCGTCACGCCCGATGGCACCATCTTCGGCCACCACGACAATCGCAGCAAGTTTCTTTTTCTCTTCCATAGCATTCATTCAACCGCTGGTGCGGGAAATCAATAGTGAAAGCTTGAGCCGCCGAGGAACTCGCGCAGGAGGCTGGTGCTTGGGATGTCCTTCTCCTCCAGCGGCTCGAAGTAGCTGAGGAAGCGAAGCAGACGCCACGCCTCGGCATATTCGGGACAATCGGCGGGAACCTGTTTCAGCACCGGTTCGGCAAAATTCTTCATCACCGCCAACTCGAACAGCAGTGACGAGTTGAACGTGGCATCGGCATTCTCCTGATAGGGGAAAATCCACTTCTGCTCGCCGTGACGCACACTGCCCCAACGCGCGATGGTGTCGCGTGCTGTGGCTCCGCGGTATTTGGCATCGCGAACAATGCGGCGCAACAAGCGATTGTCGGTAGTGGGAATCCAGTTGTGGTCGTCAATGTTGAGCGTGGTGAGCGCGCTCACATATAGGCGGAACTTCTGCTCCTCAGGAATGTGTTGCGTCAGTTCGGGGTTCAAGCCGTGAATGCCCTCAATGAGCAGGACATTGTTTTTTTCGAGCCGCAGGGTGTTGCCGCGGTATTCGCGCGAGCCCGTGGTGAAGTTATAAGTAGGCATCTTCACCTCCTTACCAGCGATAAGGTCCTCCAGGTCTTGGTTGAACTGTTCTAGGTCGAGGGCATAGAGCGACTCGTAGTCATAGTCGCCCGTCTCGTCGCGGGGGGTCCTGTCGCGGTTGACGAAGTAATTGTCCAGTTCGATGACCTTGGGGCGGATATAGTTGGTCGCGAGTTGGATGGCAAGGCGCTTGCTACTGGTGGTCTTGCCGCTGGACGATGGTCCGGCGATGAGCACCACACGTGCGCCGCCCTGTTGGTAACGCTGGGCGATGTCGTGGGCTATCTCGGCAAACTTCTTGTTGTGCAGGGCCTCGGCTACATTGATGAGCAACGAGGCATGATGCCCGTTTTTGATTACACTGTTCAAGAAGCCCACATCATCGACACCGATGATGTCGTTGAACTGGATATATTCGGTGAACGCCTTGAACATCTTGGGCTGCGAGGTGGGCTGTGCAGGCTTCTCGGAGTCATTCCAGTCGGGGCCGAGCAAGAGCATTCCTTCCTCATAGAGCCGCAGGTCGAAAGTCTTGAGATAACCGGTCGAGGGCACCAGCGGGCCATAGAAACTGTCGATGATGTCGCCCAACTGGTAGTACTTGGTGTAGAGTTGGTGTACGTCGCTCAGCAGGCGCACCTTGTCGTTGAGCCCTTGTTGGCGGAACATCTCGACCACGTCCTTGGTAAGCCGCTCATAGCCCACAAAGGGGATATCGTGCTCGATAATCTCCTCCATCTTCGACTTGATGCGGTCGAGCATCTCCTCGGTGATGGGTGCCTCCTCATGCTTGAGCACGCAGTAGTAGCCGTTGCTCACACTGTGCATGAAGCGCAGGCGCTTGCCAGGGTACCGGTCGTTCACTGCCTTGTACATGACCATGCACAGCGAACGGATGTAGGCACGTTGCACCGACGGGTGCTCCGTGCCGATAAACTCAACCTGCTTAGGGCGATAGATGCTGAAGCTCATGTCCTCGCTCTTGTTGTTGACGAGGGCCAGCATCGGGCACTCGTGCGGCTTGGGGTCCATGCGGCGGTAGATGTCAAGCAACGACTCACCACCCGTGACGGGAACATATTGGTTGATGTTCTTGCAGTAGATGTTCAGTTTGTTCATTTTTTATCTGGGATGACTAGGAAAATCGAGATTGCCGGAAACAACTATAATCTATAATCTGTTATCTATAATCTGTTTTTAAGTCTTGCGATGCGGCGGTTGGCTTCTTGGATGCGCTTGAGCGGGATGCGGCCGTCTTTGACGGCATTCACTATCATGTCAACCAGGCGGAAGGGGCGGTCGGACTCAAAGCCAGTGTTGATGTTATTGCCCACGCACAGCATGTCGCAACCAGCATTGATGGCGAGCACCAGTGCCGGTTCAATCTGGTAGTTGTCGATGATGCCCTGCATGTACATGTCGTCGCTCAAGATTACGCCGTCGTAGTGCAACTGTTCGCGCAACACACCGGTGAGCATCTTGTGCGATAGGGTAGCGGGGTACACCGAGTCGAGTTGGTGGTTGAAGATATGGGCGGTCATGACCAGGTCCACCTTGTTTTGCTTGATGAGCAATTCGTATGGGCGCAGTTCGGTCGGCTGCCAGGTGTCGGTTACGTCGACCAGTCCCCAGTGCGAGTCGCCGTGTGCGCTGCCATGGCCAGGGAAGTGCTTGAGGGTACACAAAACACCCTGGCGGTGGTGCTCATCGATGAGCATGCCCGCATGCCAGGCGATTACCGAGGGCGAAGAGGCGTAGCAGCGGTCAATTCCGCCCAAGGGCGGACACTGCAAGTCGAGGATGTCTACCACAGGTGCGAGATTGATGTTCACGCCGCTCAGTGCCACCTCCTGCGCCATCAGGCGGGCATAGTGACGGGTAGAGTCGGCGCGTGCCATGCGCCCAATGCGTGCCGCCGATGGGATGGCAGTGAAGCCATATTGCGGCTTCAGCCGCTGCACGCGGCCTCCCTCCTGGTCCAGCGCAATGAGCAGATGCCCGCCGCCCCAGTGCTGCAACTGGGCAGTCATGCGCTGAAGACGCGCCTTGTTGGTGATGTTTCGCGAACCGATGGTGGCATCACCCGTGAGGTCGACATCAAACAAAATAATCGCGCCCACACCCAGGTCACGCACATAGCGTGCTGCGTCGCTGTCGTCGGTCACCGAGTCGCCACGAAACCCTACCATGAGCATCTGCGCCACCATGCGGCGCAGCTCGCGATCGCTGACCTTATCGGACGCAACAAGGTTGCCCGCCATCAGGCAGACAACCAGTAGGAGTAGAGTCAACCTCTTCATGCAGCTAGATAATCTAGTCTAGAGCCTCTAGATTATCTAGTTGGCTTAAAGAAGTCAAAGAAATAGTAGCAGGCTATCCAGTCGACGCGAATGCCGCGGGCAAAGCCCAGCACCTTCTGGTTGGCGTCGGTCACCTTGCCGTCGCTCAAGTTGATGGTGCCCAGCAGATTGCTCTCGCCGTCATGCACAGTGCCGTCGGTGTTGATATAGCCGATGCGCACACCCTCGGTATTGAAAATCTCCAAGCGGTTGATGCGTCCACGCGCCACACCGGCCTTGTCACGCACGGTTCCGTCGGCATCAAACGAGCCTATACTACGCTGGTTGGCGTCGCGCACCAAGCCGTTGCCGGCGATGCGGCCCACACTGTTGTAGTCGGCGTCGCGCAAAACCTGGGCCGAGCCATTCACGCTCCACGCCATCGCCATCATCACAATGGCTGCGGAAAGATATGTCTTCAGTCTTTTCATTGTCGTATGATTTTTTAGATAAGATGCTCACGTTTGGCATTCGCTAAATCGCATTTTTAGATAAAATGCTCACGCTCGGCAATGTTCAAGCAAGCTTGACATTACACTCGCTTAATCGCATTTTTCCTTTAGACTAGAATTGAACCGCAAAGTTACAACAAAAAATTAAGAATTAAGAATTTCTTTTAATGGAGAATTGAGAATGGAGAATTGGGCCTTACCCCTCTCCCCCTGGAGGGGTGAGGCCGATTGTCTCGATGTCGTCAGGGACGTAGATGGAGCCAGTATAGTGCTGGGCGGCCTCGGCGGTATAGGTGAGGCGGCGGGTGGTGAGATGGGCATCCTCGGTGTGGTAGAGCACGAGGTGCTTCACACCCAGTTCCTGTGCCACCTTGCCAGCATCGAGGGCGGTGCTATGGTGTTTCTCGTATGGGTTGAACTGCGCGCGATCCTTGTAGAGGCAGAATGCCTCGCTGAGCAGCCAGTCACAGCCGCGCGCCCATGGCTCGGTTACTTCGCTATAAGGCTCATCGCCCAGGCAGGTCAAGCGCTGACCATCGGGCAATAAGGCACTGAATCCGAACTGCTTGGTCTTGGTCGACCCGATGTCGAAGCAGGTAACCTCCATATCATCGACTGTCAACTTCTCGCCATGAGTCACCTCGCGCAGGATGATGGTGTCGTCAAGCGCACTGTAGATTTTGCGGGGCATCATCAGGCTGCACATCGTACGCAGGGCGTGCGCTCCCTCGTCGTGGCAATAGATGGTGAGTGTGCCTTGGAACTTGCCCTTGTGTATCATCGGCGAGATTTTGCGAATCATCCAGATGACCCCCATGATGTGGTCAGTGTGACAGTGGGTGAGAAAGAGGTGATGCACCCGTTCGAAGGCGATGCCTGCACGGCGCAACTGGCGGAAGATGCCATTGCCTCCACCCGCATCCACCATCATGCCCCCGCCCGGTGTCTCCAGCCAGAAGCAGGTGTTGTAGCAACGGGTACACATGGCATTGCCCGTACCCAGCATGGTAAGTTTTGAATTTTCAATTCTCAATTTTCAATTCTCAATTAAAAGATGGTAGTTCGATGGCGAAGGTGGTTCCGCGTCCCAGTTCGCTCTCCTTGACGTAGATGCGTCCGCCGTGGTACTCCTCGATGATGCGCTTGACCAGTGTCAGTCCCAATCCCCATCCGCGTTTCTTGGTGGTGAATCCGGGGTTGAACACATTCTTGAAATTCTTGCGGGCGATGCCCTTGCCCGTGTCTTGCACCAAAATCAGTGCTTGCCCTGGCTCGCTGGTCACGGTGATGTCCAGTTTGCCCTCGCCGTCCATCGCGTCGACCGCATTCTTGGTCAGGTTCTCCATCACCCACTCAAATAGCGACTGGCACAGCATGATGCCACAGTTCTGCGAGTCATCAAGGTGCAGCGTCAGTTCCACGCGCTTGGGTATTCGCGTGCGCATATAGGCCAGACTCTGCTCCACCGCCTCGTTGATGAAAGCCAGTTCCTTGTCAGGCATGGAGCCAATCTTGCTGAAGCGGTCGGCAATGACGCTCAGGCGACGCACGTCCTTGTCCATATCGGCCACCACACCAGGGTCTGTGCCCATCGACTCAAGCATCTGCGTCCATGCCATCAGCGACGAGATGGGCGTGCCCAGCTGGTGCGCCGTTTCCTTCGACAGACCCACCCACACGCGGTTCTGCTCCGCCTTCTTCACACTGATGAGTGCGAAATAAGCCACAGCGAGGAAGATCAGCATCACCGCCAGCTGGATATAGGGGAACCACGCCAACTGCCTCAGCGTGGTCGAGTCCTCATAGTAGAGGTGTTGCGTGGTCGTGTCATCAATCTTAATCTCAATCTTGTTGCTTGAGTTCTGCAGCCGCGCCAGTTTCTTCTTCAGGTACAGCATGTTCGCATCGCTGATGGCGTAGGGTGCCAGACTGTCGATGGGTTCAGGCAGTCGGAAGTTGCGGTGCAGCATAATCTCACCCTGGTCATCGACCAGCAGCACCGGAATGTTGTGGTTCCCCTCGATGATGCTCAACAGGAAGTCCACGTCGGTCTGCATCGTGGGCACGGCATTACCATCCGCATCGGTCTGTTCGTTGCCCAGGGTGGCGAGTTCCTTGGTGGCGTTCGCCCAGATTTCCATGCGGTCGCGTTCCTGTTGCGTAAGGTCGCGCACGATGCGGTTCGACATATAGATAAAGCCGGCCACGAGCATGACCGACACCACCATGAGGCACATCTTCCAGATGCGCCGCGAGTCATAGATGTTGCGCAACGGCAGTTTCACCATCAGAAAGATTTGAGAGGGCAAAGGTAGTAATTAGTTTTCAGTTGTCAGTAATCAGTTGTCAGTTTTTTTGTTGGCAATCTTGCGTTGCGCATTTTTTTTGAAAAAGTACACGGCATAAAAAAACAAACCGCAATAACTGCGTAATCATTGACATACTACTATTGTAAGTTGTTTTTTATAGATTGGTGACATTTTTTTAGAAAATGTTTGCGTGTATTAAAGACTATTCGTAAATTTGCGGTGTCTTTTACAATATGTCTTGATTCCGCCTATTTGTGCGACAAGTCATATACTCCTTTCGACCACTAACATTTATCACTAATAACATTAAGAGCTTATGATCAAGAACTATCGTAAAGCATGGAGACTATCGGTCTTGCTTGTGCTGGCATTGCTGGCGTGGCAGTCTGCACTAGCGCAGACTGCTTACACAGTCAACGGCAAGGTGACCGATGTCAACGGCGAGCCCTTGATGGGTGTGACGGTGCAGGCTCAAACTAAGCAAGGTACAGCCACCGACATGGATGGATTCTATTCCATCAAGCTCACACAACCCACTAGGCTCACATTCAGTTACATTGGCTATGACTCACGCACGCTCGACGTTCGCAGTGGTGGCACGCACAACATCGTGCTCACCGAGAATGCCCAGGTGCTTGACGACATCGTCGTGGTGGGTTATGGCAAGCAGAAGAAAATCAACTTGACGGGCGCCGTGAGTGCCATCGATGGTGCCGAGCAACTCTCGTCACGACCCAGTGCCGACCTGGCACGCGGTCTGCAGGGAGCAGCACCAGGTTTGACCGTGCGCTCGCTCACTGGCGAGATGGGTCAGGATGCCACCATCAAGATTCGTGGTATTCTGGGTTCGATTAACGGTTCGTCTCAGCCCCTCATCCTCGTGGACAACGTGGAGTGCAACAGCCTTCAGAACATCAACCCCGAGGATGTGGAGAGCGTGTCGGTGCTGAAAGATGCCGCCTCATCGTCCATCTATGGTGTGAAGGCTGCCTTCGGTGTCATCCTCATCACCACAAAGAAGGCCAAGAAAGGCGACAAGTTCCACATCAACTACAGCAACAACTTCTCGTGGCGTGGCCCCACGGTGACCCCCGAGATTGTCAAGACCTACGAGGGTGCCGAGATGTCTTGGGCGGCAGGCCTGCGTCAGAACCCCAACCTGTCAGAGCAGACCAACTCTTGCTACCTGACGTGGAACCTTGAGTCTATCGAGCGCATGAAAGAGTGGGAACGAGTCTATGGTGGCTATAACTTAAGCGACGAGATGGTTCTGGGCCGAGACTTTGATGTCAAGGACGGCAAGATGTACTTCTACCGCTCGTTTGATGCACCGGGCCGCTTTGTCGACAAGAGCGCGTTCCAGCAGATTCACAACCTGTCGTTCTCGGGCAGCAGCGGCAACACCAGTTACAACCTGAGTCTGGGCTATCTGGGCGAGGATGGTGTCATCAAGGTGAACACCGACAAGTATAACCGCTATAATGTGGCGTTCAACACCAGCACTGAATTGAATAAATACATTGACATCCGTTCGGGACTGTTGTTCACCCACTACAAGTATGAGACACCCTATTACTTCGGGCCGTCGAGCTACTATGACGAGTGGTACTACCTTTATCGTTGGCCTACCATTATGCCCTACGGCACTTACCAGGGCATCCCTTGGCACAACGCCATCACCGAGATTTCGCAAGCCAACCGCAACAAGAAGCAGAACAACTACATGCGCATCAACCTCGGCTACACCGTTCACTTCATACCGGGTCTAGACTGGGAGACCGATTACAGTTATGTACACGTCAACCGGTTCACTCGCACCAACGGCGGTCAGGCCGGTGGTTGGAACTTCTGGGGTGGCAACGGCATGCAGAACGAGGTGTGGACCCTGTCGAGCCACAACAAGGTGGTGAACACGTCGGACAACAGCGACAAGCATGTGTTGAACACCCTGTTGCGCTTTAACCGCGAGTTTGGCGACCACAA
>JAEEGL012862804.1_pt1 | contig 13832 bp, 11 predicted proteins | sample 9134231 | NCBI WGS metagenome assembly JAEEGL01 (sample SAMN16246548, study PRJNA631951) | gut metagenome | biome: gut microbiome; feature: rumen; material: fiber-attached | host: Bos | place: Iran: Karaj | collected 2018-10
AGAATATCGCAAGGGACTATCCGTTCGCGAAGGTGCTGGTTACATACGGGCTGCTGGAAAAAACTCTGAGCGGGGCGTGTGAGAGAGTCGCCCTGATGGGAGACTATGAGTATCTGGAATTTCCTCTCATGGATACGGAACTTGAAGGAGTGGGAGGCGGAGGTCATCCGGGCATCGTGACGCATGAGAAAACAGCTGATATACTGTGCTATAAAATCTGTCAGATGACCGGATGGAATACATTAATAAACGGAGGTATATAGATGGCTGGTTATACAGTTACTATTACGATGGAAGGCGGAGATGTCATGAAGGGAGAACTCTATCCCGATATCGCGCCCATCACAGTAGCGAATTTTAAGAAACTCGCGGATGAGAACTTTTATGACGGCTTGATTTTTCACAGAGTCATCAAAGGCTTTATGATCCAGGGCGGCGACCCGCAGGGAACAGGAAGGGGCGGCCCGGGATACAGCATCAAGGGCGAGTTCGCACAGAATGGGATTAAAAATGATCTGAAGCACACCCGCGGAGTTCTCTCCATGGCGCGCGCAATGGATCCGGACTCTGCAGGAAGCCAGTTCTTTATCATGCATAAGGACGCACCTCATCTTGACGGCGCTTATGCGGCATTCGGCAAAATTACGGAAGGCCTTGATGTGCTTGACCGCATCGCAGGCGTACATACGGACTGGAACGACCGCCCGCTTAAGGAACAGAAAATCGCTTCCATTACTGTTGAGTGAGGCATTTTACTGTTATTTGTCATCTGTTTGACCTGTAAGGCCGCTGAACCTGTATCTGAGATAGTGTTCAGCGGTCTTTTTGTATGCTCCCTTCCTGATGTGATATTTGAGTTCTCCTTTCGGACTGCCTTTGAGGATGACAGCTCCGTCTTCTATATCTGTAATCATATCCATATTCACGACAATTCCGCGGTTTACAGTCATAAAAGACGGAGGAAGCTTATCCGCTACTTCCCGCAGGGACGAGCGGATGCGTTTTGTCCCGACGCTTGTCTCCAGGATTACATAATGACCGTCTGATATTGCAGCCAGAAGGCAGCCAAGCGGGATCGGGACAGAATTTCCGGGACCTGTGAGCAGGGTTCTGCCGGAGCAGCGGCTGTTATAGGCGGTGATGCTTTCGCCCAGTGCAGCCGGCCTTTGATGCATCTCTTCGATGTGGATTGTGATGTTTACCTGAATGTTCTTATTCCTGTCCTTTATTGCCAAATCTTATTCCTTTCTGCCTGATTTTTCCTTTTTATGCCAGGCTCATGCAAAGTGACGGCACAAGTGCTTAAAATGCGGTTTACACGCTGCGGCGGGCCCGGCCGTCCAACGTGAAAATGAGGTATGAGTGTGTATGAGAGTATGAGGATTAAGATGAAAATGAAAAGGATAAAACTGTTTCCAAAAAGAGTGCGGCGGCGGACATGTTATGCCGTTGTGATCTTTGTCTTACTGGCAGCGCTGCTGAACATTGCCGGCCCGCTGGCAGCGATGGCCCAGACGACGGCGCCGGCGGACAGTATTGTAGCACAGGATAAGGAAGTGGATGCAATTGGCAGGATCAACGAAAATGCAGGGGTCAGTCTTGACAGTCTTGCACAATGGGAGGAAGGGCTGAATGTAGGAAAGACCGCGGCAGATAACGGGGACGGTTCATTCAGGCTTACGCTTGAAGCTCTTATGACCGGAAGTACCGAGAGAAAAGTGCAGCCTGTCGATGTCCTGATGGTGCTGGATCTGTCAGGGAGCCTGCGCTTTCCGTATCCTGACAGCAGTAATGAAAATGCCACAAGAATCGACGCGCTGAGATCCTCGGTCCAATCCTTTGTCACAAGGCTCGGCGAAATCAATCGAGGAATGGACGCGTCTGAGATCAGCAGGGTCGCCATGTTCGGCTTTTCCGGACCCGGGGATATCGGGGCGGAGAACATCGAGTCTTCCTATCTCTATGACATCTGTGATTACACGGCTCTTACGCCGGAGGGAGTCAGCGGACTTGTCAGCACTGCGGGAAACCTGAACTATTATCGAGGTAAGACCAATACCGGCGCGGCAATGGATAAGGCAGTTGCTGTTCTTGACCGGAATTCGGACAGCAGCAGGAAGCAGATGGTCGTGGTTTTCACCGACGGGTATCCGAATATTGTAGAAGGAATCCAGGTTTCCGTGGCCAACAGGGCGATTGCGGCGGCAAGACTTATCAAGGAAAAGGGAATCGAGCTGTATGTGATATCCATAGAACCGCATACAGAGGAGAATCCGGAGAAAATGCCGACGCTCTACCGCGTGGAAGGTGATGATGCGGGAAACCAGGATTTCTGTTACATGGCCGATGAACTGCAGGAGCCCGGCTATGCTGCCCCCGCAAGCAACATAAGCAACGATGAGCTGCACTCCAACAGCAATTATTTCCTGCATCTTCTGTCAGGCAATAATCCGCATGCTGCCGATATGTTTACTCCTGACGGCGAGGATGCGCAGGATGGCGGGAGGATTGTTTCGGAAAACGGGATTAATTATGTACTTACTGCGGGCGATGCAGATGCGCTGAAGTCTTTATTCGAAAGACTGGCTGTTCAGATCGGAACGGCTGATGCAGACCTTGGCAAAGATGCCGAGCTCCGGGATTTCGTGACCTGGCCGTTCACGCTCAGGGATCCGGCGTCGGTCAAGGTATACTGCTCAGATGCCGTATTGGGTGATGACGGGAAGATTGCTTTCGGTGAACGCAGGGATATTACCGGCGAGGTGAGCGTCTATGCGGACAGCAGGAGCGTCAGAGTTACAGGTTATGATTATGCAGCCGGTTACATAAGCGGACAGGAGCATTCGGACAGGCCCGGATACTATGGCAGCAGGCTGACGGTTGAGTTCGACATAGTTCCCGGAAGGACTTTCGGAGGCAACGGCATCGATACAAACCGCGGTCCGGGATCCGATACGCCGAGCGGAATCTATAAGAGCGCGGATTCTTCTGAGCCGGAAGCGCTGTTCCCTGTTCCGCAGGCGGATCTGAAACTCAATTATGAAATCGAGGCTGTAGACGCTGTGGCCTTTGTCCCGGAAAAGGCGGATATTACCTCAATGGTTCAGTATAAGGACTGGTATGTGCCGGACGGAATCCTGAACGCGTTCGTCAATATTACATACACCTTATATGATGAACAGGGGAGCGCTGCCGGTACACTGGTAATACCCGCGGGAAAAAAGGCGGAGGACTGCAGCTGGAATTACAGCACCAGAGAAACAGACCACTGCGGCACATACCATGTGGAATGCAGGGTTGTACCGGCCAAACAGGGCTCCTATGATGAAATCACACGGGAAAAGGATCCGCAGGCGCATGTATATCATCCGGTGGTTTCTCTTCAGGACACCGAATGCAGGGTGGGAGATGAGCCGGATACGGAAACCGGTGAGCTCGGCAGCAGCAGGGATTTCGGGACACATTACATATCAGAAAGCTGGGAGTGCCGCTGCGGCGCAGCCGGGGAGGTCCCCTCGCTGGACGTACCCGAACTTCATTATACGGCGGTGTTTGCCGACATCGCTTCTCTTGAAGAAACAGACAATAAGACGATCATTGCAAAAGCAGGAGATATCCCTGTCCGTGTGGATGTATTCAGGAAGATGAAGGACGATAATGTCAGTAATATCACGTCCGATACAAGGTTCATCCATGCCTGCGGCCTGCAGTCATGTGCTTATGTGGAAAATCCGGCACAGTATGCGTCCTCGAACGTGCGCTTTCTGATTCATGTGGAGGAACCTATAACCGTTGTTCCCCCCGGCCCGGAAACAAAAAAGGAACCTGAAACGAAGACTGATCCCGAGCCTGAGAAGACAAAGATTCCGGAACCTGAACCGGAAAAAAAGGATCCTGCTCCTGCGCCTGTGACCCAGACAGTGTCGGTCAGTCCGCAGCCAGTCAGCGTAAATGTCAATAATTCTCCGGTAAAAAACGTTTCGGTAACGCAGCCCCAGCAGACATATGTACCGACTCCCGTAAGTGCTGTCCCTGCGCCGGCTCCGGCGCCTGATACACAGGCACGCCCTTCAGAGGGAAGGATGGCGGTAAGTACCGGAGACGAGAGCAGAATAGCGGGATATCTCGGTCTTCTGATGACATCGGCAGTTTCTCTGGGAGGATGGATTATAAAAAGGAGAAGAAGGTGACAGAATGGATCGTTAAATTTCTGTAAAGCCTGCATAAGGATATTTACAACCAATAATCCGTCCTATATAAATAACAGTAGCGCTTAGCTCGGTAAAGCAATTCGAAGCACTTAACGGCTTCGAATTGCTTTTGGCGCGTTTCAGTGGATAACGAAATGGATGGACGACAGCCAATGGCCGGTAAAAAGAAAAAATGGATTAAATGGGTTCTGATCGGGGGTGCCATCGCTGGAGCGGCAGCAGGAGTACTTCGACTTCGCAGCGCCAGCAGCGGCAGCACTGCTTTGGGCATGACTGCGGAAACGGCCCAGATCAGAGATATTAAAACCTACAGGAACTTTACAGGTACGATTGCGCCGGTGGTCAGCAGGGAAATTCTTCCCGGTGTCGTCGGCGTCAAAATTGACAGGGTTCTGGTTGAAGACGGTGATGAAGTAAAAGAGGGCGATGAACTGATACTTCTGAACCCCGATTCGCTCAAAGAGCAGGCGGCGGAGCTTGCTGCAACGATCAATGCCGCTGAAGCGTCTTCTTCCGTGAACATAAATTCTGCTGTCAAGACGTATAATGATTACAAATATAATATTGATAACGGCCTGGATACTTCGATCCAGTCGGCAAAATCCGCAATGGATTCGGCGCACGCACAGCTTGTCAGCGCGCAGGAGGCATATAATAACGAGGTACTTCTTAACAACCAGCAGCTGAGCTCCACAATCATGTCCGCGCAGCAGCAGGTTGACAATGCGTACCGCTCTGTTGAGAGTGCAAAGCTTTCGCTCGAGCAGGTTTCACAGAATCTGCAGCGGGCGTATGACTACGAAGCAGAGCACGCGGGAGAAGCCGTAATAGCTTCCGGATATCTGTCGAGCTCGCAGCAGCTTGAGCAGAGTAAGGCTTCGGCGCAGCTCCAGCTGGAGTCGGCACTGGTTTCCTATAATAATGCAGTTGATGCCTACGAAGCGGCCAAACAGAATGAAGAAAACACTCTGACAAGACTGTATGAGACGCTGATCAACGCGCAGGAAGCATATTTCAACGCTGTTACCTCTTATAATGCAGCGGTCCAGAACAGTCAGCAGACACTGGGACGATATGCCCTGCAGATTGAAACAGCAAAGGCAGGGGCAAATCAGGAGACGAATAAGCTGAGGCTGGCGGATCTTGAGAATCAGGTTGACAATTATATTGTGACAGCGCCTATTGACGGTGTCATTACGACCCTGAATGCCAGAGAGGGCAGTATAACAGCAGCAGCCCAGCCGCTGGCTGTCGTGACGGATTTCGATGAAATGAAAATCGATATCCGAATCAATGAATATGATATTCTCGGTGTTACCGAAGGAAAGAGCGTCACGGTCACTGTTGATGCGCTCAATAAGAATTACGAGGGCAGAATTGAGAAGATTTCCCGTATGGCTACAATCATGAACGGGGTTTCCTACTTTGAGGCTGAGGTTAATTTTAACGCCGACGACGATGCCCGCAGCGGAATGAGCGCTGAGGTTAAAATGATGACGAATAACGTCACGGGCGCTGTGACGATTTCCTCCGAGGCTGTTCAGAACGCGGATGACGGCAGCAGCTATGTCAACCTGTACGACCAGGAAGGCAATATGATCAAATGGCCGGTAACGCTCGGAGCATCGGACGGAACATACACCGAAATCGTGAGCGGCCTCGGTGAAGGCGAAACGGTTTACTATACGCCCGCCGGTTTCCCGTTTACGAGTATCAGATAACCGCTTCAGCGGACTGACAGTGCCGGATGCCTTCACAGACACCCGGCATGGAGATCGGATATGAAAGAAAACCCAGGCAATACAGACGCGAATTCCGCGAGTGGAAATGAAATACTGCGGATGAAGGGGATTACGAAGGACTATGTGATGGGAGAGGAGATTTCCCATGTGCTTAAGGGAATCGATCTTTCTGTCAGGGAGGGAGAGTTCCTGGCGATTCTGGGTCCTTCCGGGTCAGGAAAGTCAACACTGATGAATATGATCGGATGTCTGGATACACCGACGTCCGGTGAATACCTTCTTAACGGAAAGATAATAGCTGATCAGAGTGAAGCCTCGCTCGCGCATATCCGCAGCAGGGAGATCGGCTTTATCTTCCAGTCATTCTATCTCTTACAGAGGCAGACGGCGTTTCAGAATGTCGAACTGCCTCTGATTTATGCCAATATGCCCGACAGGGAAAGGAAGCGCAGGGTCAGGGAGGTTCTTGCAAAGGTGGGACTTGCCGATAAGATGGATCATTATCCGAACCAGCTCTCCGGCGGACAGCAGCAGCGTGTCGCAATTGCGCGGGCAGTGGCGAACAATCCCACGATTCTTCTGGCGGATGAGCCCACGGGAGCACTTGACCAGGCTACCGGAAGGCAGGTCATGGAGCTGTTTCACTCCCTCAATGACGAAGGAAGGACAATTATCATGATCACGCATGACCGTAAGATAGCGGAGCATGCGCAGCGTATTGTCAGTATACTTGACGGGAACATCAGTGAAGGAGATCTTGACGATGCATAGAGGATTGCTGACCCAGAGCTTCAAAATGTCTCTGGAAAACATCATCAGCAATAAAATGCGGTCCTTTCTTACGATGCTGGGGATTGTTATAGGTGTAGCATCCGTAATCGGCCTTATCACAATCGTGCAGGGCGTTTCCACGACGGTTATGGGACAGTTTTCCGAGCTCGGAGCAGGGACGCTGACTGTCAACGCACCGGGAACCTATCTGAAGAGAGGTCTGACCGACAGTGACCTGAAAGAGCTCAGGGGAGTTGCCGGCGTAGACGGTATTTCTCCTACGGTGTCTCTGTCTACTTCAGCGGTATTCGGAGGCACTGTATCGGAAAAAATATCAGTCGAAGGAAAAGACCTGATCTATTTTCAGCATAACGATGTGATATCATCCGGAAGAACGTTTAATTCGGGAGAGTCGGACGGGAACGTTATGGTCTGCATCGTTGACAGAAAGTTTGTAAAGAATGTCATGAACGGCATCCAGCCGATCGGAAATATCGTTCGGATTGCAGGTTACGACTATCAGATTATCGGCGTCCTTAAGCCCAGCAACTCCCTGACATCGGCATTCGTGGACACGAGCAGTATTGACGGGAATGTTGTTATTCCTTACCGAAACGCGCTTAAGATGTCCGGTGCTGAAAATGTGACAAGCGCCGAGGTCTATATACAGCAGGGGGTTCTCACCTCGGAAGTGGAGACGGGACTCAGAAAAGCGCTTGACAATATCTATAATGAAGCAGAAGGCAGCTACAGTATTTTCAATATGGAATCCCTCATGGAAACGATGAACACTGTGCAGGGAATGCTGACGACTATGCTGGGCGGTATTGCGTCAATTGCGCTTCTTGTCGGCGGCATAGGCATCATGAACATGATGCTGGTGAGTGTTACAGAAAGAACCAAGGAGATCGGGCTCAGAAAGGCACTGGGCGCAGAACCGCTTCGCATTCAGCTGCAGTTTCTTATTGAGTCTGTCACATTGTCGATGATTGGGGGTATAATCGGTGTTGCGTTCGGGCTTCTGATAGCATATATCGGAGCCAGGGCTATGGAAGCGGATTTTACGATGTCCGGCAGTGCAATCCTTCTGGGAGTCGGCTTTTCAGCCGGTGTCGGTATCCTTTTCGGCTGGGCGCCCGCGCGCCGTGCCAGCAGGCTGAATCCCATAGACGCACTGCGCTCGGAATAATTAACATTAGGAATAATCTACATTAGTATAGGAGTGTTTTCTGATCTGAGATGAAAAAAGGTGATTTGGTAATTGTTGTTGTCTTGTGTGTAACATTGCTGCTGGGCGGAGCAGGAGGCTTCGCGCTTGGAAGGGCGACGGCTTCTGTCGGAAGTAAGTCCTCAGAGGGAACGGAGGTTTCCGTGCAGGAAGACTCGGAACCTGAAGCCGGCGCAAAGCTGCAGGACAGTAACAGCATAGCTTCTGCCGCGAACGAGAATGCTGCTGAGGCTCCGGAACCCTCAGAGGCAGCTTCCGAAGGCAGCGGGGATACTAAGGAGGAGAGTGCTGCCGCAGAGGATGCGGCAGAGCCGGAGGATGAGCCGCAGGAAGAACAAAAGGAGCAGGAAAGCGAAGAGCCTGTAAAAGAAGAGACCGGTCTGATCGACGCCGCGGACGAGGAATACAATTTCCCGCATCACGACGAAGAAGAAGAATTCAATTTCGAAGTCGGTGAGCACGCGGATGTCGAAGAGAAGGTAGTGGACCCGGTATTTCTTGCAAATCCCTCCCTCAGAGAGGCAGAGCTGCCTGACGGAGTTGCCAGTACGCTTTACGGAAAGAACAACGACGACTGCCAGATGCAGATCGTTATCCTTGGAGATTCCCAGTTCGGCAACTTCCTCGGGTACGACGGAATGGCTTATATGCTTTCACAGAAGCTGAAGGCAAATGTCTATAATCTTGCTGTCGGCGGCACATCGGTTTCCCTTGAACCGAACGGGAGACGAGACAGTGAGGGCTGGGATTCCTCCTGCGGAGTCGGCATGGCAAAGATTATATGCGGTGAGGTATCCGGGGAATTCCTTACCTACAATCACATGTACCAGTATAATGTTCTTAAGAGCTGCGATTTTTCAAAGACGGATCTGTTTATCCTGGAATACGGAGTTAACGATTTCTTCCAGAAGGCGCCGACCTATGTGCAGGACGATGCGTCGAATATAAAAACCGTTGCAGGAGGGCTTGAAGAAGCGATTGTTCTTTTGAGAGTAAATTATCCCGATGCGTCGATTATGGTCTGCACACCGGGATATACACAGTTCTTTGAAGCGGGAACCGGAGCATATATAGGAGATGTCAATACGCTGAACAACGGTATCAATACGCTTCAGCGTTATATCCAGACGATCAGCAATATAGCCAGCACTCATACTGCGACCTCGGTCATGAATGCCTATGAAGAGGTCAATATCAACGGATACAACGCAAAGGATATGCTGATGGACGGCATTCACATGACAGTGGAAGGCAGGAAGCGCTATGTCAGCGTTCTTTCCCATAAGATCCTTCTGAGCCTCGGCTATAACCTGCCGGAAGGCGTCGACCCGGATGACATAGACTGGGTGTCACAGAAATCCGAGTGAACGCCGCCGGATAACAGCAGGCGCCGGATCATGGTGCCGGATCATGGCTCGAATCATGGCACCGGACGTGTTACCGGAAGGTAAAGAACAGTCCGACCTTCTTCAGCGGAACCCTGAGCGCCATGTATAAAATGACAGTAATGAAGACGGAAACCACGGAGTTCAGCAGGGTGACCGCGAAGTTGATTGTCAGTGACAGCTCGGCAGCAGGCTTTCCCAGGACAAGGAGCTTATAGAAATAGCGCAGCAGCGGGTCAAATATCGCGTTGAAAGAAAGACCCGCGACAGATGCGGCAATAACCCGGTGCAGAACCTTGCTTCTGCTGGTTTCTGTTGTAATATGGCCAAGCCTGTGAGCAATAAAACCGGTCAGAAGTCCGATGCAGAGCTTGATTACAAAGGTAATCGGCGCCTGGACAATATAAACCGGGTCTATGAGGTCGGCAATTGTCAGGCCTATCGCTCCGCCTATACCGCCATACATACCGCCCAGAAGGAGCGCTCCGAGCACTACAAAGGCATTGCCGAGGTGAATGGAAACCTGGCCGCCTCCGGGAGTCGGCACCCTGATGGACAGGAATGTGAATACCACATAAGTGATGGCGGCGAATACGCCGGCAAAGACAAGCTTGCGGATTACTTCATCATTAGTCTTCGACTCTGCTGCAACGGTATTTGTGTTTTTTTCTGCGGCAGTCCGGTTTTTGGCAATCATGGGGAAACCTCCTGACTTCTTATTCCCTTCTGTTTCTCGGGTTTTTTTCATTATATTGCTTTCTGGACTTGCCACAAGTGCCAGAATATGCATTTTTAACCATGCCAGTTTTGACGCCGGAATGCTTGCAATGGCAGGAAAAGAGGATCAGTATTCGCGCAGTTCTGCTGTATGAGCGGCTTCCGAGGGCCGGATCCTGCGGATTATCAGGGAATAGCTGTATGTGCTGTTTACCCTGACAGTTACGGTATCTCCCTCCTTATGATTCAGAAGGGCCCTGCCGATCGGGGATTCTACGCTTACAAGATTATTCAGTGAATCTTCGCGGATGGTAGAAACAATGGTATAGGTCTCTTCTTCATCGTCCTCCGGAATATAGACGGTTACATCTTTATTGATACCGGCCTCGTCCTCTTTTGCACTGTCTTCGATCACCTGCGCGGTGCGGATCATCCGTTCCAGAAAGCGGATACGGCTTTCATTCTGGTTCTTGGCTTTTTTAGCCGCGTGGTATTCGAAATTCTCCGACAGATCACCGTGTGCCCTGGTTTCCTTCACCTCTTCGAGAAGCTGCGGGCGCAGCTCGAGCTTTCTGTAATCAATTTCCTCCTGCATTTTTGCAAGATCGTCCTTTGTCAGCTGATTATGCATGAATAGCCTCCTGAATAGAATCAGACGCGAAAGCGTCCGGCTACTTATAGTAGCACAACAGTCGGAATCCTTGCAAAGCGATAATAGCAAAGCTATAATTGTAATTTATGATGAATATGAGAAATAAAAAGAACAAAAGAATTATAGCCGCGATTATCGCCATTCTGCTGGCGCTGGCTATGGTTCTGCCCTTCCTTCTCTCGGCGAGCGCTGCCGAAACCGGCGATTATTCCGGTGCCGGAAAAGCGAATGACTTCTCCAACAGCAGTACGGTCAAGAACGGGGTCACCATCGAGGGAGTAGACGTGTCCGGGATGGACCGGCAGCAGGTGCAGGAGACTGTCGACGGCATGATACGTGATATGCGGAATGCGATTGTCACAATGCACGGAAGGTCGGACGACCAGACTGTTACAGTACAGGCGGGGAACCTCGGGCTTAAATGGAGCAATACGGAAATGGTTGATGAGATCATGAAGCTCGGTCATGCTCCCAATATCATTGCCCGCTATAAAGAATCCAAGGATCTGGAAAAAAACGGGGCGGCATATCATATTGACCTTGATTTCGACAGGGATATGATACGCAGGTTCATAGAGGTCAACTGCACTGTCTACAACACGGCGCCGGAGGAAGCCAGGCTCCGCAGGGAGAACGGCACCTTTGTTGTAACCGGCGGCGCCACCGGTTATGCGGTGGACGAATCGGGAAGCGCGGATTCGTTCTACAGCTTTCTGAAGGACGAATGGGCAGGAAAGGATATTGACCTGTCATTGGAGTTCATTAAGAAGGAACCCCGCAACAAGGCGGAGGATCTGGTGAGAGTGCGGGATCTTCTGGGCACATATACCACTAATTATTCTTCCTCCAACAGTGAGCGCAGCTCGAACATCGCTAACGGATGCCGTCTGATCGACGGCAGTGTTGTTGCGCCGGGAGAGGAGTTCTCGGTACTCTGGCATATTACGCCTTTTACGGAGGCAAACGGTTATAAGCTTGCCGGCTCATATCTGGGAGACGAGGTTGTGGACAGTCTCGGCGGAGGCATCTGCCAGGTTTCCACTACTCTTTACAACGCCCTGATCCGGGCTGAGCTGCAGATTACCGCGAGGTCCAATCATTCCATGATTGTCGGCTATGTGCAGCCGTCCGAGGATGCCGCGATTGCCGAGTCGGCGGGAATGGACCTGAAGTTTGTGAATAACCTGGATTATCCGGTATATATTGAAGGCCTGATCTGGAACAAGTCTATTACCTTCAACGTATACGGAGTGGAGACGAGGCCGGCGGGAAGACGTGTTTCCTTTGAGAGCGAAACTCTCGAGGTGATACCGACTGAGGGATCCAGGGTCAAAAGGGATCCGGAGAAGGACGTCGGATATGTATCTGCCGCTTACGGGCACACAGGATATAAGGCTCAGCTCTGGAAGATTATCACAGGAAGCGACGGGCAGGTGTCCCGTGAACTGTTCAACAAGAGTACCTACAACATGACACCGATGATCATTACCGTAGGGACCAGGGGGACAGTGACGCAGGAGCTGGAGGCCGCGATCAGCGCGAATAATCTGAGCCAGATCCAGACAGCGGCAGCCAATGCGAAGGCAGCCATGCAGCCTGCGGAACCGCCTGCCCAGGCAGGACAGGAAGCAGCGCCGCAGGAAGGCGGGGCGCCGGCAGAAGCCGGAGAGGGAACCCAGCCCGCTGAAGGTATTGAGACTATAATTAATGAAAGCGACTTTGTGACAAATTAAGCTTATGGAGCTGCGTGCCGGGAAAATCAGTGAAAATGTACTGGACAGGAGTGTGGCAAAGCGCCTTGGGAAAAGTGCCTGCATGAGGCGCGGCCTTCTGTTTTCCGGTGAGACTTCCGCGCTTTGTGTGGATCCTGTAACAGTAAGAACAAACGATGCGGGGTTCCTTGCGGTGACCGCGGCAGCAAATGATACGCTCGCTAAGGGCATGCTTCCCGCAGAACTCCAGACAGTTGTTTTACTGCCGCCGGGAACTGAAGAGCAGACACTCCGTGACATTGAGGACCAGATTGCTGAGGCAGCCCGGCTCTATGATGTCAGGGTCACAGGGGGTCATACAGAGGTGACAGACGCGGTGACGAGGCCGATAGTAACAGCTTCGTGCAGCGGACGCGCGGTTGAGGGAACGCTGCCCGGCAGTATCCTTAAGGAGCCGGAAAAGCCTGCTCCCGGGATGGATATCATCGTCACAAAGTGGATCGGCCTTGAAGGAACCTTTCTTCTGGCTGCCGAAAAAAAAGACGAGCTGCTTTCCGTGCTGCCGTATTCAATTGTTGCGGCAGGACAGCAGATGAGAAACCTTCTGTCTGTCCGCTGCGAAGCTGAAATCCTGGTAAAAAGCGGTGTTTCGTGTATGTGCCATGCATCCGGGGGCGGCATCCTGGCGGCACTCTGGAAGATCGGCGGACTGACAGGGTGCGGTTTTAATGCAGAGCTTGGGGCGATACCCATCCGTCAGGAAACAATAGAGATTACCGATATATTCGGGCTGAATCCCTATGCGATGGCTTCTGCGGGATGCCTTGTCGCGGCTGCTTACGGCGGAGATACCATTGTCCGGAGACTCTGTGACGCCGGGATCAACGCTGTATGTATAGGAAAGCTGACACAGTCTAATGACAGGAGACTTTCCCTGGACGGAGAGTTTCAGTACATTAATCTCCCGGCACCGGACGAGCTTTTGAGTGTGCTGGATTAAATAACCCGAATACATTTTGTAAGGAGTGCTACACTGTATGAATACTTTGAAGGAAAGAATTCTGACCATCATCGAAAAAAACAGCAGAATCAACACCTCAGAACTGGCGATTATGCTTGGAACGGAAGAGGAGGAGATTACCTGCGCGCTCGCCGAGATGGAAGCAGACGGGATTATCTGCGGCTATCACACAATGGTTAACTGGGACAAGACAGGAATTGAAAAAGTGACCGCGCTTATTGAAGTGCGTGTTACTCCGCAGCGCGGGCAGGGCTTCGACAACATAGCGGAAAGAATTTTCAAGTATCCCGAAGTTGATACAGTTTACCTTATGAGCGGCGGTTATGACCTGATGGTGATTCTCGAAGGAAAGTCCTTAAAGGAAGTTGCGGGCTTTGTATCGAACAAGCTGTC
>JAEEGL014560402.1_pt1 | contig 13832 bp, 6 predicted proteins | sample 9134231 | NCBI WGS metagenome assembly JAEEGL01 (sample SAMN16246548, study PRJNA631951) | gut metagenome | biome: gut microbiome; feature: rumen; material: fiber-attached | host: Bos | place: Iran: Karaj | collected 2018-10
GGCGGCTTGGATAGACCTGGTGTTGAGGGTAACTCCATCTGATTTGACCCCGAAAGAGGAGGCTTGAAAGATTCTCTCCTGAGCGCTGACTGAAACAGCGATCAGAGCGGCGGTGAGGAAGGTTAGGATTCTTTTCATGGTTTGTATTATTACTGATTATTTGAAAGTCACGTCTATGCCAGGGTTGTTTTTGGCCACATTGGCCATTTCGTCCCGGTCGAACCGGACAGGCCCGGAGATGAATTCAGGGACATTATACGACTTCATCAACATCCGGTCATGTCCCATGTCCTTCTGCGGCATCAAGAAAGGTTTGGAGGCGTTGCCATTCTCGTCAATATGAGCGATAAACAAGCGGGAATATAGCCCGTCAAGCCTTCTGCTGGCCCATATGATCCAACGGCTATTGCCGCTCCAACTGTGGTAGCTGTCCGCATCCGGGCCGTTTACCTCGTCCAGAGTGTGGAAGGTGCCGTCTTTCAGGTCAATCATCCTCAATTCGGAATCCTTGTGCCAGATGGCGAAGCAACCATACTCAGTCTCGGCGAAGAGCAGGAACCTCCCGTCGGGAGAAACCCTGGGGAAAGTCGCGTCCTTTCCGGTTCTGATGGCGTTGTAAACCGTGTCCACCTTGTCGCCGAAAGAGAAAGTCTCCGGATTGAACGGCATCGAGCAGATGCTGTACCTGACATCTTTGTACCCCTGTGGCATGTCAGGCCGCTTTGTGGAGCAATAATAAAGAGTTTTTCCGTCAGGGGAGAAGGATGGGAATGTCTCCATCCTGGTCGTGTCCATGAGCATCGGAGATGAAGACACTTGATGGTTGTCGACATCGTAAACCACCACATCTGACTTGTAGTCGTACACCTCAATCCTGTTGGGGTTGGTGGAATGGAAGAACTGGGCTATATCGTTGACTGAGAATGCGATATATTTTCCTGACGGATGCCAATACGGATATACCAGGGCCGAGATAGTCTGAGGAGTCTTCGTGTTAAGTTTCTCAATGGAACCGTCCTTCCACACATAAGTTCCCCCGTTGGTAGCCCTCATGTGGAACATCATCGTGCCCGGATCCCTTCCTTTGAACGAATGGCAGTTCATACAGTTCCGGTCTGTCTTGTCGTTCGTAATGATCGGAGTCTCCTTGAAATCCTCGAGGCAACGCTGGTATAGCCCTAATTTGTTCCACGTCTCATAACCCGGATCGATCAGACGGTATGCCACGTATGGATCAATCCTGTCTTCTGACACGAAAATCGAAAACGGCCTTCTGGACACATACTTACCTCCTTCTTTAATCCCCACAGTCACAGATATTTCCGAACCGGGTATAGCGATTTCTCTCCAACTGTTTTCCGGTATGCTGAACCCGCCCTTTCTGGATTTAAGGACTAATTTCTTTCCGGCGTTCTCAAGAATGGCGACACCTTTAGTTCCTTCTCCAAGCGAAAAACTCAAAGGGGCGATATTCGGGGGTACCGTGACAGCCTTGTAGTCCGGGAATATCGCCGCTTCTGCCGCATCGGGAGCAGGGTATTCCACCTTCGGGACACATGAGGCCGCTATCAGGGCCATTATTGAAAACAGAGACGCGACCTTTCTCATTGGTTATTCACTCTCATTATATAGTACCAGAAAGTGTTCTTGTACTTATCCGGAGATAGTTTATTCTCAATCCTGGACTTGAAATCATTGTATTTCTTGAACACCTCTGAAGAGACCCCCACTTTCTTCCAATACCCCTTATCAATTTCAGACAACATGCATGCGGCCTCGGCAAAAGAGACAGGAAGCTCAGGAAGGGCTTCTGTCCCATAGAATTCGTCCAGCATGTCCTTGAACTTGTCCATATCGCAGTCCAGCAAATACATGACTCCAAGATACTCAACGGCTTTATGGTAACTTGGATTCGCTCGGATGATGTCTTTCAAATCCTCATCGACGCCCCTGACCATGGATATGAAATCGGTCTTAGGTATGCAGCTCCGCTTGGGACCGAGAACAGGATCCGCCTCGACCGCCTCGTCATTGTTGAGGAAAGGCCTGTAACCTTGGGCGACATTCTTCCAACCATGGATGTTCTCGAGAATACCGATGTACTTTTCGGCGACTGGGTATGCTCCATAGACCAGGTTGGTCTCTATCAGCCTATTGACCATTTCCGGGTTCGCATCCTGTTCATCCAGCACATTGGTCTCCATGGCCATCCTCTGCGCGAATGCGATGTGTCCCATGGACCAATAGGTGTCACTCAGGAGCTTACCTGTCTCTTTTGTCATATTCCAAGGCACAAGGATACCGTCCGACCCTGCCTGAGTGTAGGTGAACGCCTTGTCGGCCAGCTGTCCAGTCTCGGCCAGAGCCATATTCAGGCGAGAGAGTTTCAAATAATCTACCTGGTGATCGTCATCGATATAAGACTTGATGATTTTTTCCGGATCAAATGATGATGGCGCCTCGCGCTTGCAGGCGGTCATCAGGCTCAGAATTGAGAGTATCAGGCAGGTGAGACTATGCTTCGTCATTACGCGAATATACAAAAAAGAGGACGGATTCACTAAGGACCCGTCCCCCTTTCAGAGATTATTTAGAATGCTATTAATTCCAGTAAGGATTACCGATAGTCTCCTCCTCAGGGACCTCCCAAATGAGGGTAGGATTAGCACTCTTCGTCCAGTGATTGGAACCCTTGCGGTAGTTGGAGATGTCTCCCCAGCGCTTTGCGTTAAGGAAGCTCCAGTCACCTTCGCCCCAGAACTCGATTCTCCACTGGAGTTTCACGTCCTCAAGGCTTCCTGTGCTCGTCATAGCGGTCTCCCCGGCCTTTGTACGGGCTGCGAGCAGTTTGTCAAGAGTGGACTTGGCACCAGAAGTGTTACCCTGCTGCGCATAAGCCTCGGCGAGCATCAGGTAAGCAGCGGAAGAACGATAGTAAGGGTAATCGGTGAGCCAAGTTGAGTTGTCATGGATGGTCTTGCCGTCCCTTGATTCTGTGGCAGCGTACTTCAGGTTGGTGTACTTAGGCACCATGATACCTGCGTGGAAGGTGGTATCGGCTCCGACCTGGTTGACTGTGTAGAAAGGATAGGCAACATCGGCGCTGGCGATACGATCCTTACGGAAATCGGCGTCCGGAATCTTGTTGTAGAGATCCGCATCAATCTGCCAAGCGTTCTCCATGTTTCCGTTCAGCAATGGGTTCTGAAGGACGAAAGGGATAGCGCTCTTGCGGGTAACGTTCGCTCCGACAGATTCGGAAGCCTCCCAACCGAAGATTACCTCGGGATTGACTTTGAAGTTGAAGAAAGCGTTCTCGTCAGAGTTGAAGCCATCCACGAAGCCATGACCAGCGGTGATCTGGGCCACGCTAACGAGTTTCTCGTTCGACATACCCCAGTTAGATTCAGAAATGAAGTTGGGATACTTGGAAACGATATCGTTAGCAGCGGTAGCGGCGATGTCCCATCTGTGGCAGTCGAGGGCGGCGCGGGCAAGGAGGAACTGAGCGACACCGAGGTCGATGTCGTAGAGCTTGCTTTCCGTATCGCCCTGTGTATAGCCGATGGACTCGTTGAAGTATTTGACGGCGGTCTGGAGATCGGTGATGATCCTATCCCAAGTTTCCTTGACACTCAGCGGAGCGACAGGGGTATTATAGGCATAGTTCTCGTAGATCGGCCATCCCTTGGCAGTCTCAGAGTCGGGAGCGGTAAGATCGGTGTAGATCTCCATGAGCTCCATGTATCCGAGAGCATAAACAACAAGGCAACGGGCGCGATAGTCCTTCAACATGGCTTGGGTGGCGCCGGAAGACTTCTCGATGGTCTCAACAGGGATGTTCTGCATGACCTTGATAGCATTGGATATCTTGATACATGCGGAGATGTAGTTGGCGTAGTTGGCGACCACATCTGCGTTGTAACGATAGTAAGGGAAGTCGTTGGCGACGGAATACCAGTTAGAGAATACACCGGCGTGGCCGGCGTCAGGACCGGAAACAATGTCACCGATGAGCATGTCGTGGGCAAGCTTATGGGTGGCGTCGGCTGACCAGCGGTTTCCATATCCCTTAGTCAGTTTGGTGTCGTACACCATCATCTGCGTAGGCATGGTGTTGGCCATACCTTCGAGAGCGAGTTTGATCTTCGATTCGTCGCCACTCAAGAAGATATTCTCATTGATATCCTCAACAGTGAACTTGTTAGGGTTGGTGACGTTAAGACGATCACCGCAAGAAACCAGAAGACCAAGAGCAACAGCAATAGAAATGATTTTATATGTTTTCATATCTCTGTGTCTTATTAATTAAAAATCAAGCTTGACTCCGAAGATTACATTCGCCATCTGTGGATAAACGCACTGGGCGACATCGTAACCACCGACTGCTGACAGAGAAGGATCAATACCCTTGTGGGCGGAGAAGAAGACCAGGTTGTCAGCCGACACATAAGCGCGGAGACCGCCAATATGGACCCTTTCGGTTATCTTCTTAGGAAGTGTGTATCCGAGAGTGACGTTCTTCAGACGCAGGTAGGAAGCGTTGAAGAGGGCCATGTTAGTGAACTGCCAGCTTCCGATCGTATTACCGTCATAGCGGCAGGTACGGCCGTTGGCCCACCACTGCATCGGGAAATAGGCGCCTGTGTTGGACTCGTTGAAGGTGGCGCCCACAGTCTCTTGAGCGACCCAGCTGTCACCCTTGTTCCAGTCTGCAGCGAGGGAACTGGTGCGGTACATCATCTCACCGAACTCACGTGAGAAGAACTTACCGCCGATCTGGTAAGCGAAGACCATGTTGAGATCCCAGTTCTTCCAGCGGAAGCTGGAGGTGAGACCACCCATGATGTCAGGAGTGGCGGAACCATATTCATACTGAGAGGCATCGGCGGAGACAAGCGTCTTCACATCATCGCCTTCTTTATGATTGGCATAACGACCACCGTGAGCAAGGTTGCCTTTCTCATCCTGATGGACATCGGCATAGGTCACATGGTGCCAGTACATAGGAAGACCGGTGGCCTCATCAACGCCTGCATACTTGTAAAGATAGAGGTTATAGATGTCACGGCCCTCTCCGCGGAGATAGAGCTTACCCTGGCCGGCGTTCTGTCCACCAGTGGCGGCCCAAGTCTCGGAAGCAGCGGTCCATGTTCCTTCAGGAAGTTCTGAGGTCTTAGGATCCCATACAGGAAGCTGGCTGTCAGGAACGTCCACAAGAATGGTGCGGAAGTGGGTGAGGTTGAGGCTCACGTTCCAGTTGAAATCCTTGTTGCGGATAATATCGCTGCTGAGCTCGAACTCAATACCGGTGTTGCGGAGTTTCGCGCAGTTACGGGTGTGGGTTGTGTTCGCCATATTGGCGAGAGGAGAGACAGCCTGGTTGAACAGGGAGTTCGTCGTGAGGTTGTTGTAGTAGTCAATCGCACCGGAGATCCTGCTATTGAAGAGAGTGAAATCGAGACCGGTGTCGAACTGATGCACATGCTCCCATGTGATGTCGGTATCGACAAGTCCGGGGGAGGAGAGGCTGAATACCTCAGCCTGGCCGGTTCCGTTAGAAACAGCTTTCCAACGGGAAACACCGTAAGACCAAGTCGGATTGATATAGTAAGAAGTCACACCATTCTGGTTACCGGTGACACCATAGCTTGCGCGGAGTTTAGCGTTGTCAAGCCATGTCTTGGTGCCTTCCATCCAGGGCTCGGAAGAAATTCTCCAACCAGCTCCCACAGACCAGAAGTTACCCCAACGGTTTTCCTTGATGAACTTGGATGAACCATCACGGCGGAAGGAACCGGAGAGATAATACTTCTCATCATAGATGTAGTTGGCGCGTCCGAGATAGGACTCAAGGCGGAAGTCATCCAGCTGCCATTTGTCGTTCTCGTAACCACTGATATTGCTGAAACGTGAAGTGAAGTTACCAGGCATGACATATCCGGAGAGGAGCTCATCGGCAGAAGCGTACTGGACAATCTCGGCGTGGAGATCCTCATACTCATGACCGACCATAGCGTCGAAGTGGTGCTTACCATATTCGCGGTTCCAAGTGAGGAGCTGCTGGGTGTTCATGACTGTCCTGTTCATCCTTCTGAGCATCATACCTCCACGAGATGCTCCACGGCCGGCCTCATGGTTCATGTAACGGAGGTTTCTGGTGGAATATTCCTCCATGGTGAGGTTGCCAGTGAATTTGAATCCGTAAGGAAGGGTTATCTCTGTGAACACCTTAGGGGTCCAGGTCTGGTTCTGGAAGGTGGACTGGTTGGTCTCGGTCTCCCAAAGGAGGTCGCGGTTGAAGTTGGTTCCGACGTTCTTACCGTCGCCAAGAGGTGAATAAGTGGGGCCGGTGGCGACAACCTTGTTGCCGTCATTATCCAGTTTCACGTTACCATTGGCGTCATACTCGTAAACAGAGATGATCGGAGGATACATCTTGACATAATACATAGTGTTACCAGAGGCACCACCAGCGCCACGATTCTGCCAACGGGTGGCCATGGTGCGGGTGTTTGTGTTGGCGTAAGACACGTTTGCACCGACCTTGAGCCAGTTGGTGATCATGGCGTCAACGTTGGCGCGGCCGCTGTAACGCTTGAAGCTGGAAGCCACGAGGTAGGAAGGCTCGTCAAGGTAGCCGAGGGAAAGATAGTAATGCATCTTCTCGTTACCTCCCCTCGCTGAGATATTGTAATCCTGGCGGAAGGCCTTCTTCATAAGGATGTCGCGGTAGCTCTCGTTGTAAAGGAGTTTCGCATTCGGATTGATCTTTCCGTCAGGGTTCACAAGATAAGCGCCGCTCATCGTGGAGGATGATTTACTGCCGGAACCTGTGGTGGTATATTGAGCTCCAGGGACAGAGTAAGCCATCCAGTTGCCAAGTCCGTTCTCCTCGAAGGAGGTCTCACTTCCGGTATAGTCGAAAAGGTGGGCGCTGGCGAACTGCCTGGCCTCCTGATCGGAGTGGTTCGGATTGTTGAAATTGGTATAAGGAACACCATTGGCATCCACGCCTGGGAGGCCAGTGCCATCAACACCGTAACGATAGGAGTTATAGATACTCCTCCAAGCATACTCGTAGTAATCGGCGGCGTTGTCGATCTCAGCGGAGTTGTAGGGGCCAACGAAGTTGAAACCAACCCTGCTCTCAAAAGAGATCTGAGACTTTCCAGCCTGACCGGCCTTTGTGGTGATGAGAACGACACCGTTAGCTCCACGGGAACCGTACAGGGCCGTAGAGGCGGCATCCTTCAAGATGGTCACTGAAGCGATGTCCTCAGGATTCAGGCGGGAGAGAGGGTTCTCCAACGCATTCTGGTTAGCTGCGGCGGGCTGTGCCGCTACACCATCGATAACGATGAGGGCTGAAGCAGCGTCGGCTGATGCGGAGGAAATACCACGGATACGAATACCCATATCGAAACCAGGCTGGCCGTCGGTTGCGGCGACGCGCAGACCAGGGGCGGCTCCCTCAAGCATACGGGACACTGTGGAAGTGTTCTGAGCTGAGATAGTTTCAGATTGGATAGCAGAGAGGGATCCTGTGAGATCCTTACGACGAGCGGTACCGTAACCAACGACGACAACATCGTCCAGAAGGAGGGTGTCATCTTCCAGGATTACGTTGAGAGTACCACGGTTTCCGACAGGCATGGTGACCGTCTTGTAACCGATGGAGCTGAAGACCAGTTCGGCGTTAGCTCCCACTTTTATGCGGAAGTTACCGTCAAGGTCCGTGATTACGCCCGTATTGGTACCCTTGACCATGATACTGGCGCCCGGAATGGCTTCGCCCTTTGAGTCAGTCACTTTACCTGTGACCGAGTTCTGTGCGAAAGCCTGTACTCCTACAGTTAGGAGTATCAGCAATGCCGTAATGAAACGTTTACCCATAAAATGAATGATTTAAAAGGATTTAGTTGCTATTGGTCGAATTTTATAAAATACCTTATTTTTATTAAATGATTTGTAAGTACTTAAACTTTAAATTATTAGCAAATCAGAATAAAAACATTAATCTTTTTTAACACCCTATAATACCAATATAACTTGACAAATATATAAACAAATAAAAAAAAATACAACAATCCCGCCCTCAATGTGGTTTGAGGCGGTATTCTATTAAACTTCATTACTTTTTCGGAATAATACCACAGAAAAACACCAGGCTTCGTCGCTCAAAGAGCACCCCCTCTCAGAACTAGCTGAGAGGGGGCTTTTTTACTAAAATAAGGTATTTACTACTAATCCATAACCAATTTAATTATTCTGTTTATGAGTAAACGTTTCATTACGACAATGTTAGCGCTCCTGATCATAGGCGCGCAAGCATTCGCCCAAAACGCGGTCTCCGGCAAGGTGACCGACGGGAAGGGTGAGCCGATTCCGGGCGCAAGTATCATGATCAAGGGTACTCAGACCGGAACTATGACTGGCGTGGATGGATCCTACAGCCTCAATGTGAGGTCTGGAGCCACCCTCGTTTTCTCCTGCATCGGATTTGAGACACAGGAAGTTGTTCCTGGCTCAAGATCAGTTGTGAACGTTGTCCTCGCCGAAGATTCCGAGATGCTCGAGGAGGTCGTCTATGTCGCTTACGGTACAGCGAAGAAGAAAGACCTCACCGGATCGATCTCGACCATCAGCGAGCAGAACATCGTGGTTCAGGCCCAGGGTTCAGTCACCCGCGCCCTTGAGGGACAGGTCGCCGGTCTGCAGACCTCCATCGTTGACGGTCAGCCGGGACTGGATATGGGTATCCGTATCCGCGGTATCGGTACCGCCAACGCCAACAACGCGAATGCCCTGATCATCATCGACGGCACACCCGCCCTTGAGGGAACCAACGTGCTCTCGTCCATCAACAGGAATGATATCGAGAGTATCACTGTCCTGAAAGACGCTGCCTCTACCGCATTGTATGGATCCCGCGGCGCCAACGGTGTAGTCCTCGTGACCACCAAGAGCGGAAAGCAGGGCAAGACCAAGATCTCCTTCGAGGCCCGCGCCGGTATCAACACCATCGGTGCGAACAGCTCCTTCAAGAAGGTTGGAGACGGAGGAGCGGCAGAGCTTTACGAGTTCGCCTGGCAGTCCATCTACAACGATGTATATTACGGGAAGGGCTCTAACACCTCTAACCTTGCCGGCAACGCCGCGGCAGCCGCCGAGTTCGCCTCACAGCACCTCTTCGACTACACCGGCAACGCCACCGGCGGATTCAGCCGGAACGGTCTTGGCAACAAGATGGCATACAGCGTTCCCGGGATGACGGTGACTCCTACCGGCAGCGGGACTTCCGCTTCCGGAACGATGTCCGGCGCCTATCTCGTGGGCACCGACGGTAAGATCAATCCCAACGCTACCCTACTATATAAGGGCAATGGTGAAGGATCCGTTCAGGATGTCCTCCTTACTCCTCGTTTCCGTCAGGAATACAACATCTCCGCTTCCGGAGCTACCGACAAGGTTGACTATCATGTATCCCTGGGTATGCTTTCCGATCCATCTTACATCGAGTGGTCCGGTTTCAAACGTTACACGGCCCGTTCCAATGTCAACGCCCAGGTTACAGACTGGCTGAAGGCAGGAGCGAATTTCTCTTATACCCATCGTAAGATCAATTCCCAGTCCACCCGTTGGGGACGTAACCCTGGTTATGTTACCCAGAACGTGTTCACTTGGGTTGACTCCAGCACAATCCTCGACCAGATGTATGCCCGCGACAAGAGCGGCAATTTCATAACCAACAACGACGCCACATCCAAGTACTACGGTGAGAGAATGGCGAATGTCAACTACGGACGTAACTATCCTAATGTATCTAATAGCTACTCCCCGTTCGGATACACCGCAACCCCTTGGAGCTTCAACCTCCCTCTGTTCTATTCGCAGGCTGAATATTCACAGACCTACGACGACATGACGATGAAGGGCTATGCCAGAGCAAATTTCCTGAAGTACTTCTCTGCGGAGGCCAACATCTCCTACGACAAGACTTTGGAGACTCTGGTCCGTTTCTGGAACACCGAGTCAGCTCATGACATGAACGGACTTGCCGCTTCATACGGATCCGCGATCAGAAGGTTCAAGAACGATTATGGCGTGCTCAACACCCAGCAACTCCTAAACTACAACCAGGACATGGGCAAGCATCATGTTGACGCCCTCCTTGGCCATGAGTACTACCAGTATGATTATGAGCAGCTCCACCTTGCGGGAGCTCACTCCCTGATCAATGATTTCCAGGGCTATGTCAACTTCCTCGGAACGGCCTCCTACTCCACCTTCGGACAGGGTGCTGGCGGCGGTCTCAACAAAATGAGGATGGAGTCGTACTTCGCGCGTGCCAACTACATCTATGACAATAAGTATTATGTCTCCGGATCCATCCGCCGTGACGGCTCCTCAAAGTTCAAGAAAGTGGAGAACCGTTGGGGTACCTTCTGGTCTGTCGGTGGTGGCTGGAGAATCAGCGCCGAGCCTTGGATGGAAGGTACGAAGAACTGGCTGGACAACTTGAAACTCCGCGCGAGCTACGGTGTCATCGGTAACCAGAACGGTATCGACATGTACTCCGGTTACCAGCGTTGGGGATATAGCGGAAGCAACTGGACCGCTGCCTCAGCCAATTATCCTCAGACGGTTAGCTTGTCCAAGTCCGCATGGGTCAATGACAGCCTCACATGGGAGAATGTCCACACGACCGACGCCGGTCTTGACGCGTCCTTCTTCGGCGGTAAGTTGACAGCGACCTTCGACTTCTTCAACAAGCACACCGTCAACGCCGTTTGGGGCAAGAACGCCTCCATCTTGGCCGCGGGACAGGCTTCGCTGCCTCAGAATACCGCTGGCATCCGCAACCGTGGCTACGAGTTCGACCTGGCTTACCAGCCCGTCCATACCCAGGATTGGGACGTCATCCTCTCAGTCAACGGGACTCACTACAACACCATCCTCACGGACATTCCAGAGGGACCTGATTACACCTATCAGGCAGCCCCTGACGCATGGTCCATGCAGGGTACCGGTGCTGGACAGACCGAGTACCTACGTGGTGTCGGCAAGGACTACTTCAACATGTACATCTACCGTTATGGCGGTGTGGCAGGTAATCCTGACCTCAAGTATTACGGTTCTGACGGAACATGGCACACGGGTTATACCAAGGGAGACAAGGATGCCGGACACGCCCTGTTCTGGCACAAGGTCTCAGCGGATGATGTCAAGGCCGGCACATTCGGTTCAGTCAGCGAAGGTGACGACGTCCTTGTCGCAAACAGCGCCCTCGCTACCCGCTATGAGATCGGCGACGCCATCCCTGAGCTTTATGGTGGTTTCTCCGCCTTCGTGCGCTTCAAGAATCTGGACCTCTCGGCACAGTTCTCTTACCAGCTTGGCGGTAAGTTCCTCAGCCTTGACTACGGCTCCAACGAGTGCGGTAAATACATGAGCGGATTCAACATTAAGGAAGGTCAGTCAATGTCATCCGAGCTCATCGGCAACACTTGGAGTGAGAGCAACCAGAGCGCCAAGTTCCCGATGAACTTCTACTCCGGCGACCAGACCGCCTCCGGTGCCACCCAGGCCACGTCCGGTATCAACCCGACCGATCTCTGCGTGTTCAGCGCCAGCTACCTCTCCATCAAGAATATCACCCTTGGCTACACGCTTCCCAAGAAGCTCGCCAACAAGATCAAGATGAGCAACCTGCGTGTCTACGCTTCCGCCGATAACCCCTGTCTGCTCTTCAGCCACTCAGGTGTTGACCCTCGCTGGTCCATGACCGGTGGTATCGAAGTCGGTGCCTTCTCTTATCCTTATTTGAGTGTTTACACTTTTGGTGTCAACGTTGACTTCTAGTGAACTTTTAAATAGAATGATCTTATGAAAAAGTTTATATTGATACTCGGTTCTCTTGCGGCCTTATTCGCCACTTCCTGCGGTAAACTGCTGGATGTCACTCCTCCTAACAATATTACGGATGAGCAAATCCAGGAACTGATGGTGAACGGAACGGAAGAACAAAAGCAGATGGTTCTCAACGCCATCGCCGCTCCAATGGTCAAATATTTCAACATGTGGAACATCCCCTGTGGAAGCACCGGAGCTCTTGCCCCGATGACCTACTGCTATCAGGGAATCGAATGGGCGCGCACTCTTCAAGGAAATGATGTCGCGTTCGGCTATAATAACCAGACAAACCAGCTCGCCGGTGCCCCTTACTATGATGGCACAGCCCAGTACAAGAACGGTGACTTCACCGGTAACTACGCCCACTGGGCCGGCTACGCTTATTGCATCAGTCAGGCCAACCTGCTACTCAGCTATATGACCAAGGAGGCTGCCCAGCAGAGCGATCTAGCCAAGGATGGCCGTGTCCGCGGCCTTTGCGTCCGCGCCTACAGCTACATGTGCCTTATGGAGGAGTATTGCCAGCCTTACCTGAGCGGCGGTAGGGAGAAGCTCGGAATGAGCCTCTACACCGAATACTCTCCGGGCCAGACGCCTGTCGCCCGTTCTTCCGCTGAGGAGACTTGGAACTTCATCAAAACCGATCTCGAAGAAGCTGCGACCCTCGCTTCCGTAATCGGCTATACAGCTGATTATGACAAGCTTCAGGACTTCGATCAGGGTCTTGCCAACTTCCTGCTTGCCCGCGCTTGCATACTTACCGGCGACTGGGCAAGGGCCATTACAGCCTGTGATGCCATCATCAACAGCGGAGCTTACAAGTTCATCGAGCAGCAGTACTATGGCGGACACAACTCAGGTACAGACATGACCGCCGAGAACCTCGAGTTCCTGCCCGAAAACAACGCTTTCACCGGCCTGAAGCACAACACCGAGTGTATCCTGGGTTACATCAAGACCTCGTCTTACAACCCTTCTACCCAGAGCGACCTCTGCGCCCACTTCACCCGTCTCGCCAATCCGTTCGGAGCCTATTCCGCTTCCGCCTCCTGCGCCCGTATTGACGACCGTCTCTACAACAAGATCGCTGACAACGACTTCCGCAAGGACGCCTTCTATCCCGAGCAGATCACAAACTACAACTTCCTTGGTAACAGCCTCGGAATTGTCCCTAGCCACAGCGCCCTCAAGTTCGCGGCAACCTACGGAATCAAGGATGGTGGTGAAGGTCATTCCACTATTTCTGATGTGGGTGAGCAGGAGTTCTGCAAGTTCCGTCTTTCAGAGGTTTACCTCATGAAGGCTGAGGCCCAGGCCCAGAGTGGTAATGACGCGGCAGCGAAGACTACCCTGAACGCCCTTCTCGCCGCCCGTACAAAGGAAGGCGCCGAGACCCTGACCTGCGACAACTATCCTTCAATGGCTGGTTTGAGCGCTCTCCAGATGGTCCAGCTCCAGTACAGGATCGAGATGTGGGGTGAGAACGGCCGCGAGTATTTCAACAACAAGCGTTGGAATATCAACGTCAACCGTTCTGGTTCCACCACTCATGTCGCTACCGGCATGACCCTCAACTGGCAGGATATGACCATTGAGATTCCTACGAACGAGATTGAGAACAACCCTCTTTGCGAAAAGGATTAATTTTTGAACGCACCCTTCACGGGTTTGCGTGACATCTCGAAATGAAGCTTGGCTCCATCCTTGATACGGTCGTACCGGATACTGGGGGAGCCAAGTTTTTTACCGTCCAGGTAAGCGGCCTTGATGTAAACCGCGTCCTCGCTCCAGCCCTTTGTTGTCACCTCGATCTTCTTACCGTTCGAGAGGGTCACGCTCATTCCCGGGACGCAAGGGGAACCGACATAGTACCAGTCGGCTCCGGGGCAGAAGGGATAGAATCCCAGGCAGTTGAA
>JAEEGL015425649.1_pt1 | contig 13832 bp, 23 predicted proteins | sample 9134231 | NCBI WGS metagenome assembly JAEEGL01 (sample SAMN16246548, study PRJNA631951) | gut metagenome | biome: gut microbiome; feature: rumen; material: fiber-attached | host: Bos | place: Iran: Karaj | collected 2018-10
CCGGGCAAAGGGTGACGAGAGCATGTGGCCCGCCGTGGTGCTCGATACGGCCCAGTGGCTCTACCTGGAGCGCTCCAAACTCGACCCCAACTCAGTCATCACCGAGCGGGACTTGAGGCTGGCCGTTACCAGTCCCCGGTGTATCAAACGCGCCATTAAAAACATCAAAGAAAATGAACAACCAGAACAACCAACGAACAGGAAGGCCGACATCAATAGCGAGGCTGCTCGACAAGAGCGTCAGAGCGACTACTTCGCCAACTTTGCCGACCTTGCCCAATCCCAGGATCGTCGCGGCACGGGAACGGTATAGCGACCGGCACGCTTTCCTGGAAGCCTACACACCCGGCAAGAGCAAGCCGGTGCTCGACGAGCGCGAGTGTTCGATAGGCGACAGCCCGACGCTGGCAATGGCTGACATCGCCTGGGGGAAAGGCACCGCCGTGCTGCTTGTGGCCGCTCAGCTTTACAGCCTCAACGAGCACACCAACGCCACGGTGAAGATGACCGGCCAACAGGCCCGCGAATGTGCCGAGATAATCGCGTCCGACCCCGACTATCAGGGGCTCAAGGCCGACGAGCTGGCCCTGTTCTTTGTCAGACTTAAAGCCGGCAAGTACGGGCACTTCTACAACGCCGTGGACACGCTTCACGTCACGACAGCCCTGCAACAGTTCACCCGCGAGCTGGTGGCCAAGCGCTACAAGTGGTTCGAGGAGCTGGAGAGCGAGGCCCGCGAAGCAGAACAGCGAGAACACGCCAAGACCTACCTCCGGCCCGATGAGTTCAGGGCATGGAAGGCGCAATATATGGCACGACAGAATGGTGACAATTAGCAACAGCGAGCTCGACCAATGCCTCAGACTGCTCAGGCGCCTGGTTGACTATGCCGGTGGCGATGAGACGCGCGACCGCGAGAACCGCCGGCAAGCCCAGCGCCTGATGGCTCAGCTCGCCAAACGGAAAGACAATACCCGCCAACATGGTAAACTTATCAAAGTGGCCAAAGCCTAAAATTATCGTCGCCATAGATCCCGACGTGGAGCGTAACGGAGTGGCGACCGTTTTCCCGGAGATCCGCGAGCTCCACGTCCAGACGCTCCCGTTTGCCCAGCTTCTCGACTACCTTCTTGCACAGTCCAAGAGATACGAGACCGAGGGGAAAGCCTGGAAGGTTATCATCGAGGCCGGCTGGCTGAGCAAGACCAACTGGCACCTCAAGAAAGAGGACACCAAACTCAGCGCCGCCGCCAAAGGTAAGAGCGCCGGACGTAACGAGCAAGTCTCGCGGCTGCTGGGCGAAATGTGCGAGCACTGGAAAATACCCTTCGAGTTTGTGAAGCCACTCCAGAAAATATGGAAGGGCCACGACAGGAAGATCACCGCCGCCGAGCTGGAGCAAGTGACCGGCAAGAAGATCAGGACAAACCAAGAAGGCCGCGACGCGGCACTGCTGGCCTGGACACATGCCGACCTGCCTGTCTCGATTGACTTCAAAACTTTGAAGGCTTTATTCTCATAGAGTTTTACAGGTAATTTTCTAATCAGTTCAATGTGATAAAGATTGTTTCATAACTATCCACCCTCGCCGCGATGGCGCGGGTGAGGCAACACCCGGCCCGGGAAGGGCAGCCAAACATTAGGAATAGTTTTTTCATAGGTTAAGAAAATTAAAAAGTTAAACAAAACGAACACCGCCACCCGTGAGGATCGCGGTGAAACGCCCGAGATACACAAAACGGAGTAAACGCCCCAATGCCCTGGGGTTGTTGATTGCGGGTTCGACTCCAGCCTCATGGGCGCACAGGCCTCCTGGGATAGGGGCCGAGTCGATAAGTAGCTCAACGATGAGAGAGCGCCAGGATCACAAGCTCACACATACCCCTGGAGGTTGTCGGTGCAAGCCCGACCGTCGGCGTCCCATAGCATCCGTTTTTAATTCTTTGACTCATAATTTAGAAATTTCAAGAACTTTTAATCAACAATCAATCAATCCGGCCCGTCGTGATGATGAGCCGGACGGCATCACACCAGCTGCAGGTGATTTTGCAGCGACCAAGACTAAAAATTACAGCTATGACAGAACAGCAAAATTTATGGTTAGAACTTTTCAAAGTCACTAACGACGTGGCAAAGGCCGACGAAGCCTACGACCACATCATCGAAAAGAGCGCAAAAGTGGAAACGTCACCAACCGACGCCCTGGAGGATGGCATTTATATCTGCTTCAAGGACGGCAAGCGCTCACTGTTTGACGAAATGATGGTGTATAACACCGAAAACGTCACCCATGTCGGCATCAAGCTCGGACACCTCGCCCTGGGCGTCGCCCTCAAGGATCTGGGCGAACATGAGCTTCCCAGGAACAAGAACGGCAACTTCATTATCAACACCTGGGACGCGCTCGACGACTACGACGGTAAGGGTAACACCGAGCGGCTGAAAAAGGCCGGCCTCGATTTTGAGCTGGGCGCCGGTCAGTGGATCCCGTCTCTGGGCGAGCTTCGCTTCATCTTCATGCACGTCAAGCAACTCGACCAGGCACTCACCGCCCTGGGCGCCGATCCGTTTGTTAAAGACTGGTACTGGTCGTCCACTGAGTACGGTGTGAATGACGCATGGTACGTCAGCTTTAGCTATGGCTACGTCGGCAGCTACGACCGTACCAACACCTACAGGGTGCGGGCCGTGGCGGCATTTTAATCTTTGTCCTTTGACCTTTAACCGGGCTGGTCAACCAGCCCGGAGGTACTTGCAGAAACCTCGTCGCGGCTGTAGCGTCGGAGCGAACACGCTAACGGTTGTAAAGAGCCTAGGAGCAGTCGCGACGCCCTAACACCCAGCCCTGGAGTGGGCACGTTAATAATTTCTCATTTGATAAGGTTTTCATGATAAAGTTTTAAGTTTTGTTAATGGTATTAGAAGGTTAATTAGTTAAAACGCCCCGGTGTCCGCGATGGATGGAACGGGGCAAACATCACACCGCGACAGGTGTAATTTCTGCAACCGTCGCGGCTGAGACACCTGGCACCGGGAAGGGCAAGCAATTAAAAGTATAGATTTTTTCATGACTTGCCAGCCCGTCCGCGAGGCCCGGCTGGCTTTCCTATCACATGGAGGTGGCCGGTTTAACACCGGCACGGAATTAAAAGGCCTCGGCACGCCTCCATGATTTTTGAACGTAACGATACGACAATATAAAATGAAACAGTTAACAATTTTCGGCGATGTAGAGCAGCCGGTCAAGAAACGGCGGAACGGTGGAAGTCAAAACCCTATCGTGTTCAGGGACTACGAGAGCTTCATCGCCAAGTTTTCAGACCATCCGAGAACCACCGACGAGTGCTGGACGCCCCAGGACGTCTATGAGGCCGTCGTCGATTATGTGGGCACGCTGGTGGATATGACCGACAGGCTGGTGCTGCGCCCCTTCTACCCTGGTGGCGACTATATCAACGCCGAGTACCCAATGGGGGGGGTAGTCATCGACAACCCGCCCTTCTCGATATTCAGCAAGATCGTGCGCTTCTACTGCGAGAACGACATCCCCTTCTTTTTGTTTGGGCCCGGGCTCACGATTATGCAATGCGCCGAGCTTTGCACGTCGGTGCACGTCTCGACGGACATCACCTACAGCAATGGCGCAAAAGTGCGGAGCAACTTCGTCACCAACCTCACGCCTGACATCGTGGCCATGACCGCCCCGAGCCTCGACAGGGCCATCGCGGCGTGTCCGTCCCAGAACGTGCGCGTCAACCTCCCCAGCTATGTGACGCCGGACAATGTGCTGAGCACGTCGAACCTCAACTCGATCTGCCACGGCGGCATCGACTTCAAGGTCAGACGCTCGGAGTGTGTGGTCATCAGGAACCTGGACAGGCACCCGAAGCAGTTGTTTGGGAAGCATCTGCTGTTAAGCGATTCTGCCGCCGGTTTGGCGGCAGCCAAACTGGCGGCAGCCAAACTGGCGGCAGCCAAACTGGCGGCAGCCAAAAACGAGCTCGTTATCGAACTGAGCGCTCGGGAGCGCCGTATTATCGACCGCCTCAATGCGGCGGTCGATAATGAGCGGGACGACAACGGAAATTAGCGGAAATTAGCGGAAATATTTCCCATTATATCAACAAATAAATATGAACGAAATGAAACAGCGAGAATTTGATGAGAACCTGGCCCGCGAGATAACCGCCGGAGTAGGAAGCGCCAGGGGTTGTGAGATTGTGACCCGCGACGGACGCCCGGCCAGGATCGTGAGCTGGAACGCTAAAGGCAGCCACCCCATCGTGGCCCTTGTGGATCTGGGCCCGCTCGAGAAAGCCCACCAGTACACGATTGAAGGCAAGACCGACAGCCGCGACAACGTAAAAACCAACAGCGACCTGCTGATCAACATGCCGGACGATGAGTGAGCAGGTGATGAATAAGAAGAAGGCCGTCGAGATACTCCAGGACTTCAACGACTACCGGCGCAATGTCGGGATTTATGACGTGGATGAGCCATGCGAGCCAAAGAACAGCGCCACCGACATCGGTAAAGCTATCGACGCGGCCATCGCTTTGCTCACCCCAAGCGAGCACACTCGAGACATGGCCGAGGCTTATTGCGACGCGGCCTACGAGACAGCCAGGGCTGACTTCAACATCACCGACCAGGTTTGGGACTCATACCATGAGGGCTACCTGGATGCTATCGACAAGCTGCTGGCCGACGCTTTTGAAGCTGGCGCAATATATGGGCGACAATCCAAACAGTGAGCCAGTATTTTCCATTTTGGAAATAACCACACCAAATAAATAGATTTTAACCCGCTTAAATGATTAAGAAAATGAAAATTAAGGAGATTTTAACCCGCTTAACCGCATGGATCGCCGGCAAAGTAAAAGAGCCGGAACAGTTACCGGCCCAGGAAGTACACCAACCCGCCGACATCAACACACCGCCGAGCTGGCAGCCATACACCGACAAATGCCGACCGATGAGGAGCGGCTGGTATGCCGTCGTCTATGGTACCAGGTGCCAAATTAAGTGGTACGACGTGACGACGGACACCTTCTCGAAGATCCCGCTCAACTATCCCGTCGAGTTTTTCCTGGTATTGCCGCCGCTTCCAGTCATGGGGCGCCCGGTCAAGGGTAAGGACAGAAAATAAAAGGAGGCCGCCATGTGGTTCCAGGTCAAACGCCGGGAGACTAACCGGGTGAGAAATATCAAGGGCAAAGTCATCAGCAAACGCCATGAGTATTATATCGTCGTTTGGCGACTGTTCAAGCGTCGCGAGTATCTGAGACTGTTGCCCGGCTGGATGGAGCAGCTCGACGCGGGTAAACCGTGCAACGTCGAGCTCACCAGGGCGAGGTATAACGCCACCGTGTTCCCCGAGAAGGCAATGGCCGACACTGTGGCCTACTTCTTAAAACATCAGCCAGACAATTATATTCTATGAGCGAACTGGACAAGGCCTGGATCATGTTGCTGGTATGCGGTGCCGGCCTCATTAAGAGGTTGCACATGCTGGCGCAACATGTGAACGATACAAACATCGCCTACGCTGTAGCCCTGGCGCTGCTTGTTATCTATTTCGCCGTCCAGATCAAGAGAAACAATAAAACTAATGAGTAAGAAATTAAGGCTTTACCGCTTCATGGGCTCCGAAGAATATAACGCCCTGATAAGTGGCCAGCAGCTTACCAATGAGACCAAGCACGCCGAAGCCGGAAAACATACCAACTCGGTGGGCTTTTGCTTTACACCGTCGCCGCCCTTCAAGTCGATCCACTGGCTGAGCGGCCTGGTTGATACTGACTACTGCGTTTGCATCGTTATCCCGGCCAAGAAGATGACGGCGACGCGGGGCCGGTATAGTTGCGGATGGAAGAACGAGTACTGTTGTACTTCCTACTCCCTGGACGACATCGAGCTGATCTATGCGTCGAGAGAGTGGAGCCACATCCCAGGGAAGAAAGAAACCGACGCCATCCTGGAGCAATGCTTCGGGCTGGTGCCGGTAAACAAACCGAATAAAGACGCGAGCAAATGAGCAAAGAGAAAGAGACCGACATCGGTAGCATAACCGAGCCCTTTGCCGACTTCCTGACCAATAAGGGCGTGCGCTTCATGCTTGTGGCTTTTGACGGTGACAACGTGTCGCTCAACTACAACCTGGAGGATGAGATAGAGCCGGAGTCCACCATGCCCCTGATTGTCTGCGAGGCGATGGAGAGAGACAGCAGCGTCATGGAGTTGCTGACCTATGCTTTTGTGAAGTACATCAAACGAAACGGGCAGCAGATGATTGACCCGTCACTAAATTAAACGATATGAGAACGATCAAGTTTAGAGCCTACGGGGTGAATGATACGAGCTGGGCGTTTGGCGACCTGGTTCACATGAAAAACGACGCCGGGTTCTATGAAGTGTATATCCAGGACGATGGTGTTCCCCTGTTGGTGGATCCCGAGAGTGTGGGACAGTTTACCGGCATCAGGGACAAGAAGGGCCGAGGCATATATGAGGGCGATATTGTCCGGCATGATGAGAACGGCAAGTATTACGCCATCGCCTACGACGAAGGCGTGCCACAGTTCTGCTTTGCCGACAATGCCGACGGGTTCAAATTCTTGAACCATCCCGAGTTGCTGGAGGTGGTGGGTAATGTCCACGACAATGCCGACCTGTTAAAGAACCAAGACGCGCCGGTCTATCACCAGTGGCGGGCCAGGATCAAGGAAGTGGGCAACGACACCATCCTGGAGCCTGAGCTGTGGGGTTACTCAACCCTGGAACAGGCAAAGGCATTTTTTGGCCTCGACGAGGCCGACGTGGAGTGGTACACGATTGAGGACGTGAACGAGAAAGGAGGACAAGATGAGAACAATTAAATTTAGAGGAAAATGCGCTAAAGATAGCAGGTATGCTGGAGAATGGGTTGAAGGTGGAGTACTGCAATGCAAAAAAAGTGATGATGTTTTGATTGTATATGCAATCACTGACACTTGTAGTTGCACCTATCATGTTGACCCAGATACCGTCGGCCAATTCACAGGGCTGTACGACAAGAACGGCAAGGAAATCTACGAGGGGGACATTTTGTTGTACAATGGCAACAGGAGGACAGTCGAATGGGAATATGGCACATTCGGATTATCTATGCACAAAAACGGTTTTCCTTTTCAAGCATTTTATGAGTTGCCTGTACCTATTGTTGACAGCACTGTTGTCGGTAACGTCCACGACAACCCAGAACTAATGAAAGGAGGTGAGCAATGATTTCATATAAATTCAGAGGCAAACAATACAAAACTGGGGAATGGCTTGAAGGCGATTTAATACACTATCGTCATGATGTTATGATTTTGCCACTCGAAGCCGATTGGTTTGATTTTGTGCCGAGAAAAGATAACCCATTTCGTTTGCCGTCCGATAAGTTCGTTGTTGATCCAGAAACAGTCGGCCAGTTCTCCACCCTTAAAGACAAGAACGGCCGTGATATTTTCGCCGGAGACATCCTCGCTGCACAAGGCGTGGAAGAAAAACTTGAAGTGAGACTTGTTCGCGGCGTTTTTGCTTTTCTATGGAATGGAAATCTTGATGATGAATTTCCAACAGGCTCGCCGACGCATGAATGGGCTGAGGTTATTGGCAACATCCACGACAACCCACAACTATTGAAAGGAGGCGACCAATGATTGAAGAAAGAATTTATCACCTTGAAGATTTGCATCATGGTATTTGTATTCACTGTGAAGAAGAATCCGATGAGATTACGGCTGATGGCCGATGTGTTGATTGTGTCGAAGAAGAACTTTTCATTGAACAAACAATGAAAGGAGGTAACAAATGACTGGCGACACGAAGCATAAGCTAAAAACCAGTTTTGAGCTGTTCTTGCTCGATGCTGCGGTATTGGGAGATTGTGGTTTCCCATCACAAGAGCTGCACGATATTTTGTGGCAGATATATCTCAAAGGAGCCGAAGAATACGAGAAGCTGATTGTCGAGAAAGGAGGCAAACCATGAGCCGCGACACCGGCATCGCCACCTGCTTCAATACGGCGTGCCCGTCCCACCTCAACTGTCTGCGTTATCAGTTGGGCGAGAAGGACGACTGGCAAGGCGCCGGGTTGTTTGTCTTGAAGGACAAACACTCGCAAAAATGCCGATATTTCAGAAAGGGCAAAGGATTATGAAGGACACAACAAAGAAGAAGCTGGACTACAGCATCAACCTGCTCAGGAAAAGCGAGGCCCTGGCGCTGAGGTATGACCCCGACGGCGGCTTTTGTCTCGCTTTCAGTGGCGGCAAGGACAGCCAGGCGCTCTACCATGTCGCAAAGCTGGCCGGCGTGAAGTTTCACGCTTTCTTTTCTCCAACGTCAGTCGACCCCCCTATTGATCCGATTTATTAGAAGACAATACCCAGACGTGGAGTTCATGAAGCTCACCACCAACATTTGGGAAATGGCAAAGAAAAAGCGGATTTTGCCGACGATGATCCGGCGCTGGTGCTGTGCTGAGTTCAAGGAAATCTACGGCGCCGGCAAGGTGACGCTCATCGGCATCAGGCGAGAGGAATCAGCCAGGCGTGCAAAGCGTAACGAGGTCGAGGTGTCGAGCCGTAAGTTCAGCGAGAATTTTGACCAGTTCAGCGAGCACGAGGAGGAAATGGTCACATGTGTGAGCGGCAAAGATAAAATTTTATTGTCGCCGATATTGACCTGGACGGAGGACGACGTTTGGGACTTCTTGAACAGCGAGGGCATCCCGCACTGCGAGCTGTATGACCAGGGCTACAAGCGTATCGGGTGCATCATGTGTCCGATGAGCACCACCAGGCAGAAGCTTCGCGAAATGGAGGAATATCCCCACGTTTTGCGGAAGTGGTGCCAGACGATTGAGTGGCTGGAGGAGCATGTTTGGAAGTATAACGAGAAAATTGAAAACATCACCCTCCGCGACCGCGTGCACTGGTGGATCTCCGGCCTGAGCCTGGAGGAATTTCGCCAGGCATATATGGGCCCGACGCTTTTCTCGAAGGAGGAAATGGGCGAGGACAAGATCGAGAAACTAATAAAAGCAGCTTTTGAAGGATATGATAAAATGTAAAGAGTTCAGATTGTTCAAGAGTTACGTCATTCGTTTGGCGTATTCAGTAAGCAAGACAACAATAAAAAGCGGTTCAATAGATTTAACCCCACAGTTTTTATTTCGCTGGAATTTCGGTAAGGATGAAGGCGAAGGTTTTGTTGATCTGCTGTTGTCATGGATTAATATAGAAATTGACGCATGTATTTATGACATAAGAATACCATGAAAACCTACGTTTTGATGCTGAGCCAAACCTTCCCGGCGACCCATCCGAGAAAAGGCGACCAGACTGAGTTCAAAAAGTTATTTTTGAATGGTGTGAAAATCCACACAATCCGCGCCAATTATCCGCTATGGGAAAAGCGAGTCAACGAAATACAGCAAGGCCGCGCCGTGTTGTCTGTTCGACAGTGGAGTGGCCGACCGTATTGCTCGAAACAAATAGAGATCGCCAGGCTCACTGCCGAGGATGGTGTAGGCATCCAGCGCCTATATATCTACAACATCTACGGCGTTGACCGATATAACGTCTGGGATAAGGGTAAATACGGCTATGACGTCAACCCTGGCGACCTCGCAATCAACGACGGGCTGACATGTAACGACTGGCTTGAATGGTTTAAGGACTACAAGCGAGAGGATCCACTGGCCATTATTCACTTTACAAAATTCAGATATTAAAAGCATGAAAATCGGACTGGTTGATGTTGATGGGCACGCTGGCAAGAAGAAATGGGGCGCAACTATCTACCCGAATTTAGCCCTCGGCAAACTTGCCAGGTATCACCGCCAACGAGGCGACGAGGTTGAGTGGGCGATCCCGTTTTATCACTATGACCGGCTATATATGTCCAAGATATTCAATTTTTCACCCGACGACTTGACCTGTTACGATGCAGCTGAGGTGATCAAGGGCGGCACAGGGTACGATATAACCAGCAAGCTACCCGCCGAGGTTGAAATCTTGCAGCCTGATTATAGCATTTGGCCCAGCGTACCAGCAGACACCGCCTACGGTTTTCTATCCCGAGGATGTCCGAACCGATGTCCCTGGTGTGTGGTGCCGAAGAAAGAGGGGGGGTAGCGCCATACATGGACGTGGAAGAAATCGCCATCGAAGGCCGGCACAAGCTGGTGCTCATGGATAACAATATCCTGGCCGCCGGCGAATATGCAGTCGAGCAATTTTGGAAGATCATCCACGCCGGTTACTGCGTGGACTTCAATCAGGCCCTCGACGCCCGGCTTGTGACCGACAGGTTTGCCCAGCTCATGGCCCAGATGAAATGGTCGAAGAGGATCCGCTTCGGATGTGATACACCCGGCCAGGTCAAAGAGTGCCAGCGAGCCATTGACCTGTTGCAAGGTTATGGTTATCGTGGCGAGTTTTTCCTTTACACGATGCTGACCGACAACTTTGCCGAGTGCTACCAACGGACTCGCTACTGGTGGGAGAAAAACCACGAATATAGGCGCGAGCACAAGCCAAACGTGTATATACACGCCCAACCTTTCCGCGACCCATTTAACCCATCCAGGCCAATCCCTCAGTGGCAGAAAGACATGGCACAATGGGCAAATAAAAAGATGATTTTCCAGGTCGTTGACTTTGAGAATTTCAGCCCCAGGAAGGGCTTCAAGTGTAGCCAATATTTAACCAATTTATTGACGCCAATAAAATGATACCAACAACGTCACCGGCAAACGTGGTTCTTTACGATCCAGAAGCGCCGGTTATTCATGTAAAGAGAAAACGACGGAGTACCAAGATAACCCTCACCGCCGAACAACAGGACTGGCTTCGCGCCAACTTTGCCACTACATTAAACAAGGACGTCGCGGCCCACCTGGGCGTGAGCTTGAGGACTGCTGTAAGACTGGCCCGCTCCCTGGGGCTTGAAAAAGACCCGGCATGGCTTCACGGCGTATTTATGGAGCGCCAGGCTATGATGGTAGCGTCCAACCGAGGCGACGGTAATGCTGGAAAGGCCAACCTGCTCAAGTATGGCAAGCGCTACCGATTTAAGCCAGGCGTCACCAGCCGCGAGCGTCTGGGTGATGAGCGAGAGCGTCAACGCCTGGAGAAATCAGTCGCGACGCGGCGTGAGACAATCAGGAAGGAACGGATGCGGATCAACTGGGGTCTGGAGCAAGAGACAAAGCTCAAGATCGGCCACTGTAAGCCAAAGACAGCGCTGCGGTATAACCTCAAGCGTCGCGGTTACATCATCCCTGGGCGTGGCGCAAATATAGCGTTTTTTACCATCACCACCAATCGCTCCGAGACGATGGAACAGCACGCCCGCCAGCGTGGCATCACCATCATGTTATTACACGAAGGGAAATATTAAAAAGGATTTTGCAAAAATTGCAAAAAATCAAAATAATGAAATGCTTACGACGGTGCGAGCCCGTCATATTTATAAATTTTCAAGTTAATTTATTATGAACTATGTTACAGAGGACATCACTCCAGCTAAAGCTCAGGAGTATTTGAAAACAAGCATCGGCAACAGGCCGATTAGTAAAATTTTTGTACACAGTTATGCCGACACTATGAAGAGCGGCAAATGGATGCTCAACGGCCAGCCTATTATCTTCGACGATGATGGTCATTTAATAGATGGGCATCACCGACTTCTCGGTATTATTGAGGCTGGCATCCCTGTGCGCTTCGATGTTTGTCGTGGTGCTTCACATGATGCGTTTACCACCTACGATTGTGGAAGGCATAGAACTGTTGCCCAGCTTTTGGCAATGCAAGACGTAAAGAACTACAAACTCGTTGCTTCTATCGTCGTGGCTAACGATAGACTGATTAAAACAGGTAGGCTATTCGAGAATAACAACTCCTTGCAGGGAGGGAAACGGAACACAAATACCGATAAATACGAGATGTTTCGCGCCGATCCTGTTGGTTTTGAAAATGCCGGCGAATATATCCGGGGCTTACTTTCAAGGGCGAGAGTACTGAGCGGGTCGTGGGCCGGTGGACTTTATTATTACTTGACACATAACGGCGGTTATACAGATGCAGAGGTTAACCCGTTTTTTGAGGCGATCTTCTCGCTTGATTCAAGTGGTATCAATGTTTGCGACATGCTCAGGAGGGCAATTACAAAGTCGCTGATGGAGGGGAAGAAAATGAAGGCCGAGCTGTTATGGGCTTTAATCGTAAAAACCTGGAATAGCTATATTACAGGACAAGAGCCCAAAATACTGCGATACCAATCCACCGAGGAGCTACCGAAATTGAAAGTTAGATAACGACAATGACACAGACAAACAACAAACCCACCACAATCATTTACCTGGCACAACTCGAGGGCACGATGCTGGCAAAGCGCCGCCTGATACTCCAGCAGTCACTTGAAGCCCTCAAGAAGGGCGACTATGACAAGGCAGAAATGAAAAAGAAGCGGAAGGAGATCATCGCCCAGATGAACAGCCTCACCTATGACATTGACGGGAAGCTGGCCGAGGTGTACCGGCAAAACTACGAGGTGGTCAAGATGATGCTGATGATGTTCGCGGGCCAGGACTTTATCACCCGCCTCTACGACGAGGCTGCAGACCTGTTCAAGCGGATCACCGTCGGCAAGAAACAGGGCGAGCTGCTGGACTTTGTGAAGCTGTGTCAGGAAGTCGCCAACAAAGCCAACGAGGTAGTCCAAATTATCGACAGCGCCGGCAAGGATGCCATGTCTATGGCCTACGCCACAATGGAGGACGGGATCGGCGACGGTCTGCTTGATATGTTACGCGAGAAAATTGACGCCTACGGCCACACGCCGGAAGGGCGTAAATACTTCTATGGCGACCATTTGAGGTAGGGCTCAAATAATCGCCATATATATGGGAAGGCCATCCAGGCCTCTCTGCCGTAAAACCCGAGGGCTGTGACCGTAACAGGTTGCGGCCCTTTTTTATTTCCCGGTACCTTCGTCTATATGAAGGCCGAGCACCTGGGGGATATTAGACACCGCCCGCTGCTTTGTCATATCCATGACGTGAGCATAGGTCATGGTGGATTTTATGTCGGTGTGTCCCATCAATCGGCTGAGGGTATAGAAGTCGGTGCCCAGGGTGAGCATCATCAGGGCAAAGGTGTGCCGGCTACAATGGTAGGACAGGTGCTTGTGGATGCCGGCCCTCATGGCCCACTGGTTGAGCGCCACGTTTGCCGAGTTGTTATAGGTAAACCCGACAAAGACCTTTTGCTCAGCAGGGCCAGACTCACCCAGCAGCTCGGCAGCCTGTGGGTTGATGTCGAGGTACTGGAGCCCTTTTGTTTTTTGTTGCTTGAAGGTGATCCTGGTGAATTTCCCCACCTGGGTAACGTCGCCCCACTTCAATTTAATAACGTCCGATTTTCTCAAGCCTGTCAGACATGAGAATAAAAACGCCCGTTTTAGAACCGGGTACCGGCACTCCGTCGCGGCCATCGCCTTCACTTCGTCGATAGTAAGGAACACGCGCTCGGCCTGATCTTCTTTGAACCCGTCAACCTGGTAGCAGGGATTGTGTGGGATGATACGGTCGCGGACGGCCTGGTTGAGGCACGCCTTGAGTTTTCTGTAATAACTGAGCTTACTGTTTTGGGACAGTGGCCGGCATGATGAGTCCGGGTGGACTTCTTTGTCGATGTGGTGGTTCCTTACCCTGGCACGATCCAGGAAGTCGCGAAAGCCCTCAACCCATCGCGGCGTGATGTCCCTGAATGTGGTGTGCGGGTGGCAATAGTCCTC
>JAEEGL016119989.1_pt1 | contig 13832 bp, 12 predicted proteins | sample 9134231 | NCBI WGS metagenome assembly JAEEGL01 (sample SAMN16246548, study PRJNA631951) | gut metagenome | biome: gut microbiome; feature: rumen; material: fiber-attached | host: Bos | place: Iran: Karaj | collected 2018-10
ATGTGAATCATCTTCTTCACCAATAGGTGTTTCTAAAGATACTGGATCCTGACTAATTTTATATACTTCTCTTACTTTATCAACAGAAATATTTAACTTCTTAGCTATTTCTTCATCTGTAGGTTCTCTATTTAATTCTTGTGTTAATTGTCTTTGTACACGAGCTAATTTATTAATTGTTTCAACCATATGTACTGGAACACGAATTGTTCTAGCTTGGTCAGCAATTGCTCTTGTTATAGCTTGTCTTATCCACCAGGTTGCATAAGTACTAAACTTAAATCCTTTAGTAGAATCAAACTTATCTACAGCTTTCATAAGTCCAATGTTTCCTTCTTGAATTAAATCTAAGAATAACATTCCACGACCTACATATCTTTTAGCAATTGATACTACTAAACGTAAGTTAGATTCTGCTAACATCTTTTTAGCAAACTCATCACCTTCACCAGCAAGTTTTGCATATTCAAATTCTTCTTCACTAGTTAATAGTGGAATTCTACCTATTTCTTTTAAGTACATTCTAACAGGATCGTTAATCTTAACGTCCTTAGACATAGTTAAGTCTTCTACTTCAATCTCTTCTGGTGATAAAACCTCTTCTTCTTTATCACTTGATCCATCTTCATTAACAACTTCAATCTTATTTTCTACCAATGTATTATATAAGTCATCTAGTGAATCTGCATCAACATCTAGGCCTTTTAATTCTTCAGCTAACTCTTCATAAGTTAACTTTCCACCATGATCTTTACCTAATTTAATAAGATCATTTTTTCTTTCTTCCATTGTTTTAATTTCTAAAGCCATTTTATTCAACTCCCATTTTTAACTTTCTAATTCTTTCACCAATTTTGATTTTTTCTTCAGGGTTAGGTTCTTCTTTTAACAACTTCTTTAGTCTCTTTATTTCCATCTCTTGACTATACTCTCTTATAACACTAACATACTCCTGAAGTTCTTCTTCGGTTGGATTATCTTTATAATCCATTGAAAGAATATCAGTTAATAAATCAATCAGATCTTTCTTATCCCCTAAATAAGTAATAATATCTGCTACGTTTAAGTTTTCATTTTGATCATAATAATAACTTATCTCATTAGCAAGTAATCTTTCTTCTTCAGTAGGAAGAACTAATTCTTCATCTTCATATAAATCTATTACATCAGAACTCTTTAACATGTAATATATTATAGCCATACTTGCTTTATCATATCTTGTTATTTTTTTGGTTTCTTTTTTAATTACCGGTATTTCTTTTTTACTTCTTCTTTACTCTTATAGTCACTTAAACGTTTTTCTAGGGTATTATACTCCAAATCAAACTCTTTTGCAAGGTTTTTAAGGATTATCTCTTTCCTTATTTCATCAGTAATTATACTAGCTTCTTTAATGACATTATTAATATAATTAGCAACTTCTAAATCGCTCTTCATATTAACATTTTTCTTTAAAGAATTAATCTTATAATCACTCCAAGGAATAGCATCTTTTACTAATTTATCAAAAGACTCTTTTCCATTCTTTAATATATATGTATCTGGGTCTTCATTATTACTTAATACAATTACTTTAGGATTTAATCCCATTTTAGTTAAAGCTTCTCCATTTACTAGATCAGCATGAAGTCCAGCATCATCTCCATCAAAACATAAGATTATATCATTAGATAATCTCTTTATTAGATTTGCTTGCTCTTTAGTCATAGCTGTTCCCATTAAAGCAACTACATTTTTATACCCAATAGTACTTGCTCTAATAACATCCATGAAACCTTCCATTACAATTACATATTTCTTGGTACGAGCAGCATCTCTAGCAATATGATAATTATATATAAGTTCTCCCTTTTTAAATATTGGAGTTTCTTTAGTATTTAAATATTTATTAGTATCTTCATTATTATATATTCTTCCGCTAAAACCTATACATCTACCATTTAAATCATGTAATGGGAACATTATTCTATTAATATAAGTATCATTAGTATTACTACTAAGTCCTAAATCATTAAGTACTTTTAAACTATAACCCTTTTCTTCTAATAACTTAGTTAAAGAGTCATTCTTTTTTAAAGATAAACCAATCCCAAATTCTTTGATAATATCTTCACTTATTCCTCTACCCTTTAAATATTCTTTAGCATGTTTACCTTGTACAGTATTTATATTATTTTGGTAATACTTTAAAGCAAGTTCTAATACTTTATAATAAGGTTCATTCTTAGTATTTTTATTATCAAAATTACCACTTACTTTAATACCAGCACGATTACCAAGTATACTTAAAGCCTCTCTAAAAGGAACATGTTCATAATCCATTACAAAGTTAAAGACATTACCACTTGCTCCACAAGCAAAACATTTATATATTTGTAAATCTTTAGATACACTCATAGATGGATTTTGATCATCATGAAAAGGGCATACTCCAAAATAGTTTTTGCCCTTCTGCGTTAATGGTATATAACTTGATATAACGTCTACAATATCAGAGTGAAGTCTTATTTCATCAATTAAGCTATGATTATCCATAAAACCACCTCCGAAACATAAAATTATTATATCATAGAATTTCTTGTAAATATATCAACTCTTTTATCTAAATAGACATCTATATTACATTTAGATACTATCTTGATAAAACCAAGTCCATCAATTACTAAATCTTCTCCAAATAAAACATCAATATTTCTCTTACTTAAATCATTTAATGATTCATTACTACTACTTATTTTACCTATTTCTAAATCATTACTCATATAGAAAGAGAAACTATTTTTATCACTTTCTAAAATATCTATTCTAAGTATTCCTTCTACTAAGATACTAGATCCTTCTTTAACTTGAATTACTCTAGGTTTAATCTCTTTCTTAGGAGTAATCTTATTTAACATATCATTATCTATATAATTAGTAATATTACCAACATCTACTAGACCAGGTGTATCAATTAATGTTAAATCATCTGATAAATCAACAGACACTGTATCTAGTGTAGTACTAGGGAGTGGACTAATAGTAAGATTACTTGTATTAACACTATAATTACTCATTAACTTATTAATAATACTACTCTTACCTGCATTAGTTCTACCTACTAGATATACTTTATTACTAGTTTTATATTTCTTAATAATATTAAATAATTCATCATAGTTATAATTATTTCTAGTACCTATTAATACAATATCATCATAAAAAGGATATTTTTCTTTAAAATAACTTATTTCTTTATCATCATTAACACTTAATGGTAATACATCTCTTTTATTTAATACAAGAATCTTCTTATTACCAATATGTTCATTTATATAATTTAAATCTTCATCTACATTTAATACATCTACTACGTGAAGTACTAAATCATTAGTATCATTTATCTCTTCTAATATACTTAAGTATTCATCATTAGATTTAGATACTATTTCATACTCCCCATAATTTTTCATACGGAAGCATCTTTGACATAAATCATTTTCTAAATTGGTTGTGTATCCATCATTAGTAATATTTTCATCTTGAAGAACTACTCCACAACCAGTACATTTTTTGGTATCCATAATACCTCCTAAATCAGTTAATATTCTATCATTCATGATAAAAGTAGTCAAACAGACTACTTTTTTCTTATCTTTTCTTTAACTTTATTGATATCCTTAGTAACACTATAATCTTTTGCTAATTCTTTAGGATTATCTAATTTATTGAATAACTCTAATCCATCTTCTTCAGTTAATAGATCAGATATCATATTAAAAGAATCCATATCCCCTTCACTTTTTATTTGAATAACATCTAATAAATCTAATCTATCCATTAGTTATTTACCCTATGATGAGATGGAGTTGTATTCTTAGTTAATACTTCAAACTTATATCCATTTGCAAGACCATATTGAATTACTCTTTCAATACAATTAGCAGTAGAAGGTTTAATATCATGCATTAATACGATATTTCCTCTTTTCTTAGATAAACCTCTAATTATATTGTTATACTCTTCATTTGGATCAGTTGTTCCTCCAGCATCGTTAGAGTCAACATTCCAGTCAAAGTATTGATAACCTTTATCTATAACATCTTTTACTAAGAAAGACATTATTCCTCGAGTATATCTTTTTGATACTGTATTAGAGCTTCCTCCAGGGAATCTCATAATATCAGGACGATGTCCAGTAATTCTATAAATACGATCAGATACTCTATTCATATCATTCCAGAAACTATCAACACTTCCATAAACTGAACCCCAGTTATGAGTATATGAATGTAATCCAATAGCATGGCCTTCATCATATTCTCTCTTTATCATAGCATCTGGTCCAGAACCAATTACAAAGAATGTAGCTTTTACATTATATTTCTTTAATATATCAAGTATCTTAGGAGTAGTCGTTCCACTTGGTCCATCATCAAATGTTAGATATATTACCCCAGGTGAACCTCCACTTATATAAGTACCAGAACTAGGTCTTGATGTTACTACTATTTTTCTTTTAACTTCTCCTATATTACCAGAAGAATCAGTTACTTTATATGTTTTATAGTATGTTCCTAATTTACCAGTATTAACATCACCTGTTACAGTGATCTTACTAGTAACATCTCCATCACAGTTATCAACCGCAGTATAACCAGGATCTTTAAAGGTATTATTTAAATAGATAGTTTGATCTCCACCAGTTAAAGTAATATCTGGGGCTTTCTTATCTAAATAGATTAATTCTCTTTTTACTTCAAAGTGGTTATTAGATGAATCATCTAATTTATACAAAATACTATCTAAGTCTTTAATTAATTCAACTTTATCAGTTAATTCTCCATCATAGTCATCATATCCCTTATAACCTTCTTCTACATATTCTTTATTAGGACATACATAACTTGGATTTTCACCTACTAATTCAATAGTAGGAGGAAGAACATCTTCTACTTTAACATGTTTAATATAAGTACTCTTTAATATTCCATTTTTATATGTATAAGTTAATGTATATACACCTACTTTATTACTATCTACTTCTCCTTCAACATCGGCAGTACCAATTAAATTACCAAGCATATATACTTTACCTGATGGTATAACATATTCATCACCATACCAGGTTGAAACATCTAAAGCATCATCATCAGTTAATATTTTAGGCACAAAAATAAACCCTAATAAAATAAAGGCTAATAGTATAAATCCTAATATTGAACTAATGATTATTATATGTTTCTTATTCATATTTACCTCATACAATATTATAATACAAAAAAGACTAAATAGATAAATAATTTAGTCTTTTTTAATAACATTGATCTTGATAACTACCATATGGTTGTAACTGTGGTGTACCATATGTATAATTCCAAGTTGCAACACTATTAGGGCATCTATAAGATGTACATGTATTAGTAACATAATTAGGACAAGTACAACATGTCATTGTTCTATTACCATTTCCATCATATACATCATAACAACTTCCATCATCAGGACATCTTGGGGTCCAGTTACATGTATCATATGTACCTGATTGTGATTGACCACATTCAGAGTTAGCACCAGTCCTAGATTGACATGCATCTTGATAAGATCCATACCTAGATGTTTGATATCCACCAAAATTATATGTTGCTGGACTTCTACTAACAGGACATGTATAAGATTTAGCAGCATTACCATATAATGTTACTCCGTTATTTCCAATAGTCATACTAGCACCAGCTGCAGTACCACTTGTAGCACCACTTGTAGTACTCCATCCTACACTAGTATATCCACTATTAGCTGTAATACTTGGAAGTGTTACACTACAACTTGTACTACTACTTGTTACTTTACAACTACCTGAAGTTGAACCTATTGCAGATACATTTGCTCCCTTAGCATATGTAACATTAAATGTATACACTGTATATAAAGTTGCGCTATCAGAGTTTGCTGCATTTTGGACACTATTATATTCTGCTGTGGTATCAGCTCCAGTTGATAATCCTGTCCATACTGATGAACCAGGCCCTACCGCCGTACTATAGTTACTTGTTCCAGTATTACTTGTTGAAAGTCTTGACTCCATAGCACTTGCACTACTAAAGTATTCATTTCTATATAATGTTCTACTTGTATAACTTGATCCATAATAATAATTTGTCACTGACTTTCTATAATTAGCATAATATGTAGTATCACCACTTATTGTTAAACTACTACTATTCATGTTACCAACACTTGTACTTAATCCACTATATGGACTGTTATATTTACCTACACTATTACTTACTACTGAAGGTACTGTTATTGTACAGCTTGTACTACCACTAGCTGGTACACAATATGTCTTAGCTTGACTTACAGTTAAACTACCACTTGTACTATCACCATTATAGTAAATAGTTGCTATCTTAGCCCCTTTAGCACTAAAGTATCCAGGATTAGTCGTACCACCATCAATATGTGCATAAGCTGCATCTATATTAGATGAATCAAATACTGTACCTAATCCCCCTACTAAGTTAGTACATCCATTAAACATATTACTTGAGTTAGTTACAGCTGTAGTTACAAATGTACCTGGTGCATATATTGTTGTTCCTTTAAAGTAATAAAACATATAAGACATATCTGTTACATTACTTGTATCAAATTTGTCTCCTAAATCTAAAGTAAAAGTGGTACTACTATAGCCTGTATTGTAAAACATATATGACATATTAGTTACACTACTTGTATCAAATTTGTCTCCTAAATCTAAAGTAAATGAGGTACTACTATAGCCTGTTCGGGAAAACATATAAGACATATCTGTTACTTGACTTGTATCAAATAGATTTCCTAAATCTAAAGTAAATGAGGTACTACTATAGCCTGTATAGCCAAACATATAACTCATATTTGTTACTTGACTTGTATCAAATTTGTCTCCTAAATCTAAAGTGAAGACTGTGCTACTATAGCCTGTATTGTAAAATGTCTGATTCATACTTGTTACATTACTTGTATCAAATAGATTTCCTAAATCTAAAGTGAAAACGGTACTTTTATAGCCTGTATAGCCAAACATATAACTCATATTTGTTACTTGACTTGTATCAAATTTGTCTCCTAAATCTAAAGTGAAGACTGTGCTACTATAGCCTGTATAGTAAAATGTCTGATTCATACTTGTTACATTACTTGTATCAAATTTGTCTCCTAAATCTAAGGTAAACACTGTACTATTTCGGCCTGTATAGCCAAACATATCAGACATATCTGTTACTTGACTTGTATCAAATTTGTCGCCTAAATCTAAAGTAAATGAGGTACTATTACGGCATGTTGATAAAAACATAGATGACATATCTGTTACATTACTTGTATCAAACTTATCCCCTAAATTTAAAGTAAAAGTGGTACTACTATAGCCCGTAGAGTTAAACATATCTGACATATCAGTTACATTACTTGTATCAAATTTGTCGCCTAAATCTAAAGTGAAGACGGTACTACTATAGCCTGTAGAGAAAAACATCATCTTCATATTAGTTACATTACTTATATCAAATTTGTCTCCTAAATCTAGGGTAAAGACGGTACTACTATAGCCTGTATTGGAAAACATTTGGAGCATATTGGTTGTATATTCACTACTTATATCTGACATGTTTGATATTGAGTTAATTGCTCTTAGATCACGATAAAATAGACTAGAATTGGGATTATAGTAAACGTTAGAAGCTTCTGTATACCAATATATCGTTGTGTTTGTACTGTCATACCACATATATATTGGATATACATAATCACTTGTAGATACGATATTAGTATCTATTAGGTTAGATGAATCTGGTACTCCTGTATATCTTGTTATATTTGTTATAGTTGTATCATTTGTATTATATGTAGCACTACTATTAACAAACTTTTTCATCCTAGCATTTACTTCCTGCCCAGTTTTAAACATGGCTCCTAGTTTACCAAATCTATATGTTATTGTCATAGTATCTGTGGTAGTTGCTGGTAAGGTTGCTGTATTATATTTAATTATTACATTGAATGTTACAGTTGAGTTAGCTGGTACTTCATTATTATTTGGCATATTACTTAATTCATATGTCATATTACTATTAGTATTATTTGTTATATTTAGATTTATCCCTTTACTTTCTATTGAGTAGTTCCTTACTGTTACTGTATATGTTACTGTACTATTTAATGCTGGTAGGTCTACACCTGTTGTAGTTGTATTATAGTTATAACTTGGACTAAATGATTCTACTCCATTATTACTTGTACTATTTAATACTACATTTGTTACTCTTACCGGGTATTTTACATTATACCTTGTACTACCATTAATAGATAATACTTGTGATAGAGAACTATAACCAACGGAAAAAAGCACTATGAAAACTAGTGCAGCTATATATATGAATTTTTTAGATTTAAATATCTTATTCATATACTCTCCAACTATATTATACTACATATTATTAATCTTTTTAATTATTTCTTTTTAAAAAATAAATATCTCTTAATTGTAATGCTCCAACTTCTTCCATATGATCAGTCATACTAATAGTAATTGGATATATATCCTTTTTAATTATTGAATTTATATATTCAGATGCTTTTGGTAAATACTCGGTACTTTGATTAAACAAATTCATTTGACCATAATACTGTTCTCCAAATAATTTTCTTTCCTTAGCACCTTTAAGGTTATAACTTACTGGATATACTCTTACATAAATATTATTAAGATAATCTTTTCCTAACATCGATTCTATTTTATTAAAAACAGAATTAATCTTACGATAATTGGTTAATGAGCCATACTCTCTTCCATGTAATTTTCCTAGATCTAAACATGGGTAAACATTATCAACATTTGAGCAAATATTAATGATGTCATCTAAACTCCCAATACTTGTACTTAATCCACTTATTTCCGCATATATTTTAATATCATTACTGGTAATACTTCTCATTCTACTAAATAAATCAATTACTTTATCTATATCAATTGATTTATCTATCCCTTCTAATGGTATTAATATATGGCGAGAACCAACATTTATTGACTTAGTTAAAAACTTTTTATATTTATTTATTACACTTTCTATATTATTAATATTTATTCTAGTAATAAATTCAGTACTGATAATTGTATTATTCTTTTCTTTATCATCTAATATTTTAATAGAGTCTTTATTAGATAATTTATATAAGTCTTTATAAGGTATTTCTAAAGCATCTAATCCAATATTCTTAAGATAAGAACAAATCTTAGATTTATCCTTATTTTTAGATGATATACCGGAGGTTCCAAAGATAGGATTATTCATAATAACACCTCCAATACTTATAATTTATTATTATAAATATTAATTTTTTAAATTAGAAATGAAATTAAAGAATTTGTCGTAATTTTACTAAGTATTTTTTTGTATTAACATTAATTTACAAATAATGTTATAATTTAAATAGGAGTAAATATGAATAAAAAGGTTATATTATTAATTATTACTCTTCTACTAATTACTGGTTGTGGTAAAAAAGTTAAAGACACTGATCTTTATGGTAACTGGGAAGGAGAAGTACTTACTCATACTCAGTTTAGAAATAGCCAAGTAGTAGAAAGAGTTTATTATAATTTATATTTATATGATAATAAGACATATCATGAAGATGTAGTTATTACTACGAGAAATATATCTGATTTATCTGATAAAGGTACGGAAATAACATATAAAATAGATGGTTTATATACTATTACTAAAGAAAGTGGAATAACACTTAAATATAAAGATTTTTCTTGCAGTGATAAAGATGTTAAAACACCTCCAGGTATGTTAATTAATCAAAAACTATATTTTAATGTATCTAATAATGTATTCAGTTTATGTATGGATTCATTATGTAATAACTTAATGATAAAAGCAAAATAAAAGAGCCAGTTGGCTCTTTTTTATTTTGTTATAAATCTAATAGTACTATCACTTAAATCGACGATTAGTACATTACTTGTTTCATCAACATACCTAACATTAGCATTACTTGGTAACTTATCTACACACATATTACCATCTGTTACATTATATTCAGTTCTAATATTTGATATTTTCTTTCTTGAACTTGTTACTACATAGTAATTTGGTTTTAAACTATTTAAGGCTGTAGATGATACACTAGTACCTGAAGTATCATATACATCTCCCTTATATTTATGTGGTATAAGTGAGCAATGTCTTGATCCATGGTGTTGAACCTTCAATAAATCTATCTTACCTACTCTACTAGCTGTATTATTGAATTTCTTTGTATCATAATCGTCCCCTGTTAATAATACTTTATGACCATTAACAGTTATTAATGAACTTATAGAGTTAAAGTTCTCAGAACTAGATGCACTTGCATTTCTTTTATTATTATATAGTGCCATAGTAAACTTTAAGTTCTTAAATGTATATAAATTACCATCCGCATCATCACTTACATGTTTTATATTACCAACTAAATCTTTTAAAGAACTATAATTTGATAAATAAATAATTCTTCTGTACCTTGATAATGCTTTATTTAAAGCATAAGTACTAGCATTACTATCTTGAGTTCCTAAGCCTTTATCGATTCCATTAGCATTATAGTTAGGAACATAGTTCTTTTGATATCCTGCAACATCATAGTTTTTCATCCAAATATTTTTAACTTTAACACCAGATTCAAGAACTGCTTGAAGATTACCAGCATGGTCTGAATCCATATGCGTAAATAATACAAAATCTAAAGATTTAACATTATTATTTTTTAAGTAATTTACTACTCTTGATGATACATGAATGTTACCCATATCAATCATGGCATAACTACCATTTGATTCAAGTAGAATAGCGTCTCCTGTAGTATGATCACTACCACTTGCTTCTCCATGAGAGATAAAATGAATTCTATCTCTACTCTTCACCGTTACAGTAGCTTGTGCTTTCACACCTCCAGCCCAAGCACTAATTACTGCTGTACCAGCTGTTTTAAACTTTAATAACCCATTGTTTACAGTTACAACATTAGTATCACTTGATTCCCAGAAAACACTAGGATATGTAGTATTTACTGGAGATACAGCTGCTATAAGAGTAGCTTCTTCTAAAGTATAACCAGTAACATTTGTTTTATTTAAAGTTACACTCTGAACCGGTACTATATGTCCACCAGGGATTGGTGTTGGTGTAACAGGAGGTGGAGGTGTTGGCGTTGGTGTTGGGTCTGGTTCAATTATTACAGGAGATGGTTCTACTGGTTCTTCATTATCATTTACTTCAGGTTCTGGAGTTGGAGTTACCCCTCCAGGAGTTGGAGTTACCTCTGGTTTATTAGTTTCTTTTGGGTCCTTTGGATTATCTGGATCCTTAGGTTTAGCCTCTTCAGCATTTATAGCGTCTTCTTTTTGTGCTTCTTCTTTTGTTGTTTTAGATGGATCTACAACTACTATTTCAACAGTTGCATATTCATCTTCACTTAAACGAGCATAGACCTTTACTCGTCCTTCTTTTAACCCGGAAACATTTCCGTTTTCATCAACATGAGCTACTGATTCATCACTACTAGACCAAGTGATAGCTCCATCACTAGAACTTATTACTTTTATCGTAGTAGCTTCTTCAATATTTAAATAATAAACTGATTGTTCTAACTGCAATCCACCCTTTTCAGATGTAGCAGGTTCTTTTCCATAGTTTTCATAGTCTATTACTGGATCTAATTGATCTATAGAATTACTTTTTTTACCAGTACTAGTAGTCATTACAAAAATAGCTATTAATATAGCTATTATTGATAATAGTCCTACTAATAATACTTTTCTATTTTTCATAGTCTGCCCCTATTTAATTAGTATTATTTATTATAATTGCTGTCCACAACTTGTACAGAATTTAGCCTCTGCATTTTGAGAAGCTCCACAGTTTGGGCAAAATTTACCTCCTGGAACTGGTCCTGGATTTACTGGCTGATTAACTGGTGGATTTGGATTAACGCTTCCAGCTCCATCAAATGGTGGTGCTGATGTTCCGGAATTGTTGTTTCCAAAAGACATACTCTCAGCTCTTGCTCTTTCAGCACTTACATCTAGTTCTCCTCTTTTTATTTTATTATATTTTTCAATACCAATAATTAAGATAACTATTTCAGCTACAGTATAAGCTAATGCAATCCATGATGGTAATACTGCTTCTTCTCCAACTGTTAATCCATTTAGTAATCCTACTACTGCAAGAATAATACCTGCTAATTTATTAACAGCTAATTTACCTAATAAATATACCTGAAACCCTGGTACCCAAGCCATCCATGTTCCTGTACCATATAATAGTGTGTTAAATTTAGATAACCACTTACTTATAATTACATAAAAGATAATACTAACTACAAGAATAACTATCCATATAACAATCATTACTGCTAATAATCCTCCAAATAATTCTACTAATCCTTCCATTTTAAAACACCTCAATTCTATTATAATCATAGCAAAAAAATAAAGACTATAAAAGTCTTTATTCAAGTATCATGACATCTGGTTGTAAATATATATCATTTTTTATATAAATTGCTATATCTTTATCACCATCTACAAATAAGCATTTATCAACATTATAAGTGTTTTTAATCTTATGACCATTATATATATCACTTCTTATATCATCAGTAATATCAATAAGAGGAATGTCTAAAGCGTCTCTTATACTGATTAGATTTTCTTCTTTGATATTATCAAGTGTTGTACTAGAAGACAAATCATATTTACCTTGTCTTGTTCTTCTTAAGTTACTCATTACTCCTACAATATTAAGCTTATTACATATATCTCTTATTAAACTTCTTATATAGGTACCTTTAGATACTACTACTCGAAAACTAAAAATATTATCTTTATAGTCTAATAATTCTATTTCTTTAATAGTAACTTCTCTTTTAGGTATTTCCACACTTATATTATTTCTTGCATATTCATATAATTTTTTACCATTTACTTTAATAGCACTATAGATAGGAACTTCTTGGTTATAAGTACCAACGAAAGAATTTAGTACTTTCACTAATTCATCTTTAGTAAAACTATAATCTTTTTCTTCTAATTTAGTACCTTCTGTATCTAAAGTATCCGTACTATATCCTAATGTACATTCAGCAATATATTCTTTTTCTAAACTAGTAATATAATTAGATATTTTAGTTGCTTTACCAATAGTAATTACTAATACTCCAGTTGCAATAGGATCAAGAGTTCCTGTATGACCAACTTTAGTAGTCTCAAAAAACTCTCCTACCTTATTTACAACATCACGACTAGTAAGCCCTTTTGGTTTATCAATTATTAGAATCTTGTTCACTTTTCTCTAACTCTTCTATAACCTTATCCATATGTTTACCATAGTTATAAGAATTATCATAAACAAATCTAAGCTCTGGCATCTTTCTTATTTCTACTCTACTAGCTAGAGTCTTTCTAATATAAGATGATGCTCCATTTAAGGCTTTAGTAGTTTCTACTAGTTTATCTTCATTTAATAACGTGAAGTATACCTTACAATAACTTAAATCATTAGTAATATTACATCCTGTAATAGATACAAAATCAATACCAGGATCTTTTACTTCTTCATGTAATATCTTACTAATTTCGATAGTAAATATATTATTTAATCTTTTAAGTCTAACAGTATTCATAATTACCTCTTAATTTCTACTTCTTCGAAGGCTTCTACGATATCTCCTTCTTTAATATCTTGGTAATTTTCAAATGTTAAACCACAGTCCATTCCCTTAGATACTTCACGAGCTTCATCTTTACCTTTTTGAAT
>JAEEGL016151989.1_pt1 | contig 13832 bp, 12 predicted proteins | sample 9134231 | NCBI WGS metagenome assembly JAEEGL01 (sample SAMN16246548, study PRJNA631951) | gut metagenome | biome: gut microbiome; feature: rumen; material: fiber-attached | host: Bos | place: Iran: Karaj | collected 2018-10
ACTTGCGAGTCCAAACATCGCAAATAGAGCTTTACCCTCATATCTTAGTACATTATTTAATATTAATGATGTAATCATAAATGGAGCTGAAATCAATATCCACATACCATATTCTTTAGCATATGGCAGGATTGTTTCAGTTGAACCTAGCATATAGCATACGCCATCTATAAATATTAATCCAAACATCATTAATAATAAACCAATCACTAATCCTGAAAAAAAACTACAAGATGCATATTTTGATGCATTTTTATTATCCTTATCAGCTAAGAATTTAGCTACATATGTACCACTACCATGACCTAGCATAAATGCTAAAGCCTGAATAACAGCCATAAGTGTAAATAATACTCCTGTTGCTCCCTGAGCACTATCACCTAATGTACCAACAAAATATGTATCTGCCATATTATAAATATTGGTTATAAGCATAGAAATGATAGTCGGTACTCCTAAAACCATAATAAGCTTATAAACATTACTTTCAGTCATCCTCTTATAATTATCTTCTCTTACCAAACTATCACCTCACAATCCATAAATAACAAAAAGGGAACTACTCCCCTTTTATGATTTTGTTTCTTCTAATTCTTCTTTTTTCTTATTAATAATTATCTTAACTAATTTAAAAATCAAGAATGGAACCCATTCAAAAAATACAACAATTAATACAAGTATTAATGCATATGCGTATATTTTAGAATATTCAATATCCAACCTTGAATTATATATAGCAACACCAAGTGTATCCCTTACACCTGCTATAAATTCAGTAGTTACTATCATCTTTATACCAAAGCCTATTGCGTTAACAAAGGCTTGCTTCAAATAGCCAGAAATTAGTGGTAAATGTACATGAGTAATTACCATTAAATTTAATTTACTATTTAATTTCCACACATCATTATAAAATGGATCTATTCTTCTTATTCCCTCACATGTAGCCTCATAGATAATAGGTATTAATGCTAATGTAGTTGAAACTACAGGAACATATCTATAATTATTATTTGGAATTGTAAGCATAATAATTACGATAATAATTACCATAGGAAGGCTTCTAAATATAACCATAAATGGTTTTAATATTCCTCTTGCAATATCACTAAAGCCTGCAAGTATACCAAAGCCTAAGGCAATTATTGATGATACCGATAATACAATAACGAAATCAAGTAATGTTATTCCAATATATTTATATGTATTACCATCACCTAATAACCCAAAAAATGCTTTACTAATGTCCAATAGTGAAGGGAAAACAATTGGATTATTCTTAATTAAACCAATTAAAGAAATTAATAATAAAAATAGTATTACTCCTACAACAAATAATATTAAATTTTGTATTTTCTTATTTGCTGTAATAGAAGTCATTTGTAGGTAGTGCACCTCCGAATTTAGTTAAATCAACATTTGCAGTTTTCTCAAGATCAGCCTTAGCCTCTAAAGCACCTACATATTTAATAGAGCATTTAGGTAATGCATTTAATAATACTGGCTTAGCAGCAGGAACGCCTGGAATAGCTAATTCAATAACATTATCAGCTGCCTTATCTAAGTTAGCTGTAAATAAATCACAAGATGCTTTAACATCATCTAAAAACTTATCAACTACACTCTTATGATTTAAAATTGTTTCAGCCTTAATAAATAATGCGGCTTGTGTATAATCTGAGCCAGTCTTAGCCTTATATAACTCCTGAATAGAGAATGTCTTTACATTCTTACCCTGTTGCTTTAATTGGTTTGTAGCTACTGTTAAAGCTGGCTCAGCAGTAACAACTATTGCATTTGGCTCATCAACAAGCTTATCCTTTGTAGCAGCAGCTGTTGCTAATGCAGTATATGTAGCATTTACGCCATTTTGCTCTAATGCATATTTTGCTATAGGATAATTGATTGATTCTTCACTAAATAAAGCAATTTCCTTACCTGATAAATCACTAAGTGTTTCAATATCAGTTCTTTGTGTTGCAACATAGATATTACCCCATGTTAATACAGCCCCAAGCTTATATGTTGACTTATTTGCTTTAAATGTCTTAGCACCTGCATTAACAGGAGCTATAATAATATCCTTTTGATTTGCAGGAAATTGTGCACCAATAGTATCTGCATTGATGAATGAATATTGATCCTTATCATTAATAGCTACATTAGCTAATGCTATTGCAGGTGCTCCCTGTGGAGCTACAACAGAAAGCTTGTAATTATCAACAACTGTAGTAGATGTTGAAGGCTCTACACCTGTAGTTGTTGTGCTTGTGTTATTATTTGTGTTAGAACAAGCAGCTAACATTAAAAAATTAAATAAAAATAAAAAAACTAATAATATCCTTTTCATATTTTCTATCACCCAATTAATTATACACTACAAATTGATTTTTTTATATAATGATTTATAATTAAAATGTATTAATATGGAGTTTTTTATGGAAACAATTGGTAAGCAACACGAAAAATACAAATTAATAAAAAATGCTATTAAAACAAACAATCATAATGGTTATACAGTAACTGATGATATTGAAATTATAAATCTAGCTCTAAATCATAATTTAGAAATAGAATTAGCCCTATATACACCTGATAATATATTTTCAGATTTAGCTAATTCTGTAATAAACAATCTAAAGGCAAAAGCTAAGGAAATATATGAAATATCATCTAATACCTATGATTCACTAAAGCTTAAGGATAATCATGCTGGTATTATCGCAATGATTAAATTTAATAAATATACACTTAATGATTTAAAGGATAAGGAATTTATAATAGTATTAGATCATTTAGAAATACCAGGTAATATCGGTACTATCTATAGAACCCTTGATAGTGTTAAATGTGATGCGGTAATAATAGTTGACCCTATATCTAAGGTGGAAAACAATAATGTAACATCTTCTTCTCGTGGCTGTAATTTATTAATACCTACAGTAACTGAAACCTACGAGAACACATTAAATTATCTAATTAATAATGATTATGATATATATTTAGGTGAGCCAATCCTTGGTAAATCCTACAAAGAGTACGATTATAAAAATAAAATCGCCATCGTAGTAGGAAATGAAAGGTTTGGAATAAACAAGGATTGGTATAATCATAAATCTAAAAATGTATTTATACCAATGGAAGGTACTCAAAATAGCTTAAATGTCGCAGTAGCCCTAAGCGTACTTGCGTATGAAGCATACACAAAGAGAAAGGAAAAATAATATGAAGAAATTAACAGTAAATATGCTATCAAAGGCTGATAGCGTTGATGGACAGGGTGTAGGCTCTGCCTATATCGAGCAGGTAAATCTAATAAAGGAATTATTAAGTGAGGAATTTGAGGTTAGAATCAATTCTAGAAAAAAGGCTGATATTGTTCATGTTCACTCAGTTAATTTTGGATTTTATTTTAGATTCAAAAAAAGAAATGGCATCAGAGTAATGTATTGTCATTTCTTACCAGAAACATTAGATGGTTCTATTAAGCTTCCAAAGCCAATATTCTGGATATTTAAAAAATATGTAATGTCATTCTATAAAAAGGCTGAATACCTTGTAGTAGTTAATCCTATATTTAAGAATGATTTAATAAGACATGGTGTTAAGCCTGAAAGAATTATTTATATTCCTAACTATGTATCAAAGGATAACTTCTACCCTATCTCTAAGGATGAATCATTAGAGGTTAGAAAGAAATATAATATTGATCCTAATAAATTTGTTGTTATGGGCTGCGGTCAGGTACAAACACGTAAGGGTGTATTAGATTTCGTTGAGGTAGCCAAAAATAATCCTGATATTGAATTTGTATGGTGTGGTGGCTTCTCATTCGCTAAGATAACAGATGGCTATAAGGAATTAAAGGAGGTTGTAGAAAACCCTCCTTGTAAAAACATAAAGTTCCTAGGTATTATCCCAAGAACTGAAATGAATCAAATGTTTAATATGTCTGATTTATTATTTATGCCAAGCTATAATGAATTATTCCCAATGTCAATTCTAGAGGCTTGCTCAGTAGGAAAGCCTGTATTATTAAGAGACCTTGAATTATATAAGGATATCTTATTCCATAAATACCAAAAGGGTAATGATAATAATGAATTCTCAAATATCATTAGAAATCTATCAACTGATAAGGATTTATATAACCAAGCCTTAGAGGATTCAAAATACATTAGTAACTACTATTCTAAAGAGAATGTAGCTAACCTATGGAAGGAATTCTATCAAGGTATATATCAAAAGAAAATAGATGCTAAAAAAAAGAAATAGGAATCATATGTTGATTCCTTTTTCTAATCTTCAAATTTTCCTAAACCACATCTATTATATCATGCTTAAACGTTATTGCAAGCGTTTTCTATAATTTTCTATACCTTTTTTTAAACGTTTAAGTCCATTTTGGACATTTTCTAAGGATGTGGCCAAATTTATTCTTAAGAAGCCTTTACCAGCTTTTCCATATTCGCTTCCTTCAGTTACATAAAGGCCAGTATCCTCTCTAATGAATTTTTGAAGCTCTATATCATCTTCTGTAATATTACTAATATCGAGCCATGCTAAATATGTAGCATCCTCTTTTATTGCTTTAGCATCAGGTATATTATTCTTAATAAAATCATAATAATATTTAAAATTATTATCTATATATTTATTAACCTCATCAAGCCATACTCTTCCCTCATTTAAGGCAGCTATAACTGGCTCAAATGAAAAAAAATTACCCTCTGCACATTCAGAATTATTTAATTCCCTATTAAATTTATGACGTAATACTCTATTATGTATTACAGCTATAGATGAATGTATACCTGCCATATTAAAGCATTTAGTTGCGGATAATAATACAACTGAATTATTTTTACATTCGTCATCTAGGCTATAAAATGATGTATAGCTTTTATTTTCTCTTACGATGTCACAGTGGATTTCATCTGAAACTATTGTGACATTATTTTTATTACATAGATGACCTATCCTAGTTAATTCCTCACTAGTCCATATTCTTCCTACTGGATTATGAGGATTACATAATATTAATAATGTTGTTTGAGGATTTTTAAGCTCCTCCTCTAAAGCACTATAATTAATATTATATTCACCATTTTTATAATCTAGTGGTATTTCTATAATATATCTTCCGTTATTATAAATTGAATTAAAGAAAATATTATATACAGGTGTTAGTATTACTACTCTTTCAGCAACCTTAGTTAATGATCTTACTGCAGTAGATAATGATGGTACTACTCCAAGTGAAAAAATCATATCCTTCTTTTCTAATATGACATTATGTCTATCACGCCAAAATGAAATATATGAATCAAAATATTCATCTGGTACATCACTATAGCCATAGGCACCAATATCAGCTCTATCCTTAATAGCCTTAGTGATTACATCACAGCATTTAAAATCCATATCGGCTACCCACATAGGAAGCTCATTATCCTTAACATCCCATTTTAGTGAATATGTATTTCTTCTTTTTGCAATATCATCAAAATTATACATTATTATTCACCTACAATAATCTTAGTTTTATCCTTATTAACAATATCCTCATCCATTATTATCTCATCGATAGCCTTAGCCTTAATCACTCCTGAATAAGGATTCTTAACGCTATCAATCTTTGTTGTTATTTCGGCATCAACATTATTTACTCTTTCAAATGCTAAATTTGTATTTAATAGTTTACAATTAACAAGCTTAATATTATCTATATAGCACATACCCTGAAGTGAATCTATTGTACAATTAACAAATGTTAAATTCTTACTATTCCATCCTAAATATTCACCAACAATTATAGAATCATATACCGTAACATTCTCACAATTCCAAAACGAATCCTTTGAATCCATTTTAGCCTTGTGTATCTCTACATTCTTAGCACCATCAAATGCGTAATTACCACGATGATTAAAGCCATTAATATAGATATTTTCTGAATTCATACAGAAATAATCACCATTAGAGCTAACATTAGTCATCTTAATGTTCTTACATGTCCATAATGTTTCACTAGCTACAGGCATAGTAACATTTTCAAGCTTTATATCCTTACTTCTTCTAAATTGCTTAGGAGTATTTATAGCTGAATTCTTGATATGGATATCAGTAGTATACCAAATACCACTTCTTGCCATCTCTAGGAATGTTACATTCTCACAATATACCTTATTACAGTACCATAGTGGATATTTCCATTTAAATATTGAATTATAAATCTTAAGATTTTTAGACTCCTTAAGAGGTGATTCACCATTATCGAATGTACATTCATGGATTTCTAAATCCCTTGAATTATATAATGCTCTTTCTCCCTCATAATATCCTTGAATTAATTTTTCCATAACTATCTCCTTAAGCTTCCATTGCTCTTCCAGTCAGCTTTAATTCTACATTATCAAATAAAGCAACTGTTCCGTTTGTTCCAAACATACCAACAAATAAATATTTATCATCATTATAATAATCATAATCAGTAAATGTATTATTGTATTCCTTACCATTATAAATAAGTTTTGTTTTAACAACCTGACCTAATCTTTCTATTTCTAATTCTACTATATCATCTACCTTATAAAAGAATTCACCAAGTGGACTCAATCTTAATAAATCAGTTGTAGATAATCTACTAAAGGCTCCATAGGTTACCTTATCAGTTGTTATTAAGCCAGACGCTATATAATTAGTAACAATACTATGATTAGGATTATCTTGATTTAAATATGAATCTCCTCTTAGCATTAAGCCAAAGCCCGCTTGCCTAGCATTAGCACATTTAATTACCTTAGCTTTAGCCTTAAATATAAAATTATCAGACTTATTTATTCTTTTAAATAAAAATGAGAATCCTTCAGATGATGCGTTTATCTTACCATGTGGCTTTAATGATTCATTACCAACATAGTATTTACCATTACTACCATTAGCGATAAATCCATCAAAGCTATCTAAATTACCAAATGCTGTTCCATAATATTCATCACATTTAAAGCTATCTGTTGGCTTATAATTATCTAAATCTGGTGTAATATATGGAATATATTTATATAAAGGATTTATTTCTAATTCAGAAATTTCTGGTTCCTTTATATTATCCTTAACATATTTAGCTAAATTATTATTACTATCCTTAATAATTCTTGCAATATGATATGCATAATATGAAGCACCTAAATATGATAAATGTGTTTTATCAACGCTTTTCTCGTTATATACAAGCTTACCATCTACCATTTTTCCCTTAGTTATTGCATGATATAATGCAAGCCTTTCATAAGGTAATTTCTTAGCTTGATTTAAGCTAATTAGATTTAAATCAACTGATAATAAATTCTTTTCCTTACATAATTCTAATATAGCCATTCTATAATCACCATATATAGTCTTATGTATTACATCACCATCATAATTATTATCAGGTGTAATTCTAATAATGGGTGTTGCTAAAATAGGTGTTGCATGTTTCTCTATTATCTTTTCTACATAATTATAATATAGGCTATGCTTAAAGCTTGATTCATCTTCGATACCTAGATTAGCACTCGTAAATCTAAATGAATCATCGTATTTTTCATCATTATGACCAAAGCCAATAATTACATAATCATCAGGCTCTATACTATCTAATAGCTTATTATATTCAGGATCAAATACATAGCTTTTTGAGCTTCTTCCAGATAATGCTAAATTAATAACCTCTATATCAAAAAATCTATTTAATTGAGTACCATATCCATATCTTGGATAAAAGTAGCTTACATCATTAAATTTAGCAACTGTAGAGTCACCCACTACGTATAGTCTAGACACAATAACACCTCTTAACTTGCCCTAATTATAACAAAAAAACATAATATTAACAACGATTGTTTAAGATTAATATCATTTTATGATATAATAGTCACCGAGGACTTAAATGAATGAAATTAGAGGCAATTGAATATAGGAATATTTTCACAAGATTCCTTTATAAACTTAAATACCTTTGGAAAAAAATATGGGAAAGTAAATTATATGCTTTCATTTTTTTACTTGTCATATTATTCTCGGTTATGGTATTTTGTATGGCATATCCTGCCTTCTTCAATGGCTTCTTAAATGATTCATCTGATGATATACTACAGTATTATCCATATGTTGGTGGATTCTTTGAAAAAATACAAACAGGAACATTATCACTATACGATAAAAATTTAATACTTGGTGCTTCATTCTTTAGTGGATTATATTATATACCACTTGATATATTTACATTTATAGCATTTTTATTTAGCTATATAGTTCCTGGTGAAATAGCATATGCAGGAACATTCCTATTAAGATTAATAGCAGGTAGTGCAATATTCTATTATACATTATCAAGGCACTTAAGTATTAAAGCATCATTCTTTGGAGCTTTAATACTATTTATAGGTGGTATGGTTGAGGCATATTATATTTTCCCAATCTATTTAGGTATAGTAACATACGCACCTTTAGCAATGCTATTAGTTGATCTATGTGTGGAGAAAAAGGGTATCTTCTACCTATTAATACCAGCTTATGTAGCTATAGTTGTATTCTTTGATTTTTATATGGCATATATGCTTATAGCATTCCTATGCATATACTATGTTGTTAAAAATCATATAGATAATGAATTTTCTATATTTGGTAAAAATACAATATTTGTAAATGGTAAATTCTGGCTAAGGTTTTTAGAATTTATGGGCATGGTTCTGCTTGGATTAATGGTATCTATGTTCATACTAATGCCAAGTGCCTTATATATATTAAATGAATCATCAAGACAATCTAAGGCTATTACTGAATCAATATGGTATTTCAGTACTAGGGATGGTACAGAAAATATAGTATCCTGGAGACATTACTTCACTCAAGCAATAAATCTATTTATACCTAATGAGCCACATAGATTCTGTCTAATTGAGGCTGGTGATTATGTTAGAGAGCACGCATCACTTTATATTACATCAGGTGGATTAATATATTTATGTAGCTTCTTCTTAATATTTAAAAGAAGAGAAAACAGATTAAAATTCTGGGTTTTATTATTTAATATCCTATTATTAATACCAGTATTTTCTATGATATTAGGATTAAATTCAGCACCATATGTTAGATGGTTCTTCATTCCATATATGCTTAATATCTACGCTATGGCATTAGGTATGGATCATCTTGATTTTAAATTTAATAAGCATAAGCTATTAAAGCTAATACCAATAGGAATATTATCTATAGGTATAGGAATGATTACCTATGTTCTAATAGCTAAGCCTGATTTATATATTCATTATCATTCTGATGATATATACTTCTATCCAATACTAATTGGATCATTAGTATTTACTGGCTCTTATGTATTAATACTTCTTGCTTGGTTAATATTTAATCTAATCAAAAAGGATTCAAGATTATTTGTATTATTAGTTCAAATATTAATATTCGGTGAGGTAATATTTGGTGGTATAGTAGTGTTTAGTAATGTCGGTAATGCTAATTCATTCTATATCAATACAAAGCTTGATTTAAAAAAGGAAAAGACGACACTTGAAAGTCTTGGATATAAGGAATCTAGTGGCTATAGAATTAATGCATATCAATCAAATGCTTGGAGCACATTAAATACTAATACATTAATTGGAATGAATTTTGGTAGATATTTCCAATCCTTCTATCCTGTAAGCATGAATGCATTATATTCAAAGGTTTATATGGATTATAGTACAGATTGGGGTAGAGTATTCAATTATGGCTATTCATTCATCAATGGACCTATATTTAATACAAAATATATTGTTACAAATGAAAATATAGAATTACCTGAAAAGTATTATGAAAAGAATGTCATAGATGATATAAATTATTACATTTTAAAGGATGATATACCATTTATTGTTTATGATAAGGGATATACATCTCCAGAATCCTTAGGAGCCTTAGAAAGACAGGTATCATTACTTGATTATGCCTATATTTATAAGCCTACAGATGATTTAGAATATTATAAAAAGAACAATATGAATTATGAACCAAATCTATTTGAAAGCTATCAAGCTATAATAGATTCTAAATTTGATATCGTTACTGCCTCAACAGTTAATTCTTATGTATCGCAATACCTAAAGAAGGCCTATCTATCAGCATATAATATCGAATATAATGAATATCGTGTATATGATTTAGATACATCTTCTACTCAAAGAATATTTGATGGAATGGATGCCTGCTTTGCATGGAGTAATTCTCAAAGCCTAAGGAAGGAAGATCATACTTATTTCTATATTAGAGAAAAAAATCCTGATAATCCAGATCCTGTTGATACTGAGGAAAACTATGGTACACTTCATCAGATGCATTATAATGACTTAATGCTAGGTGATTATAAGCCTACACAGCTTCTTGTACAATTTAAAAAGGAGGAATATTCCTCTGGTATAGATTTATATACATATAGCTATAAGCTTTATGATAATTTCATCAATAAGCAAAATACTTATACAAATAAGGAATTCTTGCTAGATGGAGATATAATGAAAATTAAATGTACAATGCCTGATTCAAATAAAACAAGAATAATTAAAACAGGCTATGCATATTCAAAGGATTGGACTATAATGAATAGTGATTATGAAACAATAGCTGTTGATGGTGCATTCCTAGGAATATTAGTACCTGAGGGCAATAATAATGTTGATATAACATTAAGATATAAGCCTACAGGCTATTACAAGGGATTAGCTATTTCACTTGTGGGTTCTTCTATTTATTTAACAATATGTATAATTACCCTTGGTGTTGTCGTAATTAAAAGAAAGAGGTATGAATCATGAAAAGAGTTTCAATAGTTGTTCCTTGCTACAACGAATGTGAAACAGTTGAAATATTTTATAATGAGGTTATTAAATATTTAACTGATGATAATATTGATTATAAAATCATATTCGTTAATGATGGTAGTAAGGATAATACAATAGATATAATTAAAGGCCTTGCTGAAAAGGATAATAGAGTATTATATGTATCATTCTCTAGAAACTTCGGTAAGGAAGCCGCAATGTATGCTGGACTTGAGGCTGCTAAAACTATTAAGAGTGATGCGATGATTAATATGGATGTAGATTTACAGGATCCACCATATTTAATTCCAGAATTAATTAAATATCATGATGAGGGATATAACCTAATTATCACTAGACATAAGAATAGAAATGGTGAGGGCTTCCTAAAAAAGATGTTCTCCTTAGCATTCTATAAGGTATATGCCTTTGTTACAAAGGATAAGGGATTATCTCAGGGTGCACGTGATTATGCATTACTTGATAAAAAGGTAATTGATGCGTTCCTACAAATTAGAGATTTTGAAAGATTCACAAAGGGTATTTATAACTTTGTTGGTTTTAAAACTAAGATTGTAGAATTTGAATATCAGCCAAGAGTTGCTGGAAAAACTAAATGGAATTTCAAAAAGCTATTCCATTATGGTGTAATGGGTATGAGAGAATTCTCAAGATTCTATGAATATATTCCTAAGATTTTCGCATGGCTATTCACATTACTTCTATTATTCGATACAGGTTGGGGAATTTATCAAACTGTAGCTAATGGAGCACCATTCGAATATAGAAGATTAATATTTGATTTAGCTATGGTTATGATATTCATAACATTATTCTATATTTGTAGATTAATATACGATAATAGAAGACAGCTTCAAAATAGACCAATCTATTTATGTGAAGAAAGTAATATAGAAAAGGAAGACTAGCTTAGTCTTCCTTTTTTGCTTTAAGAATGTAATATCCTCTATCTCTATTAACAATTTCACAATTACCAAACAATTCTTCTATATGATCCTTAGATGAAGGAGCACCCTGCTTCTTTTGGATTACTACCCATAGCTCACCATTGGTTACTAGATGCCTATAGGCCTCATCATATATTTTAAATACAATATCCTTACCTGCTCTAATTGGTGGATTAGTTAAAATAGATGAGAATGTTAATCCTTCTACCTTTTCATATAAATCAGAATTAAATGCTTTACAATTAGCCTTATTGGTAATTATATTTTCTAACGATAAATTATATGCTCTTTCATTGATTTCACACATGTATACTTCTTTGTTATATAGCCTTGAGAGTGTTATACCTATTGGTCCATATCCAGAACCCATGTCAAGCACCGGTAAATCAATGTTATTTGGCTCAAAAGCCTTTAGTAAGGCAAATGACCCATAATCTATATAATCCTTAGAAAAAACGCCGTTATCGGTCTTAAATTTAAGCTCTAGGCCCTTGAAGTTAAAATTATAAAATGATGGATTAGATTCTACATCATTTTGTTCCTTAGAATAATAATGACTCATAATATCACCACAAAGATTATATCATTTGGAAAGAAAAAAAACTACTATGAAATCATAGTAGTTATTTTCTAAATATTTAAGTCAGAAATTACTTAACTTCTACTGTAGCACCAGCAGCTTCTAACTTAGCCTTTAAGTCTTCAGCTTCTGCCTTAGAAACCTTTTCCTTAACTGGCTTTGGTGCGTTGTCAACTAGGTCCTTAGCTTCCTTTAAGCCTAAACCAGTTACTTCCTTAACAACCTTGATAACACCAAGCTTTGCAGCACCAGCGTTTGTTAATACTACATCGAACTCAGTTTGTTCAGCAGCAGCAGCACCTGCACCTGCACCAGCAGCTGGAGCAGCAGCAACAGCAGTTGGGTCAATACCGAACTCTTCCTTCATAGCGTCTACTAATTCTTTGATTTCAAGAATAGTCATTTCCTTTAATGATTCAATAAATACTTCTTTAGTTAACTTTGCCATTTTAATTTTCCTCCATTTAATATAATTTAATTAGGCTTGTTGTCCATTTTCAACTAACATATTTAAACCAATTGATAACTGGCTTAATGTACCATACATACCAGCAGCTAGTTGAGTTAATAATGTTTCGTATGATGGTAATGTTGATAATTCCTTTAATTGATCGAAAGAGAATACATCTCCATCAACTACACCCTTAACAACTTCAATCTTGTTGTTTTCAGCAGATAATTGCTTGAATAATACCTTTGCAGGAGCTACTACGTCGCTTTCAGCGAAAGCAAGAGCAACTGGTCCTACTAAAGCATCAGTAAATCCATCATAGCCACACTCTTTTGCAGCACGTGATGAAATATTGTTCTTAATAACACAAATTTCACAGCCATTTTGACGCATTTCTCTACGTAGATTTTGGAATGCTTCAACTGTTAAGCCTTGATACTTAAAAGCTACAATTGCAACAGAATTCTTCATCTTTTCTGTAACTGCTTTAACTTCTTCTTGTTTCTTAAGAATGCTTTCCTTCATTTTGACACCTCCATATAGTAAAATGAAAATCCTTTTCCACCGAGTAGAAAAGGATCTATTTTTATCCTATTTTTCCTCGGTAGGAGATTAAGGGCTATTGCCCGCCTACTGTCTTCGGCTTATTTTTTTAATAAATTACTTTGCGATTGTATCAGAATCGACTTTTACACCAGGGCCCATTGTAGATGCTACTGATACATTCTTGATGTATCCGCCCTTGATTGTTGAAGGACGAGCCTTCATAATTGCATCATATACAGTCTTTAGGTTCTCTAATAGCTTTTCAGCACCGAAAGATACCTTACCGATAGGCATTTGAATATTACCAACCTTATCAGGTCTATATTCAACCTTACCAGCCTTGATTTCCTTAACTGCCTTAGCTACGTCCATAGTAACTGTACCAGTCTTAGGGTTTGGCATTAAACCTTTAGGACCTAATACACGTC
>JAEEGL016843545.1_pt1 | contig 13832 bp, 15 predicted proteins | sample 9134231 | NCBI WGS metagenome assembly JAEEGL01 (sample SAMN16246548, study PRJNA631951) | gut metagenome | biome: gut microbiome; feature: rumen; material: fiber-attached | host: Bos | place: Iran: Karaj | collected 2018-10
AAAAATAAGAATAATTAATAAACTAATTTTCTTCATTTTCTATCTCCTCTATTACTTTAATCATTTCATCATATGAAACTTCTCCAACAATTCTTTTTACTTCTTTATCACCTATATAAAATATGAAAACTGGTAATATATCACCAACATTATAGTTTTTTACTTCTTCTTCATCCATATCTATATCAAGCACTTTAGTATCAACATCTTTAGTCTTTAATACTTTATTCCAAACATTATTCATGACTAAACAGCCATTACACCAAACAGCTCCTATTTTAACTACTCTCATTTTATTCTTAACCTTTCTAAATTCTTTTTCAAACTATCAATAAAAGTATCAATCTCTTCATAAGTAGTCTTATAACAAATACTAACTCTCATAGAATGACTAGCTCTTGTTTTATCTCTACATACTGCATAAACAGCCTTCGAATAATCTCCTACACTACAAGCTGTTTGTGTAGAAATATACACTTCATCTTCTTCTAAAGCATGTAGCATTACTTCACTCTTAATATTACTATCAATACTAAAATTAATAATTTGTTTAACACATTTAGAATTACTATTAATAGTAACTAACTTCTCTAGTTTATTTATTAAATAATCATATAACTCTTCTACTTTTTTATTCTTATTATCAAAGTCTTCATATACTAATCTTAATGCTTTACTGATACTAGCAATCAAAGGAGTTGCTGGTGTTCCACTTCTATAAATAGTCGTACTTTTACCACCATGAATTAATGGTTCTATTACAATATTACTTTTCTTAAGTAAACAACCTACTCCTTTCATTCCAAAAAACTTTTGTCCTGAAAAAGAAGCAAGATCTAATACATTAAGATTGATCTTTTCTTTACCAATACTTTGTGTAACATCACTATGAAAATAACATTTTGGATAATCATTTACTATTTTTGCTATTTCTTCAATAGGTTGTCTTACTCCAACTTCACTATTAACTGAAGCAATAGTAACAAGAATAGTATCATCTCTCATCTTACTCTTTAAATCTTCTAAGTCTACTACTCCATCTTCATCTAACTCAACAAAGTCAACTTCATAACCAAGTCCACTTAAATAATTAAGTGGTGCAACTATACTAGAATGTTCAAGTTCTGTCGTAATAATATGTTTACCTCTATTACTATATTTTAAACATATCCCCTTAATAGCTGTATTATTAGCTTCACTAGATCCACTAGTATAAATAACATCCATATCTTTTAAATCTAATACTTTCTTTATTTGTTCAGTAGATGCATCTATTAAGTTTTTAGACTCTACACCTAATTTATGTAAAGAATTTGGATTACCAATATACTCTCTACATACTTTACTATAAGTATCAATTACTTCACCATCTACAGGTGTAGTAGCACTATAATCTAAATATGTCATAATATCACTTCCATCGCTCTAATTATATAAGAAAAAGTATTAAAAAACAAATAAAATAGAAGTTGAATTACTCAACTTCTAGTTTAGTTACTTATTTGTATTCTGATAATAATCTCTTTCAGCAATACTCATAGAAATAAGATCTAAATCATCACAATCTTCTTCCTCATCTATTACTTTATCAATCTTTGTCAATAACTGTTTTAAGTCCTTACAACTCTTATAATTAATATTGTATAACTCTAGTATTTCAATCTCTACATTAGTAAGTAATAAATTACCAACTTGATTTAGCTGATTACTATTAAAATCAATTTTAGATACTAGTTCTGATATATCATATTCTTCCATAATTCACCTACTTACAAGTATATCCATTATTTTTAAGATGTGTCATAAACTCACCTTCAGTATAATTATCTCCTACTTTTAAAGTAATAACTTCACTACTCTTAGTATTAGGATTAATCTTCATTATTAAATCTTTACCTTCAACAAAACTAATATTATTTAAAATAATTGTTTTATTATCGTCTAAATCTATATCTACTACTACTTTATTAACACCTGTAGTAATCGTATAACTATCATGTCCTAAGTATTCTAATCCTTTTTCTATTGTACTTTTAACAAGATTAATATTACTTTCATTAGCCATACCATCTGGTAAGACAATAGTCTTAGTAACATTCATATGTGTAACTTTATTACCATCTATAGTAGCGTCTACTTTCTCTGTAATTTTAACATTATTACTAGTATATGTATTACTACAAGATACTATTTTTTGTTCAACTGTCATAAATAAATATACAATAATACCCAATATTAATATTCCAAGAATAATTGGTAGTATTCTACTTCCTCTAGTACTCATATCTTCACCTCTAATATCATTATAGTCAAAAAGGAATTATTAATCAATTCCTTTCCACTTCCAATTTCTAATATATGGCATGTCTTCTCCATGAAGAGCAATATATTTTTTATGTTCTTTTAACATATTATCACACCAATCAATTAAACTTTTACTACTATTCTTATATCTAGGAATTTCTTTTAAAGCACTTTTAACGATATTAAATCTATCTATTTTATTCTGCACTCTAATATCAAATGTCGTCGTAATAGTTCCTTCTTCTTTATATCCATGTACATGTAAATTACGATTATTACGCTTGTATGTCAATTGATGAATAAGAACTGGATATCCATGAAAATTAAATATTATTGGTTTATCTTTAGTAAATATTTCGTCATATTCTTCATCACTCATACCATGTGGATGCGTATAATTACTCTGTAATTTCATTAAATCAACTACATTAACAACTCTTATTTTTATACCTTTAACGCTTTGCCTTAATATATCAACAGCAGCCATAACTTCCAAAGTAGGAGTTTCTCCACAACAAGCAAGTACTACATCTGGATTTCCATCATCATTTGATGCAAAATCCCAAATACCAAGTCCTTTTTTACAATGAATTTTAGCTTGTCTTTTAGTTAACCATTGTGGTCTAGGATGTTTAGAAGCAACTATGACATTAATATAATTCTTTGTCTTAATACAATGTTCAAAACAAGAAAGTAAACAATTAGTATCTGGAGGTAAATACATTCTAACAACATCTGCTTTCTTCGTAACTAAATGATTTAAGAAACCTGGATCTTGATGTGTATAACCATTATGATCTTGTTGAAAAACATGAGACACTAACATAAAGTTAAGTGACGCAATAGGTGCTCTCCAAGGTATATCCTGACACACTTTTAACCATTTAGCGTGTTGTGATGCCATTGAATCAATTATACGAATAAAAGCTTCATAACTATGAATAAATCCATGTCTACCAGTCAATAAATAACCTTCTAACAATCCTTCACATAAATGCTCTGATAAATAAGCATCCATAACTCTTCCATTATTATCTAAAAACTCATCATCTTTATTCATTCTATAATTCCAAGTACGTTTTTCCACTTCGAATATATGATTAAATCTATTAGATAAAGCTTCATCAGGTCCAAATACTCTAAAGTTTTTATTTCCACTGTTTAGCTTAAAAACATCTCTAATATAATTACCTAAGTTCATTGTATCTTGCGTAATTACTTCACCTGGTTTTTTAATATCTAAAGCATAATCTTCCCAATTAGGAGTAATTAACTCTTTTAATAATAAACCACCATTCGCAACACTTTGCGCTCCCATACATTTAGTAGGACTAGGACATAACTCTTTTAATTCTTTTATTAATTTACCTTTAGAATCAAATAATTCATCTGGTTTATAACTCTTCAACCATTTCTCAATTAATTTTAAATTTTCTGGATTATCTCTACTAATCACAACTGGAACTTGATGAGCTCTAAAACTACCTTCTATCTTTTTACCTTCAACTTCCTTTGGTCCAGTCCATCCTTTTGGAGTAGTTAATATAACCATTGGATAATTTCCTTTTCCAGTACTCTTTATTCTTTGAATATCTTTAACTACTTTGTCCATAGTATTAGCCATCTCTTCATGCATCTTTAAACTATTATTACCACTTACAAAGTATGGTTTCCAACCAAGTCCATAGAAGAAATCTTGTAATTCTTCTTTACTCATTCGACCAAATACTGTTGGATTAGCTATTTTAAAGCCATTACGATGAAGTATAGGAAGTACTACTCCATCATTCTTTTTATTTAAAAATTTATTAATATGCCAACTAGTCGCCAAAGGTCCAGTTTCAGCTTCTCCATCTCCCACACAACAAGCAACTATTAGATCTTTATTATCTAAAACCGCTCCAGCTGCATGAGCAAGACTATATCCTAATTCTCCACCTTCATGAATACTACCTGGTGTCTCAGGGGCAACATGAGAAGAAATTCCACACGGAAAACTAAATTGCTTACACAATTTCTTTAAACCTTCTTCATCCTCCGTTATTTCTGGATAAAACTTAGAATATACTCCTTCTAAATAATTATTCGCAACCATTGCTTGTCCACCATGACCTGGTCCCGAAATATATATCATTCTTAAATTATATTTCTTTATAATCCTATTACAATGCATATATATAAAGTTTTGACCTGGTGCTGTTCCAAAATGTCCTACTACATTTGGTTTAATATCTTCTATCTTTAATTCTCTTCTAAGTAACGGATTATCTAATAAGTATAATTGTGCAACACTTAAATAATTTAATGCCCTAAAATAAGCATCCATCTTCATTAATTCTTTCTTTGACAAAACTGGCATAAACACACTTCCTATCCTATACAATTATATAATAAATAGACACAAAAAAAAAGAGAATAAATCTCTATTTATACAAATCTCTAAAACTAGATTCAACTTGTCCAATATCCTTTAAATCCTCTTTTTTCATTTCTGGAATCTTCTTTTTGTTATTATAATTACTATCATACATATCAGATAAATCAGTATCTTCCATTTCTTTTTTTTCTTCATCATGTTTCTTCTTAACTACTTCTTTTTTAACTACTCTCTCAGCCATAGCCGCTTTTTTAGCTTTTTGTTTTCTCTCTTCCATGATTTTTTCTTTATCTTTAAGAGTAATAGTATTCGCAATAGTAGTAAGAATAAACATAATTATTAAGAATACAACAGCTATAGTAATTATTATATTTAAATAATTAACACATTCAAATTCAAACTCAATATTAGTTACTCTATCATTAGCTATATTCCAAGTTAGTGTATTACCATCTACATTATTAGCATTACTCTTCAATACACCATTGTCTATAGTAACTTCAAAGTCATATTTATCTGTATCTATTCCTTTCATAGCCTTAGTACAATTCATACCTTTTTCATATGAATCATAATCTAATACTTCACCATTTTCACATTCATAGTTATAAATATATTTACTTGGATCAAATACTAAATTAGAAGAATATCTATTCTTAAAAATACCTTTTCTAACAGTAAACATACCTGATGGAGATAATTCTCCCATATCAACTAGATTATATTCAATTTTTTTATCGACACTAATCTTATCAATATTCTTTGTCTGATAACTAACAGTTACCCCTTTATAATTATCTTCTTTATACTTATTAACAGAAAAACCATTTTTAATTAATTTATCTTTACTAGCAGTATTAACTCCACCATCCTCTAAAGAAGTAGCATAAATAATTTTTAAATCCATACCTTTATATTTATCTACTTTCATCTTTCCTTCATATTTAATACATCCAGTACATAAAACAATTAATAATAATATACTAAATAATTTAAAGTATTTTTTCATACTACACCCCCATTACTTTAGTTTCTGGTAATGTAGATGCTCCATCTATTACTATTCCTTGACCTGTTATATATGAAGATGCATCACTCGCAAGAAATGCTGCTAAATCACCTAATTCTTCAATAGTACCAAGTCTTCCCATTGGTATACCAGCAGCTATTCCATCAATAATACTTTGTGGATTTTCTGGATTAGATACTTTAGCCATGTTTTCTACTAATGGAGTTAGAATATAACCTGGCATAATAGCATTAACATTAATACCTTCAGTAACTAATTCCATTGCTAAAGACTTAGTAAATCCAAGTAAAGCAGCTTTTGTAGTAGCATAAGCAACTTCTCCACTATCCGCAACCATAGGACCAGTAACACTACTTAAATTAACTATCTTTCCATAATGTCTATTAATCATATGAGGAACTACAGCTTTACATAAATTCCAAGTACCATTGATATTAATACTAAAGTGTCTGTCTCTTAATTCATCATCCATATCAACAAATTTCTCTAACATACATACACCAGCATTATTAACTAGTACATCTATCTTTCCAAAATCAGTAATAATGTCATCTACTATTTCATTAATAGCTTCCTTATCACGTATATCTACCTTATATCCACTAAGTTTTGGATGAGCAATTCTATCAATTGTCGCAAATATTTCATCAGAATAATCAAGTATTATTACTTCAGCACCATATTTTAAGAATCTCTTAACAATTCCTAATCCATTACCCATTGCTCCCCCAGTAACAATACACACTCTACCATCTAAATTCATATACATCCCTCTATTCTAATATAATTATATACTATAAAACAAAAAAAAGATAATCAAAAAGACTATCTTTTTAAAAGTTTACAAACTATTTAGATATAACATCACATATTAAACTACTAATCTCTGTAGGATTATCTATTGGAAGACCAGCTATTGTTCTAGCTTCACTATATAGTATCTTAGTATATTTATCAAATTCTTTTCGATCTTCTTTAAATAGTTTTTTCATCTTTTTACTAATAGGATGCTTTTCATTAATTTCAAGTATCATTTTAGCTTTAATACCCATATCATTAGGCATAGCGTCAAATACTTTCTGCATCTCAATAGAAACATCTCCTTTAGTAGTCAAACTAACTGGATGTTTACCAAGTGAATTACTAAACTTAACTTCATCTACTTCACTAAGTAACTCACTCATAGCTTTAAACATATCTTCTGATTTCTCATTAGCTTTCTTTAATTTTTCTTTTTCTTCTTCACTATCTAAATCTAAATCTTCAGATACAACATTCTTAAATTTCTTAGAATCATATTCTTGAATAGCTGTTATACAGAACTCATCAACATAATCAGTAAGTAGTAATACATCATAATCTTTAGAAGTAACTTGTTCTACTTGTGGTAAAGATTTAATCTTATTAATGTTACTACCAGCAGCATAATAAATCTCTTTTTGTTCATCCTTCATATTCTTAACATACTCGTCTAAAGATATTAATCTATCATGTTTACAACTATAGAACATTACTAAATCTTTCAATTTATCTTTATCTGCTCCAAAGTTATTATAAACTCCATATTTTAATTGAACTCCAAATGTCTTAAAGAAAGAATCATATTTATCTTTATCATCTTTCATCATAGATTCTAATTCTTTTCTAATCTTACTCTCAATATTTTTCGCAATTAATTTCAAACTATGAGACTCTTGTAATACTTCACGAGAAATATTAAGTGATAAATCTTCAGAATCAACAACACCTTTAACAAAACTAAAATAATCTGGTAATAAGTCACTACACTTATCCATAATTAATACTCCATTAGAATATAAAGCAAGTCCTTTTTCATACTCTTGAGTATAGAAATCATATGGAGCATGACTAGGTATAAATAATAAACTCTTAAATGAAACCATACCTTCTACATTAGAAGTAATAACAGAAAGAGGTTTATCATAATCACTAAATTTATCCATATAGAAATTATCATAATCTTCATCAGTTACTTCATTCTTACCTTTTTTCCATATTGGTACCATACTATTTAATGTTTCAACCTCAGTATGAGTTTCATATTTTTTCTTCTCTTCATCAACTAAATGTTCATGAGAACATTCCATCTTAATAGGAAAACTAATATAATCAGAATACTTTTTAACTAAATTCTTTAATTCATATTGATCTAAATACTTAGAATAATCCTCATTATCATTATCATCTTTTATATATAAAACAATCTCTGTACCATTATCTTTCTTCTTTGCTTTAGAAATAGAATAACCATCTACTCCTTCACTTTCCCATTTATAAGAATCTTCACTATCGATACTTTTAGAAGTAACTTCTATCTTCTTACTAACCATAAATGCTGAATAGAAACCAACACCAAATTGACCAATTATATTTGCTTTTTCTTCTCCAGTCATATCATCTTTAAATTGTAAAGATCCACTCTTCGCAATAGTACCAAGATTATCTTCTAATTCATCTTTAGTCATACCAATACCATTATCACTAATAGTAATAGTTCTCTTCTTTTCATTAAAAGCTAGATTAATTTCTAACTCTTCATCACTCTTAATATTCTTATCCGTTAAACTTCTATATTTTAGTTTATCTAATGCATCACTAGCATTACTAATTAACTCCCTTAAAAATATATCTTTATTAGTATAAATAGAATTAATCATTAAATCTAATAAACGTTTAGACTCAGATTTAAACTCTTTCTTTTCCATATAATCATCTCCTAAAAAGTATTAAAGCACTTCTTTTAGCACTTGTCAATATTAAGTGCTAAAGTATCTAATTTTTTTAAATATTTTCTAGAAAAAAAATGAATTTTATGATAGAATATATAACTGTAAACAGATGAAGAGATGGAGGGCGAAATGTATAAAGAAAATGATTATGTAATCTACGGTAAACAAGTATGTAGAGTAGAAAAAATTGAAGAGAGAGATAATATGTCATATTATATTTTAAGACCAGTTAAAGACGAATCATTAAAGATTCAAATACCTACAACTACTGATAAATTAAGAGACATTATTTCTAAAGAAGAATTAGATAAGTTATTAGCGAAAATTCCAGAAATCGAGTTAATCGAAACTGATAAAAAATACCTAGAGTCAACTTATAGACAACTATTACAAAATGGTACTCATGAAGACTTAATAAGAATTATTAAAACAACATATTTAAATAATCAAGAACGTCTAGCAAACAAAAAGAAATTAACAGAAGCAGATAAAAACTATTTTGAACTTGCTGAAGAAACATTATATGAAGAATTCTCAGTTACTTTAGGTAAAGATATAGATGCTACTAGGAAATATGTTATTTCTAAAGTAGACCAATTAGTAAATTAAAAGAGCTTAAATAAGCTCTTTTTTGTATGGCTTAACAGCAATTAAAAAGACACACATCTTTTCATGCGTGTCAATCAAATGATTTAAACTAATTTTTTGATAATCGTTTTATAATACTAATTTTATTCCATGTTTCTTCTCGGAAATTAATATCAAAATTAGAACTTAACCCGCTTTTAGTACTGACAAAGTCAAATTCATTTGTGATTGATTTACAAGTCTTGTAAAATTAATTGAATAATTGCCTTTAGGTAATCCTGATACATTAAATACTATTTCTCTGGATGAAGTACAAGCAACGGTGTAATATGATGCTTCAATTCCTTCACCTAATATCATTTCCATTTGTTCTCCTGGTAGACAATTTGTAAAAACAAAATGACAATCTTCTCCCACAATCATTGTTACTGGCTCTTCTGGAGGTAATGAGACTGGATCTCCATTAAATGTTAAACTTAAAGAAGGGTAATCATATACTGGTTCTCCAGTACCTTGAATAATATCTATAGAAACAGAAAAATCAATGTTATCATCATCACTTGGATATAAACTGCTATCTGCTTGCATTAAATATTCAACACGTACTTTTATTTTTCGCGTAACACCAGCATCTAATCCATCATTTTCTCGTATTTCTGTACCATTAACATAAGAAACTGTATAAGAAAAATATTGCTGTTGTTCTTCTGTTAATATTGGAGAAACATTCATTCCAGCTATTTTAGCATTCAAAGTTCCAGCATTTATTAAATCTATTGTAAACTCAAAATATTCTCCTGGATTAGCAAGTGTCACTGTAAAACTAGCCGTAGTATTATCATAATTTACTGCTCCCATTACCGAACCTTCACTAGGCTCGGCATTATCGAAATGAACATCCCATTTAGCACTTTTTACATTACTTGTTCCATCTATACTTAAATTAGTAGTTAAATATGAATAAGCCAATCCAAAACTTCCAAGCAACAGAAAAAGGAACAATACAAAGAATGTTCTTTTGTAATTATATTTCATTCTTTTACCGAATTTCCTTTTTAGTTTACTCATAGACTACCTCTATTATCATTTTAACACTATTAGTATTGTTAAACAACACAGATAAGAAATGTATTTACATTTTACATCAAACAAAAAAGATTATTAAATAATCTTTTATTTTGTATATAATTTTATTTTCTTATCTTTATAAGCTAAATATATTTTATTCCAAATAACACTTTCTACATATCTTGCCTTTTTAGGATGCATTAAATATCTAACAGTAAGTTCTATATGATCTTCTACTATTCTAGTATAAATCATTGGTTCATACTGATTAAAATATATTCTATTAGTAGAATTAATTTGTTCAATTTCCCTCTTCATTTTTATTGGAATATTTTTAATAGTCTCCAAGTTATTAACTATTTTATATATTTCTCTTTTATTCTTTACTAAGTCACAATCCATATCTAATTTTATTACTAGTTCATTCCATACATACTTAAATCCCTTAGTAATATTCTTAACTGGTTTAGTAAGAATAACGGAAGTTGGAAATGTTACTACTACTCCAGTAGATTGACCATGTTCTTCTTTAGTAGATACTTCAACTATTTCAAATTCAAAATGCGATATACTCATAACATCTCCACGTATATCATCAATCTCAATTCTATCTTCTACTTTAAATGGTCTCTTTATTTTAATATATAATCCACAGAAAAAGTTAACAATCACTTCTCTTAAAGCAATAGTCATTGCTGCCGAAATGACACTAATTAATGTAACTAAATTCTTAATTGAATGACTCCAGATAGCAAGTAAAGCTAATATTTCAATTAAGTTAATTGTTATTTGTAAAAACTGATTAGTAAGAAACTCTCGTCTTCCACTTATCATACTTTTATTAATAAATAATTGTAATAATTTCTTAATTATTGAAAAAACACATAGCACAAGTATCGTCGCTAAAACAGTTGATAATAGATGTTCATCCATAGTAGTTATTTTACTTAAATAACCAACTAAATCATCAAATATACCCATATAATCTCCCCTCCTACAAGTATTAGATTATAACATATTTTTAGACTTTTAACCGAACCAAATACCTTTCTTTACACAAGTTTTACGTTATTTTTCAACAATTTCACGTAATTCATAATAAAGTATTTCCTGCTTTTCTTCATCTTTCTCTTCTTTTATTTTTTCACAAAGATCCATTATTTCTTTTTTTTCTTTTGCATCAATATCTAAATAATCAATTCTATCTTCATATTCTTCCACTATCTCTAATATGTTAGAATCATCTTCTTCATATTTACTAATAGCTTGTAAAATACCAGTTCTTTCTAATTCTTCATCATCCATTTTATCTACCTCAATTCAAATTCTAAGCTTCCAGATCCATTACTACAAGTAACATGACATATACTACCATTAATAATTGTCATCTTTGGATATATATGTCCTATATCTGCATTAAATATAATTGGAACATCAAATGCTTCACGTAATGCTTCTTGATACGTCATTGCGTATTCTGTTGAAAAACATACTCGTCCTACTACTATCCCTTTTAAATATTTAAACCATCCAGCCTCTCTCATTTGAAGCATTGTTAAATAAAACTCTGTAGCTTCTGTACTAAATATATCAAAGTAAAAGATTATTCCATCATCTTTATACTTTTCAATAAACTCACTAGTTTTATCAAATCTAGTACCGAGTAAATTACGTAAACATTCAAAACATCCACCTATCATTCTTCCAGTAATATCTACATCTCCATTTAAACTTTCCCAATAGACTTCTTTATCTAAATAGAAGTTATTATTTACTCTTAAATTTCTATTAGATTCATACATTGGATAACTATCTTGCTTAGTTATATTACCCATCATATAATCAATACTAATTTTTTGTGGAATAGATAATTCATCTTGTCCATAACTATGAGCATTATATCCATATAATGTTGCAATATCACATGCTGTAGTAATTAAATATAAAATACTAGTTGGATCACTTGCTCCCATATACCATTTAGGATTATTTCTAATATTATTTAAATTAACATATGGAAGTATTTCATATAAGAAATCCCCACCACAAGCACACATAACCATATCGATATCTTTATCTAATACTAATTTATCTAATTCATTAGCTCTTGTTACTCCATCTGCTGGTCTTGCGCCTTGGTTTCTAACACTAGCTGTTTCTACTACTTTAAAATAGTTTTCTAAATTACTAATACTTTTCTTATATTCATCTAATTCATCACCAACTCCAGCTGATAATGCTACTACACCAAGTGTTGATTCCTTATCTAAAAACTTAGGATACTTCATTTACTTTTCCCTTGCTAACACTGCTTACTATAGCGAATATAACAATCATGATAATACCAACAACTAATAATACTCCACCACTAATTAATAGACTAACAGTTCTAATAGCTTGAGTCTTCAATAAAACACTTATTACTGAACTAACAAATATAGAACCAATCAAAGTTAATGAACCACTAACTACACAATTAATACCTATTGGTAATAACCATTTGTATGCACTCCAACTTAACAATACAATTAATACTACTGAAATAGCTATTAATACCAAACATAGTATTCTAAAACTATTAGTGCCTAAAAAACTAATAGATCTAATAACTGCAGCTCCCTCACTATCAGTATTTTTCACAACTTCTTCCATTGCTTCCTTATACTTTTCATTTAATTCTTTATAGTCGTCACTATTCTTAAACTCTTGAATATCTTCATCTTTTATTTCTAATCCAGCTTCATTTAATAAATCTTTTTTAGATTCTATTAATTCAATAAAATCTTTAGAAAAATCCACTTCATTAACATCTTTACCACTAAATATTTCTAACGTAATATCTGTATACTTATCAATAAATGATTGGACTTCTTTGTCTTTTAAAACTTCTTTTAATTTAGGATCTATATTAAATCCTTCTGTCTCCTCTAGATTAACAGAATTATCAGTCATATCAGCAATATCAATAAAATCAATTGCTGCCTCCTTAACCATTTCTTTAAACGAAAAACTATAAGTAAATAAGCATGTAATAATAACCATAAATATACTTAAAAGTACAATTAATGTAATTCTAAGCGCTTTCATAACATCACTCCTCTACATTAATATTATCACAAAAAAAAGAAATAGTCTCCTACTTCTTATATACTTTTTGAAAACTATTTTTCATCTTCTTAGTAATTGGCTTTTCAAATAAACCTTCATGATCTATATGCATTACTCTTTGTCTATTATTTAATGTTCTAACTTCCTTTAAATACTTTTGAACACCAACTAAAGTCTCACCTTGTCTATTAAATACAATAGTTTCTTCAACGATTACATTTTTATGATTATCTACTTTTCTTCTCTTCTCTAGTAAAGAACCTTTATCATCTAAAAAATCATAATTAACAACAAGTTTTCTAACATCTTTATCAGATACATCTATACCAGAAAAGATAAACAAATCATCTTGCATACTTACTCTTTCTATATGACCTTTAGCTGGATCAAATTTTTCTATTTCAAATATATTTAAAATATTATTTAATATTCTTAATTGCTCTTCATTAATATCCATATTATCCCTCCATTGGTGTCATATATTATAACATACTTTTAATAAAACACAAAAATAAGAAGTATATTACTTCTTATTTATAATAAATCTATCATTTTCAAAATCTACTTCTACAGTATTTCCACTTCTAATAACACCTTCAATTAATAG
>JAEEGL017394477.1_pt1 | contig 13832 bp, 9 predicted proteins | sample 9134231 | NCBI WGS metagenome assembly JAEEGL01 (sample SAMN16246548, study PRJNA631951) | gut metagenome | biome: gut microbiome; feature: rumen; material: fiber-attached | host: Bos | place: Iran: Karaj | collected 2018-10
ATTATATGATAAATTAGTTGAAAAAGAAAAAAAATTACAAGAATTTAAAAATGAAACTACAAATTATTTAAAAAGAAAATTAAAAAATGATGAAAGAAAATTTACAAATAGTATAAATAGTTTAAATAGTCAAAGTAATAACAATTAATTAATTAATTTTTTCATTAATAAATTTAAGCAATAATATTTTATTTTAATTAATTATAAACTATAAAATATATTTAAATAGCTTTATTTTAAATTGTTTCAACATAATTAGGTTCAGAAATTTTTTTATTCTTATAATTCAAATAAAAAATAAATATAATAAAATTAAAAACAAAAACAATAACAACAGCTAAAATTCCAAGTAAGAAAGGAGTTAAAATAATTTTTTCATTATTAGAATAATCACTAGTCATTTCTTTATTAAAAAATATTTGATCTTTAGTATAAAAATAAACTTTACCTTCTTCACTATTTATAGTTAATTTAGTTTTTGTAGATTGTAATAAATCTTTTCCAATTCTAATATAACTATCATAAGTATTATTAACAAATTTAATTTTAAATATTTTTTTATAATTATCTTTTGTTTCTGGATCTTCATTATTTTCAAAAAATTTATCAGGAAGATATGTATAAACATGATTATTTATAATAAAACCAATATTTGCTAATTTTAATACATTTGAATTATCAGTTGCAAGAAATGTTTTATATTTTCCATCTTTAATTATTTCTTTAATAAATGGTCTATTATTAAAATATGTATTAGTAAAGAATTCATATGATTCAATTTTAGTTCCACTTATATTTCCTAATATTATTTCTGTATCTTCAGAAAGAGAAAAAGTCACATTTGTATTATTGAAAAAATAACCTTTTTTTAAATTTGAAAAGAAAAATCCAGTTAAATCACAAGAAATATCTTTTTGTTCAATTCTATTTTTTGATAATATAATATTACAAGATGATAAAATATCAAAATTTTCTAAATTTTCAAATTTACCAAAAGTAATTTTTGTACTATTATCAGTATCATTAAATGAATATGAAATTAAATGTTGATCAGTAATATTTTTTGAATTTAAAAAAAATGTAAATTGATTTAAAAATCCTAATCCAATAACTCCATTAATTTTATTAGTAGTATTTTTTTTACAATTAATTTCTTTTACTAATAAAGCTTCCATTGTAACATTAATATCTTTAACATTATTATTTTCATTTTGATAAAAACCATCAAATCCTTTTAATTTAACATTAACTTTATATTTAGTTCCTTTTAAATAATAATTTGTAAAATCTTCATTCATTGAAGAAGCACCTTCAACTTGTAATAAAGAACTTTGTTTAATTGTAGATTTAATAATATTATCTTTTAAACATGAATAAATTTCAGTATTTTCTTCAAATATTGTAATTGGATAACCATTTGAATAATCAATTTCAAAATTTAAATCTTGACCTTCAACATTTAATGTAATCATATTATTTTTTATATTTAATTCTAAATAATTTTTTTTTTCTTTATCTTCTTTAAATACACAACAAGTTTGTGATTTACATTTATAATAACATTGTTTATTACAATTTTTACCATAATAGCCAAATTCACAATTTAAACATTCACCTTTAAATTTACCACATTTATTATAAATACTTTCATTAGAAGAACTACATTCACAATCATTATTACATTTTAAACCATATTTTCCATCAACACATTCAAATGAATTACAAAATCCTTGTTTATCACATCCATCATCACCACAACCATCACATCTTTCATTACATCCTTTTCCAAAAAATGTATTATTAATACATTGTGTACAATCTCCAGTTTTAATTTCACAATTTTCTTCATTTTCACTAAGTAAACAATTTGAACATGTATGTTCACAATAATTACCATAAAATTTTGGGTCACATTTTTCACATATTCCAGTCTTTTGTTCACATTTTTGACAATTACCTAAATCTCTACAACTTTGAACACATGTAATATTATAAAATCCTGGTTTACATGAAATACAAGTTCCATTTTGATAACATTTTTGATCTAAACAATTTTCACTACATTTTGATTCACATTTATTTCCATATGTATTATTTTTACAAGAAAAACAATAACTTGTTTTTTGATCACATTCTTTTTCACAATTTTCTGGACAATTATCATTACATGTATTTCCATGGTAACCACTTTTACATCCTATACAAGTACCATTTTGATAACATTTTCCATTTAAACAATTTTGATCACATTTTGTGTCACAAATTTCACTGTAATATTCATCATTTAAACATTCTATACAAGTACCATTTTTTGCATCACATCCATTTTTACAATTTTTATTGCATAGATTATCACAATATTCACCATAATAACCTTCTTCACATCCTTTAGTACATTTACCTTGAGTATCACATACTCTTCCTGCACATCCAACATTACATTGTGAATCACATTTATCACCTTTAAATCCATCTTTACATCCATAAATACAAATACCTTCATTATTACATTGATTCAATGTACCATTCTTACAATTTTCTGGACATTGTTTATCACATTTATCTGAATAAAAACCATTTTTACATGTACATTTACCATCTTTTTCACATTTCTCATCTAAACAACCAGAATTACATTTATTTTCACATCTGTTACCATAATAAGAATCATTACATTTGTAACATGCTCCATCTTTTGTACATATACCTTTTTTTTCTTCATCTCTTTTACAATTTTCCCCACATTTTTTTTCACATTTTACTCCCCAAAATTCACCATCTTTACATACACTACAATTTCCTGATGTTTTTTCACATCCATTATCACAATTTTCATTACATTTTTGATCACAATAATCACTATAATTTCCAGTTAAACATTTAGTACATACTCCATTTATATCACATATTTCATTTCCTACATTTTTATCACAATTTTCAGAACATTTTAAATTACATTTTGCACCATAATAACCTAAACGACAATTTCTACAATTTCCACTATGAATTTCACAATTTTCTGTATTTAATAGACAACCATCACTACATTGTTCTGAACAATCTTCTTTATAAAAACCTTGCAAACATTTACTACATTTACCAGTTTCTCTATCACAATATCCTTGAGTACAAGTAGAAGGACATGTTAAATTACAAAAATCACCATAATAATTAGTTTTACATTTAACACATCTTCCAGTTTCAATATCACATACCCTTTCACCATCTTGTGATTCACAATTACTAGGACATTGTGTACTACAATATGGATCATAATAATCAATTTTACATTCACATTTTCCAGTCTCGAAATCACAATTATCACCTACACATCCATTTCCACATTTTTGAGTACAATTTGGACGGAAATAAGTTAATTCACATTTACTACAAAGACCATCTTCTTGTTTACATCCATTAATACATTTAAATTCTTCATTACAAGGTGTATCACATAAATCTCCATAGTACTCATTATTTTCACATCCATTACATTTAGAATCATTTTGATTACATCCATATGATTTACTACAATGTTCTGGACAATCAATATCACATGATGGTCCTGTTCTACCAGTTGGACATTGAAAACATTCACCAGTTTTTTTATCACATTTATTTGAACATGTATCACAATTCTTTTCACAATTATCACCATAAAATTTATCTTTACATGATTCACAATATCCAGTATCTTGATCACAATAGTTTATATTACAACCATATTCACAAGGTTTGTCACATTTATCTCCATAATTACCTAATTTACATGAATCACATTTTCCAGTATTTTTATTACAATTTCCATTACAATTATCAGGACATTCTTTTTCACAATAATCACCCCATTTAGAATCTATACATTCTATACATTTTCCAGTTTTTTCACATAAATTATCCTTACAATTTGAACTACAAATGTTTTTACATTCATCACCATAAAAAGTACTTTTACATGAGTTGCAAAAACCATTATTATTACATTCATCATTATAACAATTATCTGGGCATTTAGTTTCACATTTATCCCCATATCCACCTTTACATTCACAAGTCCCATCAATATTACATATATTATCTTTACAAAATTCACTACAATCATAAGTACAATTTTCACCATATTTTCCATTAGGACAATTTATACATGTTCCATTTTTATCATCACATCCTTCTGTTCCACAATTATTACATGGACTCATACACATTTCTCCAAAATGATATTTATCACAATTTAAACATTTTCCTGTCGTTTGATTACATATTTGATTTAAACAACTTTCACTACATTTATTATTACAAATTTCCCCATAGAAAGTATTTTCACATCCAATACATGTTCCATTTTGATAACATTTTCCATCTTTACAATTTTGAGGACATTTCTTATCACAAGAAATTCCATAAAATAAATTATCTACACATCCTTCTTTACATTCATTATTTTGATTACATTTTCCATTTTTACAACCAGTTGAACAAGGATCTTTACAATCATTACCATAATAATTATCATTAACACATCCATTACAAGAAGAATTATATCTATCACATACTCCATCTTTGCAATTTTCAGGACAACTATTACTACAATAGTCACCACTTTTTCCTATTACACATTCTTTACATTTCCCATCACGATAACATGATTCATTTAAACAATTTGTTGAACAAGAATCAGTACAATAATCACCATAAAATTTATCAATACATTCATAACATGTTTTATTTAAATAACATGTTTTATTTAAACAATTATTATTACATTCTTCATCACATTTATCACCTGTATAACCAACAATACAAGGTGAACAATAACCTTCTTTTGTACATTCTCCTGTTAAACAATATTCTGAACAATTCGCTTCACAATTAGCACCTTTTTTACCTTTAACACATTTTTCACATTTACCCTCTCTGTCACATATTTTATCTAAACAATTATTTGAGCATTCTCTATTACATTCTAGACCATAATAATGTGGATTACAATCAAAACATTCTCCATCCATTTTACATTTTCCATCTTTACAATTTTCACTACATTTTTTCTCACATTTATCAGAAAAAGTTAAATTAGATTTACAACTATAACAATTTCCAGTAAAATAATCACAAGCTGAATCATTGCAATTTTCAGGACAACAAATATCTCCAGAATATCCTACTATACATCCAGTACAATTACCATTTTGATCACATTCTCCATTCAAACATCTTGTTGTACATGTATTATTACATAAATCACCAAATTTATTTTTATTCGCACATCCATTGCATTTATCTCTATTATCACAACTTTCACATTCAGATGGACAACTTTCTTCACATTTCTCACCAAAATATTTTGGTGTGCAAGTACATTTTCCATCCCTATCACATTGTTCATCTATACATCCTATTGAACAATCTTTATCACAAAAATCTCCATATTTTTTTGAAGGACAATTTAAGCATTTTCCAGTTATATCTTGACACAATGAATTAAGACAATTATTACTACAAGCACTACATTTATTTTCATTATTTAAATAAAAAGTGTCACTACATTTAGTACAAATTCCATCATTATTACAATTTAAACAATTATCTACTGAACATTCATTTTCACAAAAATCTCCATATTTTTTTGAAGGACAATTAAAACATTTTCCAGTTGTATCTTCACATAATGAATTAAGACAATTAGCATTACAAGCACTGCATTTATTTTCATTATTTAAATAAAAAGTGTCACTACATTTAGTACAAATTCCATCATTACCACAAATTTCACAATTTTCTGTTGTACAATAAGTATTTTCACAATAATCACCATATTTATGTTCTACACATTCATTGCATTTACCTGTTATATCTTGACACAATGAATTAAGACAATTAGTACTACAAGCTCTGCATTCTTTTTCATTATTTAAATAAAAAGTGTCACTACATTTAGTACAAATTCCATCATTAATACAATTTAAACAATTACTATCTTGGCATTTATCAGAACAATATGTTCCATAATAACCATCTTTGCATTCATTACAACTACAATCTGAATTACATATTTCTTTACAATTTTCTGGACAATTTTCCTCTTCTGTGGTTTCTTCATTTTCTGTTTCTGTTCCAAAAAATAAAAATGTTTCTGACTCTAATTTAGCTGTTTTTCTACATTTTTGGGTTATTATTATTTTGAATAGAATAAATTGGAAAATAAATTTAATAATTGACATTTTAATCTTTTCTTGTTTTTTAATAATTTAATTAATTATATTCATTTTTATTTATTTTAATAAAATAATATATTTATTCTAAAAATATAAAAAATTACTTTTAATTTTTCCTTATGAGGAATAAAAATAAAAAAATTAATATAAATCATACAAAATATAACATAAAAAACTTGAAAAAAAAAACTAAAAAAAAAAAAAAAATTTAATTTCTTCTTCTTTTTTTTCTTTTTTGTTCTTCACTTTCATCATCATCATCATCATCATCATCATAATCATCATCTTCATCTTCTTCACTTTCTTCTTCATCATCACTTTCATCTCTTCTTCTTTTTTTTTTTTTGATTTTTATTTTTTTTCGTATTTTTTTTATTATTTTGTCTTTGACCAACTTCTGGTATTTCATCATATTCACCTTCTCTTCCTAAATTTTCATTTACTTTTACTTTTTCATCATCTGGAACAATTTCATTTAATTGTTTTTGAAGATCTCGTAATTGAATATTTAATGCTAATTCTTTTTTGTCTAATTCATCTAATCTTGCTAATATTTCTTCTTTACTACTTACTCCTCCCATTTTTTTTTTTATATAATTTTAATTTTTTTACTTTTTTAGGTTTTTTATTTTTTTTTTTTTTTAGTTTTTTTTTTGAAAATGGATTTTAAGGGAAATATTATGGAAAGTAATAATAAAAATCTTGATAATTATTATGATAATAGGAATTATTATTATCTTTATAGAAAATTAATTTTAGATTTTCAGAATAAAATTTTGAAAGATGATTTTAAATTTGCTGTTTTTGATTATATGAAAAAATATTGTGATGTTAATTTTAGTAATGATATTATGATGGTTATTGAAGATTTTAATTCAGTTATTTCACAAGCAATACAAGCTATTAAAAGTTTATTAAGTCAAAATGAAAGATTAATTGAAGAACAAGATTTAAGAATAAGAAATAATAAATTTCAAAATTTAAAACAAGAAAATAATACAAATTACATAATCAATAATAATACAAATTCAAATATTAATTTTGAAAAAATATCAAATAACAATAATTTAAAAACAACACAAGAAATAAAAAATACCGACTTTAATAATAACATTAATCCTTTTACTAATAATAATATAAATATTAATAAAAATGAAAATGAAAATGATAATAATATAAATACAAATAATAATATTAATGATAATAACAGTGAAAATAATAACAATAATGATATAAATAATGAAAAAAATAGTATTAATGATTTAAATTTAAATGATATACCATTGGATAATGATATAAAAAATAATTCTGAAAATGAAGATGATTATGAACCTTTAAGAAAACCCTTAAGACAATTATTTAAAAATAATATGAAGAAGAAAAAAAAAATTTATCTTCCAATTCAAAATTTTCCTAAAATAATACAAAATGAAAAAAAACCATTAAGAATAATATTAAGCAGTCAATTATCAAGTCAAATAAATAATACATTCCCAGAAGATAATCAACCTTTAACAACAAAAAGTGATGAAATTCCTTTTTTTGAAAAAAATAATATAAATAAAAGTGTTAGTAATATTACAAATAATCGTAATAATATTATGATATTTAATTCAAATTTAAGTGAAATTGAAAATGTAAATTTATCAAATGATATAACTCCAATTCCAAAAGAAATAGAAATTGAAAAATTAAAAATAACAAATGAAATATTAAAATTAATTGAAATTGCAAATGATAATAAAATTTTTTTTGTTGAAAAATATATAAATAAATCATCATTAAATTTAGATAATGATTATAAAGAATTTTTAACATATATTATTAATTATCAATTTGATATGGAAATATTAAATGATATTTTTAAAGATATAAAAATATTAAAAAGATCAAGAAATAATAATTTTAGCAATTTTAATAAACCATTATATATGAAAGATAAAAATATATTAGAAAAAAATTCTGATTATCTAACATTTTCAGAATCAAATGAAATGTTTAAAAAAAATTTAAGAAATTATAATTTTGATTCTTCAACAAATAAACCTGAATATATGTATAAAACAAATTTATATAATAATTAATTCCATAAAAATAAATTAAAAATATATAAATACTTAAAATAAATTATAACATCTTTATTAATTTAATAAATCTTTTTAAACAAAATATTAATAAAAATTCTTACATTAAATATATTTAATTTATAATTCAATTTACTTATTTTTTTCAATATTAAACGTCTTTAAAAACCACAAAAAATAAAAAAAAAAATAAAAAATTAAAAACAAATAAAAATAAAAAAAAACATGAAACAACTTCCAAAAAAGCATAAATCAATGCGTGAAGTTAACCCAAAATTTGACACATCGGAAGTAATCCACAAAGGAAAATGGCGTAAAATGACTTCAAAAAAATTTGTAAATTCTGAAGGTGAAGTCGTCCGTGAGATGGAAATGTACGAACCAAACAATTCGGAAAAGCTAAAATACGCCCATGGAGTAGGATGTATAGCAATAATAAAGCAAACAAAAGAAGTAGTATTAATAGAAAATTTCCGTTATCCAATTGATAGAACATGTATTGAATTTCCATCTGGAATGTATGACGAAAATGAAGTAGGAGATGATGATTTAAAAGCAAATGAAGTTGCAATAAATGCTATTAAAAGAGAATTAAAAGAAGAAACTGGTTATATTGGTGAATTTGTTAAATTTTTTACTTTAGATTCTGTTAAGGTACCACCCTTGTTTTTTTCTAATGTTTTCAGTGATCCTTGGTTAAGTAAAGATTCTACTGCTATGGCACTTTTTGTTATTGATTTAGATAAAAATTCTAAAATTGAACAAAATTTAGAAACTACTGAAATTATTAATGTTCATTTAGTTAAAATTGATGAGTTGTTTACATTTTTATGTCAGAAAGCTATGGAAAAAGGATGTGCTGTTAGGAATGATTTGTATTCTTTTGCTTGTGGAATACATTTTAGTGAAATTTATAAAGAAATTTTTGAGGATCAAGATAAAATGAAAATTGATTAAATATAAGAATTTTTTTTTTGATGTTATTGTATTTTTATTTGGTTTTTTAATTGATTATTTTGATTATTAAAATAATTTTATTAAAGGTTTTATTATTTCAATTGTTTTTTTTATTCTTTGTTATTTTTTAAATTAGTTTTTTTTATATTTATTATTTTTTTTATTATGGTTCAAGGGAAAGTTAAGAAAAGTAATAAAAATAATACACAAAATTATTATGCTAAAAAAAGGAAAGCAAGGCATGAAAGAAATAATCATCATTTATCAAAACCAAAACCACAAAATTTACCTCAAAAACAAGGAGAAACTAATGATCCTAATACTTTAGCAAAAATAAGAAATATGCAATTTATGAAAAGAATACAAAAAAAAATAAATAGTCATCAAAAAAAAATATATAAATCAATAGAAGAAACAATAATACAAAAAGCCAAAAAACATAAAGATACTTTAGATATCCTTTAAGAATAAAATAAAATAAATATAAGTAAATAAAAATTTTAAAATATTATCTTTTTAGATGTATTCTTTTATTAAATAAATATATTTTAACAAAAACTATTCTACTTCTATTAAATATCCTTTTTTTCTCCATCTTTTTCAAAATTAATTTATTTACTAATTTTAAATAATATTATTAAAATAAATAAAAAGTTTAAATCTATTTATAATTAAATAATAAAAAAATAGATTTTAAAAAATCAATTTTAACTATTTATAAACCACTCGAATTATATTTCTTATTTATTTATTTAAAATTTTTAATAAATTATTTATCTCATCATTTTAAACTTTAAAACCCTATTTTTACTTTTAAACTAATAAAAAAAAATAAAATAAAAAACAACAAAAATTTAAAAAAAAAAACATATAAAAAAAAAATGAATTCAACATCCTTAAACCTAGCCCAAAAGCGTTTAATAAATGATTTAAAGCAATTTTCAAACGACGAAGACACAGTATTAGCATCACCAAAAGATGATAATATAATGGAATGGGAATGTGTAATATTTGGTCCAGAAGACACAATATGGGATGGAGGATGTTTTAAATTAATAATGAAATTTTCTCAAGATTACCCAAATAAAGCACCAGAAGTAAAAATGATATCAAAAGTATTTCATCCAAATTTTTATAATGATGGTAGAATTTGCTTAGATATTTTACAAGATCAATGGTCTCCAATTTATGATGTTAAATCTATTTTAACTTCTATTCAATCACTTTTAACTGATCCTAATCCTTCTAGTCCTGCTAATGCAGAAGCTGCTAAATTATATACTACTAATATTCAGGAATATAATAAGAAAGTTAAAGATTGTGTTGAAGCTAGTATGAAAGATGATGAGTAAAATGTTGTTTTTTTTTTATTTTGTTTTTTTTTATTATTTATTGATTTGAAAAATAAAATTTTATTTTTATTTTTAATTTTTTTATTTTGATTTTTTTTTTATTTTTTTATTTAGGTTTATTGTTATAAATGTAATAAAATAAAAAAAAAAATGAAATAATAAAATAATTTTAATAATTCATCAATCATTATAAATATTCTATTTTAAAAATTTTTTTATTATATATTCATTAACAGGGTTATTAAATGTTTAATAAATCTCAATATGAAAATGAATTATCATTATTAAATGAAAATTTATTTATAAACGAACCAAAAAAAAATCCTAAATTTTTAATAACTCAAACTCAAAATCAAAAAGAAAATCTTCAAAAGAAAAAAAATCGTCAATTACTTTCTTTATCAATAAACAATTCAAATGGAAGATGGACAAAAGAAGAACATAATAAATTCATAGAAGGAATAATAAAATATGGAAGTGATTGGAAAAAAATTCAAAAACATGTTTCTACAAGAACAAGTACACAAGCGCGTTCTCATGCTCAAAAATTTTTATTAAAATTAAGAAATAATGAATTTTTAAAAAAAACAAATATTGATTTGTCACTTAGTTGGGCTAAAGTTATTCAATTAATTAAAAATTCTTTTAGTGATGATGTTTTATATAAAGTTTTAAAAGATTCTTCTTTTAATAAAAAAAAAGGGAAAAAAAAATATTTGAAAAAAATTAAATGTGATAATAAATTAAATACTTTATTAAATGTTAATAATAATGAAAATGAAAAAGAATTAAATTTTGATGATGATGTTTTTTTTTCTACTTCTGATTATTCAAATTCATTTGATGAAAATAAAGAAAATATTAACAATTTTCTTTTTTATCAAATGGAAAATTTCCCAGTCAAAAATTATAATAATAATATTAATAATAAAGATTATATTAATGATTTTATTCAAAATTTTAATAAGAATAATTTATGTGATACTGATTTTTATATTAATGATTCTAATATTTATTATAATAATTCCGCCATTTTATCAATTAATTCTAATAAAAATAATAATTTAAATGAAAATGGAGATATTTAAACATTTCCCTAAATGAATTTATAATGAATCAAATTTGATTCTTGGTTTTAATAAATTATAAATTAATATTATAAATTCTATTCATTTATTTATTTTATTAATATAAATAAATTTTAACTTTTTCTAATTTTCTTTTTTTTTACATTCTAATATTTAAATTAATTCAATATAATTTATTAGAAAATAATTTATAAAAAAATATAATTTGAATTAAATTACATATTTCTAAATAATTTTTATTTCATTTCAATTTATATTTTAAATAATTTATTTATAAAATAACAATTTCAAATAAAAAAAAATCAATAAAAAATCATTACCTTTAAAAAAAAGTATAAAAAAAAACATTTAATTTTCATATTCTTCATCATCAATTTCATTATTATCAGGTAACAATTCTTCAAAATTATTATATTTATTATTATTATTTATTATATAATTTTGTAACAAATCATCATTTTTTTTCCCAATTTTTCCTTCATTATATTTTTTTTGTCTTAAATAATCATAAACAAAAGCAAAATTTTGTCTTTCTTCAAGTAATTTTTTATTTCTTTCTCCAAAATTACTATCAATAGTGTAACCACTATTTGTAGTATAACTTTTTGGTTTAAAAGTTATTCCTCTTTGATTATCAATTTCTTTTTGTAATTCAATTTTTCTTCTTTGCATTTTTGAGTATTCATTATATAATCTTTCACTTATTATTTTACTATTATTATTTGGTGATGTTATTCTATTTGTTGATAGTGAATTTTTTGAATTTTGTCTTTTTGATGTTAATGGTGATTGATATTTACTTTTTATATTTAAATTTTTAGTATTTAATTTAGGAGAAAAAGAACAAAGTAATTGCATTTCTTCTTCATTTTTATGATATGCTTTTTCACGATTTTTTTGGATTTTATTATAATATTTTTCTTGTCTATTTATAAAATTTTGTGTTATTCCTTCTAATTCTTTTTTCCTACTTTCATTTATTAATTTATTTATACTTCTTTTATCTATATATTTTTTTTTTTCATTTGGACTTTTTGAATTTATATTTTTTAAGTTTTGAGAATAATAATCATTATTATTATTATTATTATTATTATTATTGTAATTATTATAATTATTAATATTGTAATTATTTGAATTCTTATTATAATAATATTCATTTTTTATATCTTTTTTTTTATTATTTGCCCATTTCTTTAATGCATTTTTTAAATCCATATTTTGATAAATTTCAAGTAAACGAAAAGTAAATTTGTTTTTAATTTTATTTTTATTTTCATTATAACCATCAATAATTCCTTTAGATAATATTTTTAATTGATTTGGACTTAAAGAAGAAATATAATCAAAAATAGTTCTTATAATAATTTCATATTCAGAAGGAGAAGTATTTGTAAAAATATTATTTAATGATTTATCTTCATTTAATTTTTGTTCAGGTGGATTTTTTATTTTTTGATTTATTCCAGTAATAACAGCATTATAAACACTAATAAAAGTAATAATTGATTCATCATCTAAAAAACCAATATACTTTAAATAATCTAAAAATTCTTTAATAAAAGAATTATCCATATTTTTTATTTTATAATTTAATATTCAAAAACAATAAAAAATAAAAAAAAAAATTAAAAAAAATAAAATCAATAAAAATAAACATTAAAAAAAATGTCAACCAAAATGTTTTCAGACACAAAACCATCATCAACAAAAATGTTTGCTTCAGTAAAAACAGATCCTTTATCAAATTTAAATCCAAAACCAAAACCAAAAGAACAAAATCAACCTCAAACTCAAAAAAATCAAAATTCCTTAAATTCATTTTTTTCATCTCAAAAAAAAGAGCAAAAAATACAAGAACCAGAAAAAGACATAGTAGATTGTATATTAATAATGGGAGATGTACACATTCCAAATAGAATAGATTCAATACCAGAAGAAGTAAAAAAAATATTAGAAGATAATAAAAGTAAATTTACTCGTATAATATGTACTGGAAATTTTGGTAATATTGAAACATATAATTACTTTAAAAATTTATTAGGAAAAGAATATCAATTAAATTTTAATTGTGTTAAAAATGACTTTCAAGAAACTTTATTAAATTTTCCTGAGACAATAACAATAAAATCAAAT
>JAEEGL010051676.1_pt1 | contig 13831 bp, 1 predicted proteins | sample 9134231 | NCBI WGS metagenome assembly JAEEGL01 (sample SAMN16246548, study PRJNA631951) | gut metagenome | biome: gut microbiome; feature: rumen; material: fiber-attached | host: Bos | place: Iran: Karaj | collected 2018-10
ACAGATCCACAATCAGATATTTCAGTATATAACTTAACAACATCTAGTTTAACAAAATCAAATAACAATATTACAGTAAGTAATATAACAAGAGCTAGAGTAACAAATGGATATGCTTATACGATAACAGTAACAGGAACAAGTACTGATGGAACAACGACACTAACATTACCAGCAAATTCAGTTAAGAATGGAACTGATCTTGGTAATATAGCAGTTACATCTGATCCAATCAGAACTGATTCAACAGCACCTACACCAACAATTAGTGGTGGTGAAACTGGAAAGCAAACGTCAATAACATTTAATTTATCTTGTACAGATAGTAATGGTGTAACTGGATGGTATTTTGGTACGACGGCACCTAGCGGAAGTACAACATTTACAACAATAACTAGTACAACAAATATGACTGGTAAGACAGGAACAGCCAATAGTGCTACAACATATTACTTAGGCTGTATCGATGGAGCTGGAAATATAGGTTCAACAAATGTAGTCGTAGATAGTTATGTTGTTAGCAATATGTTATTAAATTTAAACGGAACAAAAGGAACATATAATACGAGTCATTACACGAGAAGTGGAAATGCAACGACATATTATATTAAAAACAATGTTGTCTTAGCACCAAGCAATGTATGTACAACACCAACTGGTGGAGATAGTTTGTTAGGATACAATTTAGCAACACCAGGAAGTAGTACAGTAACATTAACTGGAGCAAGTACAAATATTACATTTAACGGAAATAAGAATATCGGATGTTGGTATAACAGAAAAGAATATGAAGTAGATGTAACTGCTGGAGCAAATGGTAGTGTAACAGCATCAACAGTTAGTCAAACAGGAAACAGTGTAACAGCAAGTGCTGGAACAACGCAAACATTAATTGTAAGACATGGAGATACAGTTACAGGCACTGCGACAGCAACGACAGGATATACCTTTAGTGGATGGAGTGGATACTTAACTGGAACAACTAGTCCAGCAACAGGGGCAGCTGTTACAGCAAATAAGAAGACGACAAATGGTATTAATGCATCATTTGGTGCAAATACATATACGATAGCTTATGCAGGTATGACAGATGCGACACATGGAACTAACCATCCAACTAGTGGAACATACAATGCTGATGTTCAAATATCAAATCCATCAAAGAGTGGATATACATTCATGGGATGGACATCATCAAGTACTGATGGACTTGGAACAAATGCAAAATCAGGAACATCAGCAAATCCAAGTACTGCTTGGGATGGAACAGCAACGACAAATACATACTTTAGAAACTTAAGAAATACATCTGGAACTGTTACATTGACAGCAACATGGAGAATAAATAATTATATAAATGTAGATACAAATGTATACTATGAATCATTAAATAATGCATTATCGAAAGTGTTGTCTAATCAAACAATAAAAGCATTAAATAGTATTACTGAATCTTTTGCTGACACTACTGTTACACTTGCTTCAGGAAAAACTGGTGTAAAGTTTGATTTGAATGGTAAAACAATCACGTTGGGAGGCAAGTCTATTACAAATAATGGTACATTAGATATATATAACAGTAGTTCAACACCGGCAGTATTACAGGGTAATAATGCTAACGATTGTGTTGGTTTAATACATAATTATGGAACATTAACTACGAATGCAACTTCAAGTGCGAATGCAATAACTATAAGTAATGGTTCTAATTCACAAACAGCGAAGGTTATATTTAATCATAATGGTACAGTTACTTTAAATAGTAACACTACCATAACATTTACGACTGCATCAGTAAGTACTACGGTAAGTAGATATTTAATATTTTCGCTTGGTGGTACGGTAAATATTTCAGGCGCAACACTAATAAATACCGCAACTAATAACAATAATGTAGATGGTGGAATAACTATTTCTGGCAACCAATGTTATTCTGGTTCAGCAGCATCAGGAAGAGTAGTAATGGCTTCTGGTTCAATAACAACTTATGGTGATGCAATCAATAATGTAGCTGCTACCGGTACAACAAATCCAGCTGTAGAAATAACTGGTGGTAATATAACGGCTTCCAAAAATGGTATATATAATGGAAGTACGGGTACAATTAAAGTAACTGGCGGAACAGTAACTGGGTCATTTAATGGCATCCAGAATGCTTCAACAGGAACAATTGTAATAGGAAATGATGATGGAAGTGTAAGTACAACAATACCAGAAATTAATTCTACTGCCTCATCTAGTTCATATTATGGTATAAATATCGCAAGTGGGGGAGCATTTAATTTCTATGATGGTAAGATAACATCTGCGGCTGGTACAGGACATGCATTAAATAGTAATGCTAATAGTGTTGTTAATACTCCAACAGGATATAGAGTAGTAAAAAGTATCGTTGACGGGTCTGAAATAGCTGTACTTGGTAAAGAATATACCGTTAATTTAAATAAATGTTCAGGCACTTCAAATGGAACTACTAGTGTAACAGCAATATATAATAGTGCTGCAATTAGTCCAACGACAATATCATTAGCAAGTAAAGCCTATACGGTAAGTGGATTTACATTGGGAAGCACTGCAACTGGTGCAACATTAAATCCGGCAACGCCATCAACTTTGACGAGTACGGCAACTTTGAATGGATATTATACGGCATGTAGTAATGGTTCTAAGATACTTAATGCAAATACGACAGCAACATGGAATAATACTACTGTATCTGGTTACTTATCTAGCGGTAAATGGATTGGAACAGAAGATAAGACAATATATGCACAATTTGGCAATATGTCTTCAGTTACATTACCAACAATAACAAAAGATGGTCATACATGTAAGTGGAAAGATACTAGTACAAATACAGAATATGAATCTGGAGCTACGATAACACCAACTGCCAATATGGTTCTTGAAGGTGTATGTAGTGCAAATTCATATTTAATAACAATCAAAGCAGGTAATGGTATGTCTAGTGTATCAGCGACAGGTTGGACAAATACAGGTAGTGGCACAATGACTAAGACATTAAATTTCGGCGATACAATTACTCTTTGTGCTGGTACTGCGAGTGCAACGGCAGTTGTAGGAAATAGAAAGACAGGATACACAGGATGCGCGTCAACATTAACAACAGGAGCAGGCACATTATCAGGAAACACATATACAGTTGGTGGTGGAACGGCGACAATAACATTAGCAGCGACAGGAATCAGCACACCAACATGTGCAATCAGTGGTGGAGATACGAAAGTATATAACTATCAGACAACAGAATTAACAGGTAGTAATTCAACATCGTATGATAGTGGAATAAATTTAACATATGAATTTGGATATACGACATCAAGTACAGGAACACTTGGAAACTATAATGATACGAATTATATGACAGTAAGTGGCAATAAAGCGACTGTTAAGAAAGATGCATATTTAGGAACAAGATATTTTGGAGTAAAAGTCGTAGCAAGTGATGGAACATTAACATCAAGTACATGTACAACAGCAACAAACGGATATACGACGATGACATTACAAAGAGTACAAGTAATATTTTCTGTTTCTACAGACGAGTTATTAGATGGTGACAGCAGCTTTTATGTATATTATGGCAGTGGCAATATGTACACAACTGCAACAGGAAATACTGCTGCTAGTATACCTACGATAAGTAAGCTTGGTTATACATGGAATGGTTGGTATACTGCTAGATCTGGCGGTAGTATGGTTATAAATACTACACCGGCATTAACAGGAACAGCTGTAGCTAACTGGACAAATGCAAGCAAACAATGGGTTCCTACCACGACGGATAATAAAATATTATATGCACAATATGATGCTTCTACATATAATGTAACTTTAAATAAGGGAACCTGCTTTACTAATGGAACTACAAGCATAACAGCTACATATAATAGTTCAACCATTAGTCCAACGACAATAACTTTAGCAAAAAAGGTATACACGATAAGCGGATTTGATTTAGCAGCTTCAAGAAATAGTGATGGAGCAAATGTAAGCAATAGTGCAACAATAAATGCTTCAGGAGCGTTAAGCGGATATTATAGTGCGAATAGTGGAGGATCAAAAATACTTAATGCATCAACTACTGCTACGTGGAATAATGTAACTGTATCTGGATATTTAAGTGGTGGTAAGTGGGTAAAAGATGGTGCAGCGACACTATATGCAAGATGCGGTGATATTCCGGCACAAACGTTGCCAACAATTACCAAAACAGGTTATACTTGCGGTTGGACGACATCATCATCAGGAACAACAATTGAATATGCAAGCGGTGGTAGTTTGACGCCAACGGCTAATACGGTTTTATATGGTGTATGTATAGCAAATAATTATCAAAACACAACAACAAATGAATATTATGATACATTAGCTGAAGCATTTTCAGCGGTAGCTTCAAATCAAACAATTAAAGCATTAAATAATACTACGGAAACAGTAACTCCTACATTAGCATCTGGCAAAACAGGTGTTAAGTTGGATTTAAATGGTAAAACAATTACTCTTCAATATCAAACTTTAGCCAATAATGGCGGTTTAGATATATACAATAGTAGTTCTACGGCAGCGGCATTGTCTTATGGCGACATAAGCTTGATAAGTAATACCGGCACATTAACAATTAATGGCACATCTAGTACTAACGTTGTTACGCTTTCAGCAAATCAAGGAGATATAATTGAAGATAGCGGAACGTTAACGATTAATTCTAATGTGGTAATTAATTGTATAGCTGGTATGTATGATGGAATATCTATTGCTTCTGGTGGCACTTTAACAGTAAATGGCGGTACATTTAATGGAACTGATATGAACAATGGCATATATAATAATGGTGGAACTGTAATAGTAAATAGTGGTACATTTAATAATAATTATCAAGATTCTTCACCAATTTATAACATATCTGGCCAAGTTACTATAAATGGTGGTAATTATTTTATGGCAAGCTTAGAGGGTATTTATAATAAAGGAACAATGATAATTACCGGGGGTACTATTGATGGCTTTGACGGGGTTACTAATGATACTGCTTCTGCTAGTTTGACAATGACAGGTGGAACAATTTCAGCAGATCAATTTGGAATAATGAATGATGGTGGAATATTAACTTTAGGTGAAAACGATGGTAATGTTAGCATAACTACTCCGGTAATAAATTCAGAGTTAAATGGCATTGACAATAGATCTGGTTCAACGTTTAACTTTTATGACGGAAAGATAATGTCGTCAGCAGGAACTGGTCACGCAATTAATGATGTTGTTACACCAAATGTTCCTTCGGGATATGCTGTACAAAAAACAACATCAGGTGGTGTTGAAACAGCGATACTTGTTCCAATAGCGCCAACAATAAGTGGCGGATCAACAAAAGTATACAATTATGAAGCTACTACTTTAACTTGTTCTAATACTTCAACTTATTCTAGTGGATACAGCAAATATTATGAATTTGGATGGTCATCTAATGGCAATGGAACAAGCATTACATGGTTAGGCAGTCCAAGTACAACAGATACATATAGTGTTGCAAAAAATGCTTTCTTGGGAACAAGATATTATTACTGTAGAATGTATGTATCAAACGGAACGAATACATCTACGACGAGTGTTAGTACAACACCTACAACTATGAAATTGCAAAGAGTAAAAGTAAGTTTCGATGCGACAACAAATAGTGGAGCATTATCAGGAACTAGTCCAATATATGTATATTATGGCAGTGGTAATATGTACACGACAGCTACTGGAAACACTACTGCATCTATGCCTACAGCGAGTAAAGATGGTAGCACATGGAATGGATGGTATACGGCATCAAGCGGTGGAAGTAAGGTAGCCAATACGACTCCAACATTAACAGGAACAGCTGTATCTGGATGGTCAAACGCAAGTAAACAGTGGGTAATAACAACAACGACAGATAAAACATTATATGCTCAATTCACTGTTAATAAAGCTGTTGTAAAAATATATAAAGATGGCAGCCAATGGACAACAAGCAATCCGGGTATAAATGTGGCATTATATCAAAACGGATCGGTAGTATATACATATGCTAATGGTACTAAATCTAGTGATAAATCACAAGTAACATGGAATAATGTCACGGCTGGAACTTATGATATCTATGTTAGTAAAGATGCAAATCATTTAACAACTTTAGTCGATTCTGGAACAGATTTAATAGTTACTAGTGATGCGACTAAGACAATTAATCTCTATACATTAAAAATGACTGGTACGAATATGAGCGCATTAACTTTAAATACAACTGCTGTTACAAGCGGTAATAGCGTGGTAGTTCTTGGTAATGTTAATCATAATATTGGCGGAACAGTCGCTACTGGATTCACTTTTAATACATGGAGTAAAACAAGTGGCAATGTAACATTTGGAAGTGAAACAACACTTTCAACAACGGTTAAAGTAACGGCTTCTAGTGAGATAAATGCTGCAGCTACAGGAAACACTTATACAGCAACTTTCTATTATCAATCAGATGGAACCGCAGGAAGTCAGTCGGTGAGTAGTATTGTTGTCGAAGATGTAAATGCTTCTAATACTACTTCTTGTACAGTACAGACTGGGCACAGTAATTGTACGGTAACAATACCTGCTGCTGTTAAGAGTAGTGTTGGAACGCATAATAATGATTATGCCGGACTTGCAACAACTGCTGGTACTATGTCAACTAGTGGTGGAGCAACTCAGGCAGCTACTACGGTAACATTATCAGCGAATACTTCATATTTTGCTGTTTATAGTAGTCAATTAACTATTCATTATCCAATAAGTACTACTGCGGCGACTACGACAACAGCTGCATATCGTAACCAATGGTTAAGTAGTACTTCTGCTATGGCAACAACGGTTATAGCTACATCAGCAGCTGATACAAGCAATAGTTATTTATATTCTTCTGGTTTAACAGCATATAGTTTATATGGATTTGCGAGTGCTCATAGTACTAATACGCCTTATTCATATAATGGAACTTCGACGACTACTGTGGCAAGACTTAGAGCAACTGATTTGACTGATGCGTATGTAGTCCTATCCAAATCAGTAACAGCAACATTCTATTATTCTGGAGATGTGACTGGAACTAAGACATCAACAACTGAAAAAGGTGTAACGGTAACACCTAAAAATCAATATGTAAGATGTTCTAATGCAACAACAGGAGCTGAAATATACAATACTAGTCTTACAATACCAACAATGACTGGAGAAGTATTACCATATGGTACAACAAGAGTAGGTTGGACAACACCTGGCAATACTGGTACAATGACTACGGCTACACCAACAACTGCTCAAAATGAGTGGTATGCAGTATATAGTAAAGCTGTAACAATATATTATCCAAAGACTACAACTACAAGGGATAGTTATGCATATTTTAGAAATTCATATTTAGCAAGTACAACAGCATCAAGTTATACAACGGTAATTGCTGTTTCTGCAACTAGCACTTCGATGACTGGCCTATCTTCGGCAGTAGATGGGTATAGTTTCTATGGCTATGCAACAGCTGCAGGTACAAATACGAGAATCTATAGTAATACTACCAATTTAGCTACGAATGTGCCTGTTTCTGGAGCTACTGCTCCGGATACTGCTCCAACTACGGTATATTTAATTATACGTAAGGCTGTAACGGCAACTTTGTATTACTCAAGTGATAGTACAGATGCAACAGTATCTTCTTTGCCAGCCGATGCTAAATATCAGTATATAAGATGTACATCAACGGCTGCCGAATTAACTAATAGCACTGTTAGTGTACCTAGCGCATTAGTTCATGCAGCGCCTATTGGAACAACATTTAGAGGCTGGGCAACATCACTTGGTACAATGACTACTACGACGCTTAATACAGCTAATACTACATATTTTGCGGTGTATGGAGCCGAGGGAACAACAAGCAATATAACGATATATTATCCAAGCAGTTTAACTGCAGCTAGTCACTATTCATATTATAGGAATGCATTCATGGCTAGTGGAAATGAAATTCCTGATACATATACGAGAGTAATTTCTACATCGGCGACAGGAACAAGTAATTTTACGTTTACAAGTAGTGTATCGGGATGGTCTTTCTATAGATTTACTAATGCTTTCAATACAGTTACTTATGAATATCCGCCTGGCAGTAATACATATATAACTACTGTTGCAAAATTGGCATCAAGCCCGTTGACTACGACATATGTATCACTAGCTCAATCACAAACACCAACATTTTATTATAATGGATCAAGTGGGAAAACAAGTACTCCTGGAACCGCTAGAAATAGATATATAACTACTAAGACGGCAACAACAGCTGGATATAATGAGTATAAGTTTACAGTACCAGATGTTTCTCATTCTGCGCCATATGGAACATCATTTGTTGGCTGGTCTAGTAGTGCATCTACAATACCGTCAAGTTTTTCCGATCCAACAACTATATCTAATTCTTGGTATGCAGTATATAGAGCAAATATTACAGTATATAGACCAAGCAGTACTTCTGCATGTACAACAGAAGCTTCATATTATAGAAATTCGTTTTATGGTACTGGAACGGCTTATACCAATGTATTAACTACTAGTGGAACAGGTACGTCTAATGCTGCTCCAACAATGGTATCAGGATATACATTCTTAGAATTAAGGACAGCGGCTGCCGCCGGGGGAACCGCTTATACTTTAGCTAATGCAGCAAAAACTTCAACTACGACTTTTTATGCAAGAGAATATAAAGATATAACTGCAACGCTAACTGTACATTATAATAGTAATACAACAAGTGGAAGTTTTACGGCAGCAAGTAAGAGTGCAGATGGTACTGTTAGAATGACGTTACATTGTACCAGTACTACAGCTGCAGGTACTTCTAATGCATCACAGACAGCGGCAACAATTCCAACGGAAGCAACTGGAAGCCTTGGAAAATATAATACGCCATATCATGGTCTTGCCGACTCTGTAGGTAGTATGTCAGCAACGGTTGCTAAAAGTGCCACAACGGTAGCTATTACAGGTGATGCAATATACTATGCGATATATGGTGGCGGTGAAACGACTGGGGCAACAGGTTATGTAACTTCTAAAGTAACTGTTTATAGGCCAAGTAGTGCTTCTGCGTGTACAACGCAACAATTTTACCGAAATGAATTCTTTAGTTCAGCAAGTGCCATGAGTACGGTTTTATCAACAAGTACGACTGGTACAACCAATTCGACTCCGACCATGGTGTCTGGATATACATTCTTACATTTGAGAACGGCAGCTGCAGCGGGTGGAACTGCTTACACGGTTGCAGAAGCTGCACCAACGGCAACGACAACATTCTATACACGTGAATATAAAGATGCTTCAGTAACACTAACGGTATATTATAATAGTAACGCGACAAGTGGAAGTTTTACGGCAGCAAGCAAAACAGCAAGTGGTACTGCTAGAACAACATTGCATTGTACTAGTACTACTGCAGCCGGTACTTCTGTTGCGTCGCAAACCGCAGCTACAATTCCAACGGCAGCAACTGGAAGTCTTGGAAAATATAATACGCCATATCATGGCCTAGCCAATGCGGTAAGTAGAATGACAGCTGATGTTGCTAAAAGTTCTACTACAGTAGCTATTTCAGGAGATGCTACATATTATGCGATATATGGCGGTGGCGAAACAACTGGAGCGACTGGTTATGTGACTTCTAAAGTAACTTTTTATAGACCAAGTAGTACATCTGCTTGTACGACACAACAATTCTATCGAAACGAGTTCTTTACTTCGACAAGTGAAATGAGTACCATTTTGTCTACGAGTACTACAGGTACAGTTAATCAATCACCAACGGAAGTAACTGGATATAGTTTTTCTGGTTCATATGCAAAAAAGGTTACTACTGCAGCTAGTTTAGGAGGTACCGCTTATAATACAGTGGGAGCTGCTGCAACAACGACTACCACAACGTTTTATGCATCAGAAAGGAAGGATGTGACGATAACGGGAACCTTCTATTACAATAGTAATGCAACAAGTGGTAGTACGACTGTTGCCAATAAGACAGCATCTAATACGGCTGTTAATACGCTATATTGTACGAGTACAACAGCGGCTACTACTTCTCAAGCATCAGCATCTATTACAATACCTTCTGAAGTAACTGGTAGTGTTGGAACATATAACAATGCTTATGTAGGAGTTAGCGCTAGTACAGGAAATATGACACCAGCTAATTCAAGTGGAACAGTAAGTACAGCTGCTGATAAAACATATTATGCAATTTATAGATCTTCTGTAACGAATAACTACTATAGTAGTTCATATACTAGTAGGACTTTATATCGTAATCAGTGGTTTTCTAGTACTACGGCGATGGCTGATCCAGTATTATCAACAACAACAACTGGTACTAGTAACGTTTCTACAGCAACTGGTCCTGGAAGTAGCGTATGGTATGGATTAGCGACATCAGCAACAAATACTAGAGATTATTCTTCATTTGCGTCTGCAGCTAAAAGTGGTTCTGCGACACTACATACGATATATACAATGAATATTACATATGCCAAAGGTTCAAATGTTGATTCAATTGGTTCTACGACGGGCAGTTGTCGTATTCATTCTACTAGTACTACTGCAGGGCAGACAAGTTGTAGTGTAACTCTTCCTACAATAACGCCAACGTCTGGTTATTCTTCAGTAGGATGGAGTGCTACATCTGGAGCAACAACTGGTACAGCAGCTGGTGAATCATATACGAATAGTTCAAACTCTACAAAATTATACGCAAATGCAGTTCAGAACACATATACAATAACAATTAGGAAAGATGGTTCGGCATGGAGTGCTAGTGGAATGAAAATATCACTTAGTAACTCAACATCTAGTAATAGTGATACAAGGACAGCGACGGTAAGTAGCGGTTCAACGGCAACATTTAATGGAATTCCAACTGGAACAACATATTATGTATGGGCTGGTAAATACGATGGTGCTAAAACTACAATGGTATATACAGGATACTCTGTAACTGGTAGCGTTGGTGCTACGCGTGTAATAAACTATTATACGATATCTAGAAGTCAGGGAGCTGGAACGACGTTGACAACAAAATTAGATAGTTCTAGTGGAACGGCATTTACAAGTGCAATAGTTGTTCTTGGAAATAATAAGGTAACAATCTATGGTGCAGCAACTAGAAAAACGGGTTATAGTGGAACAGTAACATTAAAGCATGGTAGTACATCAATGACGGCCAGTGGTTCTACATTTACTGTAAGTGCTAAGGAAACTATTACTAGCGGCGGCGTAACAGCAAATCAATATACGGTATCATTCTATGCAGCTAATGTATATCCAGGATTAGAATCAGGTGGTTCTGGAACATTAACACAATCTGGTAGCAACTATACTTTAACTACTAGTACGCAATATGGTGGTGCACGAATACCATATAGTACATTTGTTGAAGGAAAATTTTATAGATTCCAATATACATTACAAAAAACATCTGGTACACTATCTAAAATTGGTGGACATAGTGAAAGTGGATACAATCCAAGTTATACGAAATTCTATATTGATGGTACACAACAAGATTGGTCTACTTATCAAGATCCAGGAAACAACTTGGCAAACAACACTACAGCACATACGATACTACTTGAATTTAAATGGAGTGCAACGAATGGATATAATGGAAATTCGGTATCTGATAAAAATATTTATGTTCAACCAAATAGAGGAATTACAACCTCAGTAACAGTAACTTTGTCAAATCTATCATTATATCAAACAGAAACAAGTAAGACAGTTACATATGCAAGTACATATGGAACGCTTCCTACACCAACGCGATCTGGTTATACATTTGATGGTTGGTATACAGCTGAAAGTGGAGGAACAAAGATTGAATCAACTACGACCGTTTCGATAACGTCAAATCAGATTCTATATGGTCATTGGACACTTAGCAAGAACTGTTATCAAGTGGTTTCAGGTGCTACGACATGGGTTAGATCTTCTCCAGAAATAATTGATACGAACAAATTAACTACAATTTCACACCCAACATACTTTAGAGCAAACTCTTATAATACAAACTGGGTATATCAGGCAAACATTAACGGTTATACTAATACATATGTTAATAAGCAATATATTCAACAGATAACATTGCCTAACTCAAATTGTCCTAATTCATAGCATGAGAAGGCTTCTTGTAAGAAGCTTTCTTATGCATAATTTAAAGGAGGTATTTATGAACAAAAAAAAGATTACATTGATTGTAATGGCTTTACTGTTGTTTTTAGTGACGGGATGTAATAAAACAAATGATAATTTTACTCCTAATTTTGATAATGAGGATCCTAGTGAAGTTCCGGTAATAACGGAAGAAGAAGAGGAAACAGTTCAAAATATAAGTAAAAAAATTAAAGATAGTAAAAACTTAGATTTTAATAATAGAGGATTAACCGAATTTAAATTACAATGTGAGATAGATGGTATCAAGGACGTTCGTCCTGGAAATTACTATGGATTTTTAATTGATGGTAATAATGTGTTATATAAATTTACTTTGGGTGGACATAGAGATAAACTTGATTATAACTGTACAATGATAAGTAATCTACATAAATATAATAATTTTTTGGGAGATTATATCGTAGATACCGAAGGAAATGTTTATAGTTTTTCCGAAACTGGTGAAATAAATAAGATAAATAGTTTTAATGATTTAGGTTTAAAATATGCGAAAGATAATAATTTGTCATTCAATAAGATATCTTTTTATCATAAGAATGGTACATTTGCATATGTCTATGTCGATGATAACAAAGTATATAATTTACCAAGTATGCGATTAATTAAAGAATTCAACGAAGATATAACTAATTATTGGGGTGGAGTAATAAAAACTACTACTAGTTATTATCTTATGAGTAATAGTGGTAACTATACGAAAACAGAAAATATCAGTGATAATATAGCTTGTTATTATTCTTTTCAACCAGAAGAGAAGTTAGTTTTACTAGTTGATAAGTATAATAATGTATACAACAATATTGTCGGAGGCTAAGCCTCCTTTTTTATTGATTAAATATGATATAAAAAACAACATTTTTCTATGAAATTGTTGTCTTTTTTCTCGTTATATATTATAATATAATATATAAATAATAAAATATAGTGTGGGAGTATATAAACTAGAAAAGAGGTGACTAATATGAGTAAGAGTAAAGCAATATATTTATCAATAATTGTCTTATTTTTAGGTATCTTAACAGCAGTTGGATCTTATGCATATTGGTCATGGGCTAGTGAAACTCCAAAAAGAATTGTCTTTAATACAGCAATGGATTTATCTGAATATATCGAATATGATGACGGGGATTCTGTATTCTCTGGAGACTTTCAAGTTGGTGATACTTACACAGATGGAATACACTCAACTATTTCAATTAAGAAAACTAACGATGTAGCAAATATCGATTTATATGCCACAATATTTATGGACGTCAATCAAATCGGTCCAAATATGAGAAACAGTAGAGCACTTAAGTGGGTAGTTACTAGTGGTAATAGTGATAATCCAGGACAGGTACTATCAAATGGTAACTTTATCGGAGCTAATGCTGGCGATACATTGACGTTACTTCAGAATGTTGAAGTATTAACAACAGTTAAAGAATTTACGATATGGATTTGGTTAGATAGAGCAGAAAATCCTAGCGATGCATTATCAGGTGAAACATTAGATACGACAGTATGGACAGAAATTACACAACCTGAAGGAATCGAAGAT
>JAEEGL011136331.1_pt1 | contig 13831 bp, 17 predicted proteins | sample 9134231 | NCBI WGS metagenome assembly JAEEGL01 (sample SAMN16246548, study PRJNA631951) | gut metagenome | biome: gut microbiome; feature: rumen; material: fiber-attached | host: Bos | place: Iran: Karaj | collected 2018-10
AGAGTTTAACAAGGACGCCTGGAACAATTTCGTCTCAGCAACGATCCTGCCGCTCGCCCACAGCATCGAGCAGGAGCTGACGCGGAAGCTGCTGATTTCCGAAAGCTGGTATTTCCGCTTCAACGTCCAGAGCCTCTACGCCTACGATCTCCAGACGACCAGCACCGTTTTCCGCGAGCTTTATGTTCGCGGGATCGTAACGGGCAACGAGGTCCGCGACAAGATCGGCATGACGCCGCTGGACGGGCTGAATCAGCTCGTCGTGCTGGAAAACTACATCCCGCTGGACAAAATCGCGGATCAGGCAAAGCTGAATGGAGGAGATTGAAATGGAAATGCGTTATCGCTCGATGCCGTGTGAGCTCGTCGTCCGGGAAGCCGCGGCAGAGCAGCCGCCCATCATTGAGGGCTATTTTGCCGTTTTTGACAGCAAGTACCAATTCGCACCGGACATGTATGAAACGATCGACCCCCATGCGTTTGACGAAACGCTGGGTGACGATATTCGAGCCCTGATCAACCACGACACGACCCTTGTTCTCGGTCGCACGAAATCCGGGACGCTCAAGCTGCACGTGGATGAGCACGGTCTGTTCGGCCGCATCGAAATCAACCGTAACGATTCCGACGCCATGAACCTCTATGCTCGCGTCCAGCGGAAAGATGTCTCCCAGTGTTCGATCGGCTTTGTCCCGCTGGCAGAGGAAACCGAAATCCTCAAAGACGAGGAGACTGGCCGCGACGTCGTGCATTTTATCGAGAAGAGGGTATCTCTGCTGGAAGTCACCTGCTGCACGTTTCCTGCGTACGAGGATACTGACATCTCCGCCCGGACGCAGCAGGGCAAGGACATCCTGCGCAAGAGAGCCAAGGCCTGGGAGATCAGAACCCTCGAAAAGCTGAACAAATGGAGGAATCAAAAATGCTGAAAGCATTGCTGCTCCGCTCGAAGATCGACAGTCTGGCAAAGCGGCTGGCCGATCTGAAGACCGGCGACGAAGACCGCGAAAATCGGGCGGCCGAGCTTGCCGCCGACGTCGCCGAGCTTGCGGCCAAGGAGGACGCTACAGACGAGGAGCGGGCCGCCGTTGAGACGGCCGTGAACGACTTCGACGCGGAAGCCGCGCAGGCCGAGGCCGACAAGGCCGACCTGCAGCGCCAAATCGACGAGCTCCAGCGCGAGCTGGACAGTCTCGAAGAAAAACAGCCCAAGCCCGCCGCCCAGGCGGAAGAACCGGCAAAGCCGGAATCGAACGAAAGGAGTGATCAGCGGATGATCACCTACAGAACCCGCGCCTTCAACAACATGAGCGCCGAGGAGCGCTCCGCGATCTTCAACCACCCCGACAACGTCGAATTCTGCAAGCAGCTCCGCGCGATCAGCGGCAATCCGAGTCTCAACGTCCTGGTCCCCAGGGTTGATATGCCGATGCTCACCGACATGATCGAGCGGGAATCCAAGCTGCTGAAGCACGTGAACCGCCAGCCCGTCCACGGCCAGGCTCGCCAGCGGATCCTGGGCGTCACCCCGGAGGCCGTGTGGACCGAGCAGGGCGGCAAGATCAACGAGATCGCCCTGAGCGCCGGCGCGATCGAGGTTGACGGCTACAAGGTCGCCGGCTTCGTCCCGGTGGACAATTACCTGCTGGGAGACAACGACGCCAAGCTGCTGGACGCTGTCCTCGCCGCCCTGGCGAAAGCCATCGCGAAGGCGCTGGACAAGGCCATCCCCTTCGGCACCGGCACGAAGATGCCCACCGGCTTCGTCACCGCGATCCTGGCCGACAACACGCTCAAGGCCACCAACGTCACCAACATCAGCGCCGCGAACTCCACCGGCATCACCCTGTTCAAGAAGATCATCGAGGCCTTCGGCGCTGCCGAGGACAACGATTATTCGAACGGCGAAATCGTCTGGATCATGAGCTGCAAGACATGGATGAAGCTGCTCTCCGAGGCATTGAGCATCAATGCCACCGGCGCGATCGTCAGCGGCGTGAACAAGACGATGCCTGTCCTCGGCGGCGCCGTTGAGATCGTCCGCATCCCCGATAACGTGATCGTCGCCGGCTTCGGCGACCTCTATACCCTGGCCGAGCGCCAGATCGTCACCATGAGCGAGAGCTCCCACGTCAAGTTCCTGGACGATCAGACCTGCTTCAAGGCAGTCGCTCGCTACGACGGCAAGCCCGCCATCCCGGCGGCCTTCGTCGCCATCGGCATTGACGGCACCGCCGTCGCCACGGCCGCTGCGACCGTGACCTTCGCGGCCGACACTGCGAACGCCTAAAGATCAGAACCCGGGGAGGGGCAACCCTCCCCAAAACGAAATGAGGTGATCTGATGGACACTGCCGCCATCCTGTCCTCGGTAAAGTTCGACCTGCAGCTGATCGGAAACGCCTACGACGACTTCCTCCTTGAGCTGATCGCTCAGGCGCTCGAAGAGATCGCAGCCTACGGCATCACGCTTGATCCGACGTCGAGCCGAGACGCCGGGCTTGTCCGCATGTATGCCGCCTGGCTCTACCGCAACCGTGCCGCGACCAATCCGGCGGACAGCGCCATGCCGCGGATGCTGCAGTTCAGCCTGAACAACCGGCTTTTCGGCGAGAAGATGGGCGGAGGCGCGGATCGATGAGAGATTCCGGGATTGTCGAAATCTGCACCGTCCTCGAGAGACGCATTGACGGCCAGATGCCGACCAAACAGCTCCGGCCTTTCGAGCAGCATTACTTCGAAGACCGCGTAATCGGCTACGGCCGGCAGTATGCAGCAATGGGCGTTTCCCAGCAGGTCGACCGGCTGATCCGAATTGACCGGGACGAGAGCATTGAGATCGGCATGGTTGCCAGAATCGGCTCGCTGACTTATAGAATCGACAACATCCAGCACCTGCTGGACGAGCACAACCTGAAATGCACCGATCTGACACTATCCAGATTCGAGGAGGATTTCGACGATGATGATGATTAAGCTCCGTGCGATCGGCAAGGCCTTCGCAGACGTCTGCCCTGCGACTTCTCACTATTTCAGGCCGGATCGCGCCAAAGCGCCCTTCCTGGTCTGGGCCGAGGACGGCGAGCAGACCTCGCTCCAGGGCGGCAACCTGAAGCGCATGCAGTCAATCGTCGGCACCGCCGACTATTACACGAAGACGGAGTTCGATCCGGCCGTTGACCAGCTGCAGCTTGCCATGAATGCCCAGGGAATGGCATGGGAGCTCAATTCCGTTCAGTTTGAGGAAGAAACCGGTCTGATCCACTGGTCCTGGGATTGGAAGGTGGCGGTGACCGTTGGCTAAAAACTTCGTCTTCGACGCCCAGGGCTACCTGGACGAGCTCAAGCAGATGCAGGATGCAATCGTCCCGATCTGCAAAATGAGCCTCTACGACGGCGCGAAAATCGCGCTGGAAGCCGTCCTGGCCGAGATTGACAAGATCCCTGACCGAGAATACCCCAAAACCGGAAGGGCCCGCGGGCTGACGGAAGAAGATAAGGACGATCTCCGAAAGGGACTCGGCATTTCCAAAATGAGGGATGACAGCGGCCAGATCACCGTAAAAATCGGCTTCGACGGCTACGGCCACAGCACCCCAGCCTGGCCGGATGGCATTCCAATCGCTATGCTCGCCCGCGCAATCTGCCGCGGGACGTCCTGGCTCAAAGAGTACGATTTTACTTCTAAGGCTATGAAAAATGCCCGCGCACGAATCGAATCCGGGATTGCAAACCGAATCGACATCCAAATCCAAAAAACGATAGGAGAGAATAAAACATGAACCGTGTTTTGACCGGCTTTTCCAAGCCGAAGGTTGCGCAGTACGTGAACACCAACGGCACCATTACCTACACCGGGGGCATGGAGCTGGCCCTGGGCGTATCTGTGGCGCTCAACCCCACCGCCTCCGACAACGCCATTTTCTACGCCAATAACGGCCCCGCGATCAACGGCCCGGCGCGGCTGACCGGCGGCGACGTGCAGTATACCGTCTCCGAGCCGGATAAGGCCGCGATCAATTTCATTTACGGTCTGCCCGAAGCGGATCAGGAGGGCTGGACGCACTACGGCGATTCTGTCACGCCGCCCTTCCTTGGCACCGGCTACATCGAGCGCTATACGAACCAGGACGGCACCGAGTCGTGGCGTCCGATCGTTCTGACGAAGGTAAAGGCGACCACGCGCCAGAGCGCCGCGACCACGCAGGAAGCGGAGATCGCCTTCCAGACCGGCACGGTCACCTTCAACCTGTTCCGCGACGACGGCGCGAACCACGACTGGAAGGCCGAGGGAAACTACTACGCCACCGAGGCGCTCGCAGAGGCCGCGCTGAACGCCTACCTGGGGATCAGCGCAAGCCAAGGGCAGAACGGGCACTAATCCATCAACCCGGGGGAGGTCACGGCCTCCCCCCTTTTCGGGAGAAAACGAATGAAATTCCTTTTCACGCTCCGCGCCTACGGCGAGCTGGAAGCGCTCTGCCCGACCCGGCGGATCTCCGAGCTGGACCGGATTGCCGTCACCCGCGACGGCCTGGCGCAGATCATCAGCATTCTGGACGCGGATCACACAGATCCGCAGGCTATCGCCTCTCATCCGAACTTTGAGGCGCTGGCCAGAGAGGCGCTTGCCGCCATCAAGGCTGCCAAGCGCCCGACCATCGAGGCCCTGCCAATAAAGCCGGGCGGGAAGAAGATCGAGCAGAATTATGCCTGGCTTTGCTTCCGGGCGCTCCGGCTCGGCGCCGGCTGGCCCGGCGCCCTGGAGCTGCCCGTCGGACTGCTTTACGACATGATCGCCGCTGAGCAGATCTATTCCGGCGCTGCGAACGAAAAGCCCAGGTTGTCATACGCCGAAGCGATGGCCCTGAAATGAGGTGAGCAAATGGCATCTGTAGGTCCGACTCTGAAAGTCGAGGGCTTTGCCCAATATAAGAAAAACATGAACGAGCTGATCCAGCAGGGAAAGACGCTGGACAGCGAAATGAAGAAGGTTGCAAGCACCTGGGACGAGAACACCACCGCCCAGCAGAAGGCGGCTGACAAGGCCAAAGTCCTCACCGAAAAGGTCGAGAACCAGCGAAAGCAGATCGACGAGCTGAGGGACATGGTCGGGAAGGCATCGGCCCAGTACGGCGAAACCTCAAAGGAGGCCCAGACCTACAAGGAGAAGCTGAATCTGGCCGAGGCAGCCTTGAACGACATGAACAAAGAGCTCGACAAGAGCCAGGCCGAGCTGAAACAGTCGGCTGAGAAGACCGAGGACGCCGCTGAGAAGACCGAGGACGCCGGTAGAGAATCGAAAGAGGCCGGTAAGAAAATCGAAGCGATGGGCAAGGCCGGAGAAGCCGCCGGAAAGCTCCTGAAGGGCATGGGCGGCATGGCGAAAGCAGCCGCGGCTACCGCTACGGCTGCGTTCGCCGCCACGGTCGCCGCCGCATCGAAGGTGGTATCGGCGCTGACGAGCATGACGGTCGAAGGCTCCGAGTACGCCGACCAAATCCTGACGGAATCGGCGGTCACGGGACTGTCAACGGACTCCCTGCAAAAATACCACTATGCCGCCGAGCTGGTGGACGTGGACGTCGGCACAATCACCAACAGCCTCGCGAAAAACACGAAGCAAATGGCCAGCGCCCAAAAGGGCACGGGATCTGCCGCGGACGCTTACGCCAAGCTGGGCGTGAAAGTCACCAAGAGCAACGGCGAGCTCCGAAACTCTGAAAAGGTGTTTTGGGAGGCCATCGACGCCCTCGGCAAGATCGAAAACGAGACAGAGCGGGACGCGCTCGCGATGGAGCTCTTTGGCAAATCCGCCCAGGAGCTCAACCCGCTGATTAAGGCCGGCTCAGACCGCATGAAAGAGTTGGGCGAGCAGGCCGAGGCCGCCGGAGCAGTTATGTCGGACGATATGCTCAACGCATACGGCGAGTTTAACGACAAGCTCCAGGAGCTCGAGAGCGGCGTTGACGTCGCCAAGCGGGCGCTGGGCACGGCGCTCCTGCCCATCCTCGACGAGCTCGCCGGTGCGGGCGTCGATATGCTCAGCGATTTTTCGCAGGCTCTGCTTGACTGCAACGGTGACATCGAGCAGATGGCTTCCGTCGCCGGAGAGTACCTCGGCAAGGCCGTCCAGATGATCACCGGCTATATCCCTGAGATGGTGACGATGGGCGGCGAGCTGGTCGGCGGTCTGCTGAGCGGGATCGCCCAAAACCTGCCGGAGATCGTTTCCAGCGTAACCGCAGCGCTTGACGACCTGACCGGCCAAATCTCCAACTTCCTGCACAACCCGGAGCAGCTTCAAAAAATCATCACAGCAGGCGTCGATCTGCTGATCAGCCTCGTCACCAACATCAGCGAGATCGAGACCGCAGTCGTGGACGCACTGCCGTTCATCATCGATTCGATCGTCGAAGCCCTCACCGCCGAGGACGGCGAGAACCTCCGCAAGATCATCCAGGCCGGAGTGACTTTGCTCACTGCCCTGATCTCCAATCTTGGCGAAATCATCACAATTATCGTGGACGCCCTGCCCCAGATCATTGAGGACATTTTCACCGAGCTGACCAAGCCGGAAAATCTGACGAAAATGGGAGAGGCCGGCGTGGCCCTGATGACCGCGTTGTTCGAGGCGGTAAAGAAGATTTTCGCGCAGCTGGTCGAATGGATCGGGAAAGGCATCGAAAACCTGGCCGCTGCTGTCGGGATCAAGGTCAAGTTGACCTCGGACGATAACAGCGTCGGATTCACTGCTTACACCGCCGCGAACGGGCATCGCGTTACAAGCCAGACGAGCGGGATTAAAAAGCAAAAGGCCGGGAGCGGACATACCGCATTGAGAGCTGCGGGCAGAGCCATCCGCGACGCTCGAAACCTGGCCGAACAGCAAAGCGAGGTAGGCAGCGACGGGACGATCTACCTCGGCGCCCATGCCGAGGGCGGCATTCTGAAGCGCGGCCAGATCGCACTTCTGGAGGGCGAGGGCGCGGAGGCCGTCGTGCCGCTGGAAAAGCACACCGAATGGATCGCGGCAGTCGGTCGAGAGCTGGCGGGCTACCTCGCCGGGACTGCTCCGGTGCCGTTGGATTCCGGCAGAGGCTCCGGCGGAACAACAAACAATTATACCCGCAACCTCGGCGGCATCACCTTCGAGATCCACGCAGCCCCCGGTCAGAGCGAGGAAGCGATTGCCGACGCCGTCATGGATCGCATCAACGATCTGATGACTGGCGAGCAGGATGCCTGGTAAGGAGGACAGTCTATGAGTTTTCCACACACAAACGAGGGCTTTTTCGTCTACCGAGGCGTTGACAGCCGGTCGCTGAGGATCACGATTGAGCGCTACCCGCAGATCACCAAGCCAAGGAAGCGGCTGAACTTCTACAACGTTCCCGGCCGCATGGGCGACGTCGTGACGTGGGACGGCGGCTATGATAACATCAACATCAGCTATAAGGTCTGGTTCACGCCGGGGTATCGGACGGGCGGCATTCGGGAAACCCTCGCGGAAGCGGCAACGCATATCAACGACTGGCTGTCCGGCATCGGAAACCTGGAAGATGGCGTTGGAAACGCTTACGGAATCCTTTACGACAACTATTTCCTTGAGAAAAGCATAGGAAGCGTAGACGTCCCGTATTTGCGGGAGGCCGTCTTCGTCGGCCCACTCATCATCGAGAGCACCTACAACGAGATCGGTTCGGCGACGATCACATTCTCCTGCAAGCCTCAGCTTTATGGAGAAAACGAATTTATGGCTCGAAACATCGGAATGAACCAAAGCAATCCGAGCGCGCAACAATCCTATACGTTCATCGGAAACCGCGGCTACGTCGCCAAGCCGCTGATTACCTTGTACCGATCCGGAATTGTGGATTTTAAATACACCACAGAAGAGGAATGGAAGTCCATCCGGCTTTACATTTCAGACGAGGGGTGGCCGGTCTGCATCGACTGCGAAGACGAGACTTATTACCACGTCGACGATGAGGGCAATAAAATCGCCTACGGAGCGGGAGATCAAAGCGTGAGCGCGGGATTCCCCGTTATCCCGGAGCCTGGCGTAGACGGCAATGAGATGCCTGCGAAAATGCTCATTATCAGATTCCGCAACACGGGCGAAGAAGCCACGACGCCCGACCAGGCGACCATCATTCCGCGCCGGTTCGTGCTCTGATCGGGGGGCTGCGTATGGAAAACATGGAAAAGCGGCTCCACCTGTTCCCGGCTGACGCGGAGGCCTTTTCGAGCGGGGATCTGGGGATCATCCGCGGCGCCGTCAGCGCAATCGTCACGGAGGAGCGAAACGGCGTCTATGAGCTGGACGTCGAATGCTACCCGAGAGCAGAGCCGAAGAGCTACGGCGTCAACCCGAGGCCCAACATGATCATCCTGGCGAAGCCGAACCCGCAGGACGAGATGCAGCCCTTCCGGATCTCGACGATCAAAATGGATATCACCGGCGCGATGACGATCGCGGCGAGGCACATCAGCTATGATCTCAATCGTCGCGTCGTCTACGCAAACGGCGAGGCGAAAACGCTGCCGGACTGGATGACCTACCTAAGCCAGGCCCGCGCCCCGTTCGCTTTCTCAACGGACATCACAACGGAAGGCACGGTCGCGGCGAAGGTTCCGACGCCGGTTCGGGCATTCCTCGGCGGAGCGGACGGGAGCCTGCTGCAAAAGTTCGGCGGCGAGTTCCGCTTCGACGGCTTCAGCGTGGCGCTTCTGTCGGCGCGCAGCTCCGGCGTTTGGAGCGTCCGATACGGCTCCAATATGACGAAGATGGACTATCGACTCACCAACGAGGACGCCTATAACAGCTTCTACGCCTTCTGGCGCGGAGCTGACGACACCGTAGTCTCAAGCTACGCATCCGTGCAGGCCTACATTGGAGACGAGGACGGCAACACGAGCGGCGACGCCGTCCGCACGGCCTACGACCGCGTTGTGATTGACGTCTCGGATCAGTTTGATTCGACGCCGACGCAGGCCCAGGTTCGAGAGGCTGGCCGGGCGCAGCTCCTGGCCAACTATTCGCAGTCGATCCTGCCCAGCGTCGCCGTCTCTGCGGCTGACGCGCCGGGCGTGTTTGGGCAGGATTGGTCGGAGCTGCAGCTCTGCGACACGGTAAACATCTACCATCCGATGATCGGCCAGATGGCCGCGAAGATCATCAAAACGAAGTTCGACCCGCTGCAGGGCAAGTACACAGAAGTAACCATCGGAACACCGCGCCGGACGCTTCCGAAGCGCCTGGCAGCTATGGAAAGGAGAGTGCAAGCATGATTCTTGCGCGCGAAGTCATTCGAACGAGAGAAGGAACCAGGGACGACTGCATCGTCGAGGCTGTGGCCGACCTGGAGAGCATCGACTGTGAGGTCGGCTCCCTGGCGTTATGCCTTGCGGATCAGAAGGTCTACGCCAAGCTCAGCTCCGGCAGTTGGGCAGACGCGACCGCCCCCCTGGAAACGGAGGTGGCGGGATGAGCATTCTGCAAGCCATGATCGCCGCGAAGCTGTCCGGCTCCGGCGGCGGCGGTACCGTGACGGTAGACGCGGCGCTTTCTGCGTCATCGGAGAACCCTGTCCAGAACAAGGCGATTGCGGCCGCGCTGGAGAATAAGGCGGATGCTTCGGCCCTCACCGGCAAGGTTTCCGTTTCGCAGGGAACGGAAAACGCTGGGAAGTTTTTGATCGTCGGCTCTGACGGCAATATCACGCCTGTCGCGATGCCAGCTTGGCAGGGAGGGAGTTACTGATGGCGCTTGACAAACTCGTAGACAGTGCAGCGCTGGACGCCAACCTTACCTCAGTAGCAAACGCGATCCGCGCCAAGGGCGGAACTTCCGGTCAGATGGCATTCCCGACCGGATTTGTTGCTGCTGTGGAGGCAATCCCCAAAAAGGAAACCGTGGAATGGCATCAGGATTCTGAGGCCGTTCGGAGCTATCTGGCGGCGGTGGACTACAGCGGCGTAGATTACACCCAGACCCAGATCGGGAGCTACGCCCCGACGCCTGCTGCACCCGCAACCAACACCAAGCCAGCGGGCGTAACCGTGGACGGCGTAACCTTTTATAACGAGATCCCGAATGCCGAGACGCCGTTTGCCACCACTAATAAAGCCGGAACGCTGAACCCGTTGGATCAGGTGCGGTGGATCAAATCGCAGACTGCAAATATGCGCGATCTGGGCGGCTGGGCCTGTGACGGCGGCACGGTTCGCTATGGACTTCTCTACCGCTCCGGAGAACTTAATTCGCAGGACGAAAGCCTGCTCATCGAAGAACTCGGAATCAGAACGGAATGCGATCTTACCGCTGACGGCGTTCCGGCCTTTCCCGGTAAAATGCGATTCATCGGGCATACGTCGCATGCCATGTACAGCCTCGCAAACACCGAGGCGTGGCGCGTGAATCTGCGCGGCATCTTTGAGGCCGTGCGGTACGGGGATCCCGTGGTATTCCACTGCTCCATGGGGGCGGACCGAACCGGAACGCTGGCCTGCATCTTGGAGGCTCTGCTGGGCGTGAGCCAGAGCGACCTCGACAAGGACTACGAGCTGACGAGCTTTTACGCCTTGAGGGCGCGAAACGGTAACTATCAGGGTGGGACGACTGACTGGGCGCACCTGATCGGCCAGCTTCTGACTCTGAGTGGCGAGACGGTCCGGGACAAGGCTGTGACGTTTGTAACCAGTCTTGGGTTTACGGCGGCGGAAATCAACGTCTACCGCCGCGCTATGATCGACGGAACCCCGGCTGACATCACCGGGCCAACGTTCACGGTCACGAACTCGTTACGCAACTGCGCCAGCAGCAACAGCGCCGGTTCCATCGGAATCAACGAGCGCTACACGGCGACCATCACGGCGAACAGCGGCTACACGCTGGACGGAGCTTCGGTGGCTGTTTCGATGGGCGGTACGGACATTACGTCAACGGCATATAGCAGCGGCGTGATCTCAATGCCTGCCGTGACTGGAGCTATCGTCATTTCTGTTATCGCGAAGAAAGAGCAGACGATGGTGGAACTGTTTGATCCGAGCGCGGCAACACTAAATCAGCGGTTCAGCTCGTCGGGTGCATATTCCGCTCTTAATGGAAACTTCTGCACAGACTTCATTCCCGTCAGCGGCTTGGATTCCTCTGAGCCGTGGAGAATCCATATTAAGGAGAACGGAAACGCAACAAGATTCCGGTCAAGTGTGGCAAATGAGAGTATTGTTTTCTGCAAGGCGGATAAGTCCATTATGAACGCCAACTATGGGCGGCTTACCGTGAACACCAACGCCAGCGGAACGAATACGCTTTGCAAGCATAGTGATTCCGATGGCGGAGTGTATATTGACATTAACAAGACAGGGGACGGCAATTATATTCCGTCAAACTTCTTTGACGTGACGCAAGTCGCATATATCCGCGTCTGTATGGCGTACAGTAGCGGAACGGCAATCCCGGATACGGCGACACTGGCAAATGTGAGTATTACAGCGGATAAGATTATTGCTTAGGAGGAGTCCGAAGAATGAAACACTACATCATCTATATGCTTGGCGTGATCGGCGCGGGCATCGCCGCGGCGTTCGGCGGCTGGGGGGCAGGCATGACGACGCTCTGCATTTTTATGGCGGTAGATTACGTTACGGGCCTGCTGGTCGCCGGCGTTTTCCACGCCTCCAAAAAAAGCGAGAGCGGCCGGCTGGACAGCAGAGCGGGATTCAAAGGCCTGATTCGCAAGGGGATGGTATTGCTGATCGTCCTGATCGCCGCGAGGCTGGACATCCTGCTCAACACCACCATCGTCAGGGACGCGGTAGTGATCGCCTTCTGCGCGAATGAGGCAATCTCGATCGTCGAGAATGCGGGTCTGATGGGCGTTCCCATCCCGGCGGCCCTGCGGCGGGCGATCGAAGCGCTGGAGGCCAAAGGCAACGAGGACGGTGAGGACGAATGATCCAGGAGCGTCTGTTCACGCGAAACCCCTACGCAACAGACGGCCGCTTCATCGTTGGATCGGACCTGGACGGCTTCTTCCTGCATTCCGTGGGCTGTGCAGGCTCCAGCGCCCTCTCATTCATTGCGAGATGGGATAATGAGGCGTTTACCGGAGCGGGAATCAGTGGATTCATCGACCCGAGCGCGGCCTACGTTACCGCGCCTTGCCTGAAAAACCGGGGGAAGGTAAAACGCATGCCGCACGGCGGACGGCCCTATGCGAACAACCACTACATCGGCTTTGAAATGTGCGAACCGGCGCAGATGGTTTATGACAAGGAAACCTATCGGCTGGTAGGCTGCACAGACCGGACGGCAGCGCTCGCATTCGTCCGGGCGACCTACCAAAACGCGGTTGAACTGTTCGCGCGGCTCTGCCTGGTCCACGGCAAGGATCCGCTGGCGGACGGCGTGATCCTCTCGCACTATGAGGCCGGGCGGCGCGGGATCGCAACCGGCCACATCGACCCGGAACACGTTTGGAACTACCTGCAATCCGGCCTGACGATGGCCGGATTCCGGCAGGACGTTAAAAACAAAATGGAGGAGCTGAGAGATTTGAACAAGGCAGAAACGCAAGCGCTCATTCAGGCGGCCGTCAAGCCGCTCCAGGGCGAGCTGAACGCCCTGAAAAAGAGCGTAGCAAAGCACGTGACCGCGGCGGAGGCGAAGCGGATCTATATGGAGCTGGAGAGAGAGGGATTCGTGACGGAGATCTCCGACGCGCCGAAGTGGGCGCAGCCGGAGCTGCGGATCCTCCTGGACACCGGAGCCATCAACGGCGGCACGGAGGCCGGTCAGAATCCCAACGACGTCAACCTGCCGCTGGACAGCGTCAAGGTTGCCCTGATCTGCAAGCGCTACGTCGAGATCATGCTCGGCGGGAAGCCGCCCGACGGGACGCCCTGATTTACCAAAACCGACAACGCATCAACAAAACCGCCCTTCCCGTGATGGGGAGGGCGGTCTTGCTCTCATAAAAGCCAGAAAAGATTTCAAAAATGAAAGAAGCACTTGACAAAGCACGCATTGCGTGCTATAATATAATCATCCGGAGGACATCAGCCACGAAAAGCCAAGACTGGAGGAAACACCATGAAAACCTACTACATCAGATACCCCAGAAACTTCGCAAACGAGTACGATCTTTGCTATTGTGAATCCGCAGATGAGAGAAAAGCAGCAGAGGCAGACGGTTGGGAGCGCGTCACCCGGCTTGAAGCAGAGCGCAAATGCCGGAACGAAAATTGGGCGCGAGCGAACGATCAGGCTTTCTCGGGGTATGGCGATAACACGATTATCCCGTTTTGCCTTGTCGGCAAAGACTACGATGTTGACCAGTGCTATGGGCCGGATGACAAGAATCGTTTGATGCTGATTTGCGGCAAATCCCGCTATCTGCTGAATGGCTATGTCTTTGAAAAGGTGGCCGAAAATTGAGCCGCAAAAGATCGCCCGATCTCACAGGGCGGAGATTTGGGCTTTTAACCGTCGAATCGCAAGCCGTCCTGGAATTTGGTGGGAAGCGGCAGAGCGTCTGCACGTGTATTTGTGATTGCGGGAACCGAATTTCGGTACCCGCATCAAAACTGATCCGGTGTGATGGCTCGCTCGTCCCCCATTCGTTCCGTTCCTGCGGCTGCCAGCGAAAGCACGAGGACTTAACCGGGCAACGGATCGGCCGCCTTACCGTTGGCCGGAAGATCGGATCTACTCAAAAGCGCGGCGTGATGTACGAGTGCAAATGCGATTGTGGCACGATAAAGATAATCCCTGCTTATCAGCTCGCTTCCGCCTCTGTGAAATCCTGCGGGTGTTTGCTCCGTGA
>JAEEGL013277654.1_pt1 | contig 13831 bp, 16 predicted proteins | sample 9134231 | NCBI WGS metagenome assembly JAEEGL01 (sample SAMN16246548, study PRJNA631951) | gut metagenome | biome: gut microbiome; feature: rumen; material: fiber-attached | host: Bos | place: Iran: Karaj | collected 2018-10
CTTGTTGAAGGAAAAGGTAATTTCGTAGGACAGCTCGCAGTACCTGTAAATGTAATAGAAGACAAATCTCAGTTAAAGAAGCTTACGGTTGTAGCAGACACCAAGACGGCAATTTTCTTTGATCCGTTTGCGGAAGAGGAAGCGATTAAGACTAGTCTTGCAAGCTGCATCAAGGTATATGACTCGACGGATAAAAAGAAAGAAAGCCCTCTGGTAGAGGGTGCGGATTATGAGATTACGTATCCATTAGATCTGATAAATGCAGGTAAAAAATCACTTACCATTATTGGAACCGGTTCCTATTCGGGAAGTGTAACCAAGGCACTTACTATAAAGCCATTGGTGGTTAAGCCTGCAAATAATAATGGAAACGTATCTGCAAACTCCTCACAGATCAAAGCAAAGGATTATTACTTTGTTGCCGGAGGCGTTACCCTTGGAGAAGACCTGGTTGTTACCTACAAAAACAAAAATAACATGGAAGTTCTTCTCACAGAAGGCGTAGATTACAAGGTTGCTTACACAAACAACAAGGCTATAAGCAAAGCAGGAAAAACGGCAGAGTATTCCATTACATTCCTTGGAAATTACAAGGGAACACCTGCTATCAAGAACACCAAGCCTGATAAGGCCAATGCATTTACAATCCTTCCTGCACTTATAGCTGATGAAGACGGTAATCCGACCGGCGACTTTGAAGTTTACGTTCCGGATCTTGCTTACACAGGAAAAGCAGGTACCTATTTCTCTGCTCCTGTAGTAACCTACTGCGGAAGTACTGTGGCGGTTTCGAACTATACCACAAAGTACTTTTACAAGCCGGATCAGCAGGGCAAATATGCGGAAATTACCGCCAAAAACAAACTGACACTTCCTGAAGGAGTTGACAGCACAGAAGTACGTGTGGAAATCAGGGCTAAAGGGTCAGATACCGGCAAAGGAAACTATACCGGCACGATAGTTGCTTTCTATGAAGTAGTCCGTCAAAAGAGCAATGAAGTATACGACCTCAGTAAGGCAAGAATCACTATTTACGGAAAAGACAATAAGAAGCTTACGGGAATTCCATTTAACGGCAGACCGCGCAAGGTGAACGATATTGATCCTACCGATGAAAAGCCATACGGAAGAATAGTCGTAGAGTACAAGATCGGCAAAACCTACGTTACCCTCACAGAAGGTAAGGACTACGAGCTTGTATACAAAAACAATATCAACAAGGGCAAAGCTATTGTAATCATCAACGGTACAAACAACCTGTCAGAAGCAGGTAGCCCTGTATACGTAGGAAGCAAGCGTACAACCTTCAAAATTACTGCATTTAGCCTGAAGAGGTTAAATATTCTGAGTAAAATATTTGGGTGATGTTTTTTACCTTTAGGAGGTATCCGCATGAATATCAAAATATCGGGATTGAGGTCTGGACTAAACTATAATGACATGCTCAATCCCATAACCGGCGGGTTTATTGAGGATATTGCAAAGAAGCTTGGAAGCAGGCTTGTAATGAGCGATATTGCCGACTACGACTGCGATCTTAAACTTATCTTTATCCAGTCGGGCGGCAGTGAGAATCTTTTTCTACAAAACCTTGATAAACTGAAGGAACCATATTATCTTCTCACAAACGGTTCCAACAATTCCTTAGCTGCGTCCCTGGAGATCATGACCTATATAACAGGGAGCGGAAAAACCGGTGAGATACTTCACGGTGACGAAGATTACATTGCTGACCGCATAAGGACTCTGGCACAGACCTGTCAGCTGAAGAAAAAGCTGGCTTCGACTGTATTTGGAGTAATGGGACGCCCTTCCGACTGGCTTATTGCTTCAGTGCCCTCCTATGAAGCAGTTACTGAGAAGCTGGGAATAACCTTTAAAGATATTTCCCTGGATGAGGTAAAACAGGAATTTGACCGCGCAGTCATGGTTAACAAGGATATTCTTCCGGGAGAATTTGAGGATTCAGAGAAGGTCAAGGCACTTCGAACTTTCGGTGCATTTAAGACAATTACGGAGAAATACGGATTGTCAGGCTTTACAGTCAGATGCTTTGATCTGCTAAAACCTCTGGCCACTACGGGATGCGTAGGATTGTCCCTCTTAAATGATGAGGGGGTGACCGCCGCCTGTGAAGGCGACATTGCAGCGCTTATTTCGATGCATATTGTAAGACTTATAACCGGTCAGCCCTCCTTCCAGGCGAATCCTTCCAGGATATCTCCCGGGGACAACACAGTTGTACTTGCTCACTGCACTATACCCCTGGCAATGACTGACAAACTCAGACTTGATACCCACTTTGAATCCGGGACCGGCATCGCAGTTAAAGGATATCTTCGCGAGGAAGACGTAACTATTTTCAGGATTTCGGCTGATCTTAAGAGATTTTTCGTAAGTGACGGGACAATCCTTAAGAATCTTGATGAAGCGGACCTTTGCCGCACACAGATTCTTGTAAAGTTCCGGGAAGATGTTTCTCAGATACTGAAAAATCCTTGCGGAAATCATCACATTGTTTTCTACGGACATCATGCAGATGAAATCAGGCGTGTGATGAGTGAGCTCCTGAATATCTGATCTTATTTCAATAGCCCCCGGCATCGTCACCGGTGAATGGTAACGATGTATGGGGGCTTTGCCTATTTTTTGTAAAAAATGTTAATATAAGTTCAAGATTTTTTTACAATACGGGAGGAACTATGGCTAAAGAAGAAAAAACAAATGTAATGAGAGTTTTGGATGCCAGGAAGATAGCTTATCAGAGCCATTCCTATAATCCGGATCCTTCCATGAGTGGCGAGGAAATAGCGGCTATCCTTGGGGAAGATGCCGAAAAGGTGTTTAAAACCCTTGTTACACAGGGGAAAACAGGACAGTACTACGTGTTTGTCGTTCCCGTGGAAGCTGAACTTGATCTGAAAAAAGCAGCGTCCTGTGCAGGAGAGAAGTCTGTCAGCATGATAAAACAAAAAGAATTGTTGCCACTTACGGGGTATGTTCACGGGGGATGCTCGCCCATCGGAATGAAAAAACAGTTTAAGACTTTTATTCATGAAACTGCCACCACTTTCGACAAGGTGTTTGTCAGTGCGGGAAAGGTCGGATATCAGATAGAAGTGTCTCCCAAGGACCTCATTGATGCTGCGAGCTGCAGCGTGTGCGATATCATCTGATCCTATTTATAACATTTCGAATAGACTGGAGATTTTTGAATGACTAGAAGAGAAGCTGCAATGGCTAATTTTTTGAAAGGATATAATTGTTCTCAGGCAATCACAATGGCATTTGCGGACATGCTTCCCATAGATGCGACTACACTTTCCAAGATGGCTTCATCCTTTGGCGGAGGAATGGGAAGGCTCCGGGAGGTTTGTGGGAGCGTTAGTGGGATGTTTATGATAGCAGGTCTTTTGTATGGCTATGACGGTCCGGAAACCGGTCAGGTTAAGGCAGATCACTACGCAAGAATCCAGGAGCTTGCCCGGAGATTTGAGGAAAAGCATGGATCAATCGTTTGCCGTGAGATGCTGGGCTTAAGCGTCCGTCACGATGTCCCTGTTCCCGAAGCACGCACCAAAGAGTATTACAAAAAGCGCCCCTGCGCAGAGATCATCGGAGATGCAGCCGAGATCCTTGAGCAGTACATAAAAGAGAATCCATTGAATTAAGGCTGCCATGGGGGCTGCCATGGGGACGGTTCTTTTGGCAGATGCGTTGAATTAAGGCTGATAAATAAGACATAAGAAGGGAGATTCTATGGAAACAAAGAAACTTGGTTTTGGAGCAATGCGTCTTCCGCGCTTAAACCCTGATGATGCAGCATCTATTGATATTGAGCAGTTTAAAAAGATGGCAGATATGTTCATGGATCGCGGCTTTAGCTACTTCGACACTGCATATCCCTACCATCAGGAGCATTCTGAGGAAGCTGTAAAAGAGGCAGTAGTAAAAAGATTCCCAAGAGAAAGCTTTATTCTTGCAGATAAGATGCCGATCTTAAGGGTCACTAAGACCGAAGACTATCAGATGTTTTTTGACGAGCAGCTAAGACGATGCGGAGTGGACTACTTTGATTACTACCTTCTTCATAACCTTGGAAGAGACAGATATATCAAAACCGAGAAGTTTGGCGGCTTTCCATTCATAGAAAAGCTTAAAAAGGATGGATACGTTAGAAATATCGGCTTTTCTTTTCATGATGATGCCAAGACATTGGACCGGATACTTACAGAGCACCCCGAGGTGGACTTTGTTCAGCTTCAGATCAATTATCTTGATTGGGAGAGCATTGCCATTCAGTCAGGACTTTGCTATGAAACAGCCAAAAAGCACGGCAAGAAGGTCACTGTAATGGAGCCTGTTAAGGGAGGAGCCCTTGTAAAGCTTCCGGAAGCAGCGCTAAAGAAGTTCAATGATTTTTATGCTGATTATAATGACCCTTCCATTACTCCGGCATCCCTTGCCATAAGGTTTGCCGCATCCCTGGACAATGTTCAGATGGTTCTAAGCGGAATGAGTAGTATTGAGCAGCTTGAGAATAATACCGCTTACATGAAAGACTTTAAACCTCTTACAGAAGAGGAAAAAGAGCTTGCTGCTTCCATAACAGAAATAATAAACAGCGCCGGTACTATCCCGTGCACAAGCTGCGGATACTGCATGGAAGTCTGTCCAAACAACATAAACATTCCAGAATATTTCGGACTTTACAATATGCATGCTGTGACAGGCAACAAATCAATTATGTATTACGAGCGTTTTTCCATGAATCACGGCAAAGCCTCTGAGTGCGTTAAATGCGGCCTTTGCGAAAAAAACTGCCCTCAGCACATAGATATCAGGAAACGTCTGGAGGATTTTGCTTTGCTGTATGAATAGAAAACGAAAATAATACATAACCTTTTTTGCGATATAAGATACCGCTATTTATGCAAGACTATGAAATGCATATAAAAAAAGAATTGAGGGGATGCAATGACAGGAGTAAATCCAAGTTTCGATGATTTAAGAAAGATGACGTTGGAGTTTGCCAAAGAGCATGGAATTGAAATGAAAGCCGGGGCAAATTAGGTATATTATTATAGGAATTGCTGTAGCTGCTGTTATTTTGTTTGTTGGAAAAAAGGTTTATGACAATTATTCTAGATTCACTTATGGAGAAAGTATAGAGAGTAGAGGACACAATATGGCCAAGAAAAAGACGATATGCTCCCAAAATGATGATTATCCATACAGCGTTAGAGATTTGCATATAAGTGATCCCTTTATACTTGCTGATGAAAAGACCGGTTTTTACTATACTTACGTTCAGTTTATTGACTCGAAACGTTTCCCTGATATAAAGGAAGACGAGCCATGCTTTTATGTTTTGAAATCTCCTGATCTGGTAAATTGGTCTGTTCCCAAAGTATGCTTTCGAAAAGGCAATTTCTGGGCAGATAAGGACTATTGGGCGCCGGAATGTCATGTATGGCACGAAAGATACTACATTATTTCATCATTTCGAGCAGAAGGAAAATATAGAGGATGTCAGTGTTTGGTTTCAGATAGTCCGGAAGGGCCTTTTGAGCCGGTAGGAGATGGTCCGATCACTCCCAAAGGTTGGCATTGCCTTGATGGGACATTATATATTGATGATAATAATGTCCCATGGCTTGTTTTCTGCCATGAATGGATGCAGGTATATGATGGACAGATCTGTGCGATAAGGGTAAGCGAAGATCTTTCAAAAGCAGTATCCGATCCGGAAATCTTATTTAGAGCATCCGATGCTCTATGGCGAGGGAAGTGCACTGCTGATGGTGGGCTCGTGACTGATGGCCCTTTTTTGTACAGACTAAAGTCGGGAACTCTTGTCATGCTATGGTCCAGCTTTTCAGAAAGAGGAGGCTATACTGTAGGCTATGCAAGGTCAGCAAGTGGATCTATTCATGGGCCATGGATTCAGGAAGAAATCCCACTGTATGCACTTGATGGCGGTCATGCCATGCTCTTTAAAACGTTTTGCGGGCAACTGATGATGTCGCTTCACTGTCCTAATATACATGAAAAAAAGAGAATTCTTATTTTTGAAATGGAAGAAAAACGTGATGGTCTGTCTATTATAAACGAAATAACCGGAAATTGGTACAATACCGCCGGAGGTGCCGCTGAAAAATGGCGTTATAAGACAAAGTGCACAGAACCGATTTATTTAAGTTGAATAACTAAATTTTTCCCCCATATCTAGCAGTTGAAAATCAGAACGAATGTTCTTATAATAAAAATGAGAGAACAAATGTTTGCACACCGCTGATAAGGGGGTTGTATTATGATCTATGACTTAAATGTATATTTTAATTCCAGTTTGCAAGAGTAAATTCTAGAGGCCTAGAAGTAACTCTTACACATATATTTTTACCATATTGCTCTTATGATATTTATCTCTATATAATGTTCGGGCAGCTGATTGCCTGCCTGTGCAGATTGGAGATAATTATGAATAATGGCAATCAGAAACACTTAACTTATGATCAAAGAGTAGAAATAGAGAAAGGTCTTACCAATAATAAAACTTTTGCAGAAATAGCAAGAATCATTGGAAAGGATCCTTCGACCATTTCCAAGGAGGTAAGGCTTCATTCCAAGACCAAGGAGAGGCCTGACGCTGGATATACCAATCCACCATGCATTCACAGAAAAAACTGTGAAATAGTATGTCTATGCGACGAACAGTGCGGTACCAAATGCAAGATATGCCGTCGCCCGGATTTCAGATGCATAGATGTTTGCCCAGGTTACGAAACTGCTGAATGCGAGAAGCTTAAAAAGCCTCCATATGTCTGCAATGGCTGTGGCAAAAAGGTGAACTGCCTCATGCCAAGGAAATTCTATTCTTCAAAGTATGCTCACGATGAATACCGCAGTGTTCTTGTCGACTGTAGAACAGGAATCAATCAGACACCTGAAAGCATACAAGCAATGAATGATATACTTGTTCCTCTTATCAGAGACAAACATCAGTCCATAGGACATGTTTACGCAACTCATGCAGAGGAATTAGGCTGTTCAAGAAGAACTCTATACTCCTATATCAATGATAGCGTTTTTGAAGTACGCAATGGAGATCTAAGGCGTGCAGTCAGATACAAAAAGCGGAAGAAAGCTACCCAGACAAGCGCCAGAGACCGTTCCTATCGCAAGGAACACAACTACGAAGATTTTCTTAAATTCATGAAAGAAAACCCAAATATGAATGTAGTTGAGATGGATTGCGTAGAAGGAATGAAAGGTGAAGAAAAGGTCATTTTAACCTTCACATTTCGAAACTGTAATCTGATGCTTATGTTCCTTATGGATCATCAGACTCAGGAATGCGTCGTGGCTGTGTTTGACTGGCTTAAAAGTGTTCTTGGTGCAGATTCCTTCAAGAAACTGTTTCCTGTAATACTTACAGATGGCGGCTCTGAATTTGCAGCTCGTGAAGCCATGGAGAACCTCAGCGATGGTACCCAGATAACTACTGTTTTCTATTGTGATCCTTACTGCTTTTGGCAGAAAGGAGCTTGTGAGAAGAATCATGAGTACATACGGTATATAAGACCAAAGGGAAGCTCATTTGCAGACCTTGATCAAGATAAGGTTCGTCTTATGATGAATCACATAAATAGCGAAAAAAGAGACAGTCTCAATGAGCACAGCCCATATGAACTATCTCTTTTACTCCTGGACAATAAGATTCATAAAGCATTGGGCCTAGAACTGATAGCCCCAGATGAAGTAATGCTATGTCCAGCCCTGTTGAAATAAAATAGTTTTAAGCACAGGCAGATTTCACTGCACCAGAATTTAGTCTTACACAAAAGGCATGTGGAATTTAGTCTCGCACACTATTTTCCAGGTGCCCCATTAGCATGCAAAAAGACAAGAAACTGGGTGCTTATGGGCTCATTATATGGCAAAAATATGAAGTTGTTAAGGTGCAAAATCGGAATTTAAATCCGCATTTTATCGAAAGTTTTTGAAACTGGAATTTACTATTTCATTTAAGTATTATGATCTATGCAGTTGACTTTGATGGAACAATATCTATGGCTGAATGGCCGGAAGTGGGGCAGGTGAACAAAGAACTGGTGGATTTCCTTATCAGAAGAAAGATGTATGGCGATAAGATAATCCTATGGACCTGCAGGGCAGGCAAACCCCTTAAGGATGCTGTGGATTTTTGCAAAAGCTATGGCCTTGTTTTTGATGCAGTAAATGACAATCTTCCTGAGATTGTAGAAAAGTATGGCTCAAATTCTCGGAAGATTACTTGTGATGTCTACATAGATGACAGAGCCTGCCATGTCGATGACTATGATTATACCGGGGAAGTGGATATGGACAGGATAGAGTCTGCACTTGTTAGGTTTGCAGACAGAGTAGCAATGGCGGGGTGACAATAGCACTAGAGAGGTAAGAGGATGAATATCCAGATTTTTGGAACCAAGAAGTGCAATGATACAAAGAAAGCTGAGCGCTTTTTTAAAGAGCGCAATATCAAATATCAATTTATCGATCTGAAAGAGAAAGGCATGAGCAAAGGAGAGCTGACATCTGTCGCTAATGCTGTAGGCGGAGTTATGGACATGGTCAATCCTGATGCAAAAGACAAAGATACAGTAGCGCTGATTCGGTACATAGCTGATGAGGACAAGTTTGACAAGCTCCTGGAGAATCAGCAGATCATCAAGACTCCTGTCGTAAGAAATGGCAGACAGGCAACTCTTGGCTATCAGCCGGATGTATGGAAGAAGTGGGAGTAAAAGAAATACCGGAGTGCTTTAACTTAACAAACTGAATAGAATTACAAATAACGCGGGGCATGAACTATGACAAATGATAAGAAAGAATACAAGTTTTGGGGCTGGGAGAATGCCAATGCTTCACCGGTGACAGATGAATACAGGGACATCAATAATCCGAGGGATTTATATGATGCTTTATCAGAAATATGGTGCGCTGATACATGTGCTCCGAGAATGCGTGCTGATTGGTCTGAGGATAATAAGACTCTTGGACAGTGTTCCATAACAGCTTTCCTTGCGCAGGATATCTTTGGAGGCAAGGTGTATGGTATAGAAAGAGCCGGCGGCAATTTCCACTGTTACAACGTAATCGGCGACTGTGCTTTTGACCTGACCAGTGAGCAGTTCGGAGATGAGAAGCTGGACTACACAAATAATCCTGAGCAACTGCGTGAAGTTCATTTTGCGAAAGAGGAAAAGAGACTTCGCTACGAGTTTCTTAAGAAGAGATTAAGAGAGTTACGGGGATAAACATGGATTTTAAAGGAGAATGAGCATGATTTCTTTTGTAATAATAGGTTCGGGATATAGGTCAGAATACTATGGGAGAGTGGTAAAAACATATCCAAATCTATTTAGTGCTATGTTTTTATGCCGTTCTGAAGAAAAAGTAAGGCTTGTCACGCAACACACAGGAATTCCGGCCACGACTGATCCGGATAAAGCTTTATCAATAAAACCTGATTTTGTGGTGGTGGCGGTTGATAGGGAGCATGTGGCCGATGTGACCAGGGAATGGGTGCTAAGAGGGTATCCCGTTGTAGCGGAAACTCCGGTAGGTTCATCTATAGAAAAGCTGGAAAACTTGTGGCAGCTTAAGGAATCTAAAAATGCAAAGATTGTCTGCTGTGAGCAGTATCACAGGCAGCCGCTTCTTGCTAATGGTCTTTCTTTTATTTCCTCGGGAATGTTGGGGAAGCCGACTACCGGATATCTTTCACTTGTCCATGATTATCATGCATCGAGCCTTCTTAGAAGGATGCTCATGACAAATGGAGAAAAATACGTATTACATGGTGAGCGTAGGGAGGGACCGGTAATAGAAACTGATTCCCGTCTGTGTGCATCTTATGATGGTCACACCCAAAATGAAGTCAGAGACATTGTACATATAGATTACGAATCAGGAAAAACAGCTATCTATGATTTTGCTTCAGTAGAATATCGTTCATATATTAGATCCCGGCATTTAACTGTCCGCGGTGAAAGAGGTGAGTGGAGTGACCGAATTCTGTACTACCTGGATCAGAATAATAACCCGCAGCGAAAACTCCTAATGCCGGATTTACCGGAGAAATATCGCATATTAGATACCCAGTCGCTTCGAGATATCAGAAGAACCTGGCAGCCGGAGCTTCAGCTGGATACTCTGCAGGATGAATATGCTATAGCTACATTGCTTCTGGATATGAAAGATTATCTGGACAAAGGAAAATCTCCGTATCCGCTTAACGAGGCTCTGGATGATGCGTTATTCTGGCTGTTGGTTCAGGATGCGGTGAACAATCCATGGTGTGAGATTAAAGTACCTAAAATGCCATGGCATGAGTAAAAATATTTACTTGGTATAGTACTCCTCCGGAGTATTCGGGCATATTGAGACGAGTTTCCATTTGACTTTTTTATATTCTTTTAATAAATGTGGTGTTTTTTTAGAGTATAATCAATATGTTGTTATTTTTTATGAGGAGGAGAAAACATGAAAAAAATATCACTTTTATTAGCAGCATCTATTTGTATCACTTTATTGGGGTGTGGAAAAACAGAAACCCCGGAGACCGGAGCAGAAACAGGTATTTCCGTAGAACCCATCGAAAGTATTGTGGAATCAGAACCCACATCTGAAACTGATACGGCCGAAGAACAACATTTTACTGAAGCATTAGACGATGATGGCTCATATTGGATGAGCGGCTACCTGAGGGCTTCAGATAAGGATAGTGCAGGAGAACCGGACGAATATGGAGTTCTTCAGGCAATCATTTATGAGGCGTACATTGAAGATGATTTACTTACGGTAAAAGGAGTTACCAATTTTAGAAATGAAAAAGATCAGGATCCAGTAGGAATGAATGATGTAGAAGAAGTATCATTTATTATTACTGATCAGACAGTATTTCAGATGCTCGGCGGTGATGTTGGTCCGGAGAATGTGACAAAAGAAGAATTTGCTCAATATCTGAAAGACCTCTCAGATACCGGGCTGCTTCTCGACATTCAGGTTTACGGAGCACAAGTAGCAGTAGCGCAGATTTGTTCATGAAGAAGAAAACCGGATATCAATGGCCTGAAAGACCATGATATCCGGACTTTTTGTCTATGGCAGATTTTATGCAAAATGTACTCTGCGTACAGTGGTTCCAAAAGGCATGAGTGAAACCTTTGCAATCTTGAAGAACTGTTTTCCGAAAGGAATTCCCACGATAGTGATGCAAAGAAGGCATCCAAGTACAAAATTTACCAATGCAAGTTCAATACCGCTGACGAAGAACCAGATTATATTTAAAACGAATGATACACATCCGCAATTGGACTCAACTTCTTTTCCAAAAGGATTAAGTGATATAGAAGCAAGCTTGAAGCACTGTAATCCTACAGGAATACCAACAATTGTTATGCACCAGAGGCATCCTGCAACTATCCATGAAAACCAGCTTATAAAACCGCCACAAATTATCCAAAGTATATTTCCGAAAATTCTCATTTTTTTATCTCCTTTGTATTTTGTATTTTTTGTTTGATGCTTATTTATACGAAGGAGATTTGTTGTGTGGCAAAAAAAATAATTTGAATAGAATTCCTCCAGAGTATCCAGGCATATTGCGGCTAGTCTTCCGTTTGGATGATGTGCGCCGCAATCGATAGCGATATGATTAGCAAGTTAATGATGGTAAAATTATTATATGAATAGCACTAATTCTATTATATCTTTTATAATCAACTTAATAATAGTAATCCTCACATTTGCAATGATAATTTGCCTATTCAGGCAGGATGGTAAGTGGAGTGTTAAAAGAGGAAAGAATGCGCTTCGCTACTTTACGACCCAAAGTAATCTTTTGTGTGCCGTTTCCTCTTTGTGTATGTGCTTATTTCCGGGTGAGACCTGGGCATACTATCTGAAGGTTGTGGGAACAGCAGGTGTTACAGTTACTATGCTTACTGTTTTCCTGTTTTTGGCCAGGGTATACGGAATTGGTCCTCTTTTAAAAGGCTTTGATCTATTTATGCATCTGTTAACGCCACTGATGGCCATTGCTTCCCTCTGTATATTTGAAAGAAGGGGAATCGGCTTAGGGGGCGCATTTTTAGGATTGCTTCCAGTTGCGTTGTATGCCCCGCTTTATCTTTATAAGATAGTTTATGCATCGGAAGATAAGAAGTGGGAAGATTTCTATGGCTTTAACGTCGACGGAAAATGGAAAATGTCTTATGTAGTGATGCATTTGGGCACAGCACTTATATGCGTAGCGATGTTTTTTGTGCTGAATCTTTAAAACGAGGAAGGTCAGATGAAAAAAGTTACGGTTCTATTGTGTGGGATAATGATAACTGCAGCGCTTTGCGCCGGCGGAAAAATTAAAGAAGAGGGGAATGTCATGGAAGCAAGTGAAAGCAATGTAGAAAACAGCGTGGAAGCAGAGGTAATCAGTAGTGAAATGGAGTCCTTTGCTTCCGGAATCAAAACAGAGGATACGGAGGGCAGTTCTGAGTCCGATTTTTTCTTAAATAATGAAATTGATGAGCGCTGTCCTATTTTATACGAGGCAAAAAGAGGAAATGTTTCTTACGGGGAGTTTTCCCATGCCACATACTATTCAAACACCTGCAAAATGGAGAGAGGCTATAGCATTCTTTTGCCTGCAGACTATAGTACTGATAAAAAGTACCCGGTTCTTTATCTTTTACATGGCATTTTCGGAGATGAATACTCTTTTTCTCAGGATAGAAGCAACAAGATAAAAGAAATTGTGGGGAATATGGCAGCTGACGGTCTTATAGAGGAGACTATTGTGGTCTGCCCAAACATGTATGCCACATCCGATCCAGAGCAAAAACCGGCTTTTGATAGTGAGAGCGTTCTTCCTTACGATAACTTCATAAACGATCTGGTAAATGATCTTATGCCACATATTGAGAGTGAGTATTCGGTTCTTACAGGAAGAGATAACACATATCTTGCAGGCTTTTCAATGGGTGGAAGAGAGACTATTTTTATTACCCTTCAAAGACCTGAACTTTTTGGATATGTCTGTGCTATTTCGGCGGCGCCCGGAATTGTTCCCACCAAAGATAATTTCATGTCCCATGAGGGCCAGCTTGAGGAGAGCGAAATGAAATTTTCAGATGGCGCTGTTGAGCCCAATGTTTATATCATTTGTTGCGGAACCAGGGACTCTGTTGTGGGAACATATCCCAAGCAGTATCACGAAATTCTTGAATCTAACGGCGCCGATCATATCTGGTATGAAATAACCGGCGTCGATCACGACAATAACGCTATAAAGAGCGGTCTTTTCAATCTGCTTAAGCAAATTGCATATGATAAAAACAGTCAGAATTGATGCGCATAATTCTTACTGATAAGGGGGCTGTCGCACTGACCGAGGAGGAACCAGGTTCGACATTATTTTCAATCATATTAGAGGAAAAATGGAGGATGATCTTCCGGTAAGCGTAGTAATACTTACTGATGGCTATGCGCCGTACCCAGAAGAGGCTGAAACCATGGACATTCCAGTGCTTTGGATAATCACAAATGAAGATGTTACCCCACCTTGGGGGAGGATTGCCTGGATAAAATGCCAGGTAGTATAGACATTATCCTTTCACCCATTGATACATATTGTCATGGCTTACTAGTGTATTGTCTTGATGATATTTAATCAAATTCCCCCTATTAATCCTGCTGAATTATTGGTAAAATAGTAGTAGAAATAATTCAGTGGAGGACTACTAACATGGCGGGGAGACCAAAAAAGTATCACATTCATCTTTCA
>JAEEGL014777454.1_pt1 | contig 13831 bp, 1 predicted proteins | sample 9134231 | NCBI WGS metagenome assembly JAEEGL01 (sample SAMN16246548, study PRJNA631951) | gut metagenome | biome: gut microbiome; feature: rumen; material: fiber-attached | host: Bos | place: Iran: Karaj | collected 2018-10
ATAAAAATGATAATAATAATGAAAATAAAAATAATAATAATAATAATAGTGATAATAATAATAATAATAATGAAAATAAAAATAATGAAAATAATAATAATGAAAATAATAACAATAACCAAAATAATAATAATAATGAAAATAATAATAACAATAATGAAAATAATAATAATGTAAATCCAGATATAGACAATCAATTTATTGTGGAACTTCCACCTGATTTACGTGAAGATGTATTACTTAATTTAGACCCAACAATGGTACCTAATTTATCTTCAGAACTCCAACAAGAATATCACCGTTTAATTAATAGAAACAATAATTTAATGTTTTTGGGTGTTCAAAACCTTAACCCTCTTCGAAATTTAAATATCCAAAATGAAGAAGATTATATATTCCCTTTACATTACACAGATTTCTTGAATGGAATATCTCAATTAAGAAATATGGACATTATTGAAGATTTAGAAGATTATAGAAATAATAAGCTCCAATTGGTTAAATATAAATATACAAAAGAAGAAATTTTATCAAATTCAAAACATAATAAAGAATATTCTTCAATAATTTTACAAGTTTTCGATGATGAATTTATAGAAAATTTATTTGTTTATAATATTAAAACAATTATATCATATAGGCAAAAATATCATAATATTAATTTAAATGTATATTTCCTCTTATTAAATGAATTAATTATGAATGTTCATTTAAGACATAAAATTTTAGATTTAATATTTATTTTATGGATGTGTGATTCTGTATGTATTAAAAATTTGTCGAAAAATAAAACTTATATTGAAAAAAATAATTTAATTAAAAACTTGTATTATTTATATATAGAAATGGGTTTAGCTGAAGATTATTTTTTTGATGATTATGACCAGTTTTTCCAAAATTTCTCGTTAAATTATCAGAAGGAAATGAAAAAATATTTTTTACATACTGCATATAATGAAAAAGGTGGCTATATATCTTTGAAAAATAAGAAAGAATATTTAATAACTAAAAATTCATATAATATAAAAGAAATATTAAATTTAAAGTATGATAAGGGAGAAAATGTATTAAGTAATTTACTAAGTTTAATAATGTTAAATAGTAAAAGTGATATAAAAAAGATTTTCAGTATTAAAATCTTTACAAATATTATACAAAATTGCTTCAAAACATCAAAAGATGAAAATTCCCAAAACAAAGAAAGTAATATTATTAATACTAAATCAAATAATACTAATAATATATTACATATAAGTTGTGCAACTATAGAAAAAATAATTGATTTATTTAATAACTTTGAGATATCTTTAGAATTAAATAAAAGAATAAAATCAAATAATCCAACATCTTTATTAAATGAATTAATGTTAGATTTAAATGTATACCAAATATTACTAGATGTAATTCTAAAAAGAATTACTTTATTAAAAACAGAAATAACAAATGAAATGGATACTTTCTTTAATAATAAAAAAATAGATATTGCTTTATTTAGTAAACCTTTACCAGAAATTGTTTTATTTAAACTTATTAAATTCATAAACAGTATTAATAATAATATTAATAAGAAATATATAACTAAATCAAATGATGTAAAGGAATCAAAAGAAGAGAAAGAATTAATCGAAAAAAATATAAAATTAAAAAAAGAATTATTTTCACAATATAAGACATTTATAGGGAAAATTAGTGATATTTTATTCCCTTGTTGGGAACAATTAAATAAATTATTGTATGATATAAATTTAATGCTAAAAGATGACCAAAAAACCATAGCATCAAAATTAAATAGATTAATACCATATTTAGAAGCGTTTATAACTTTATCTCATTTAAATTTCATTTTTTATGGAAATAATTCTTCTTCAAATATTACAAATAAATTTGTCATAGAAAAAAATTATCAGGCTGAAAAAAAATCACCAATGAGAAATAGTTTTTCTTCTTTGACCGATTCTTCATTTATTAAATTCTTTTATAATTTTTGTGAAAAAAATAAAAAAGTTATTAATATAATTCTACGTAGATACCCCAAAAAATTCCCAAATGAATTAATAATTAAAATATCATCAATTTTAGATTTGGAAAATAAAAAGAAGTATTTTAGACAAGAATTAAAAAAATTACCATTTAAAAAGGACTCTTTAAGAATAAAAGTAAGAAGAAATGGTTCAGAATTATTTACAGATTCATTTGGTTCTTTATCATACAGAAAACCTGAAGAATGGAGAAGTAAATTAATGGTAACATTTACAGGAGAAGAAGCTGTGGACGCTGGCGGTGTTAAGAGGGAATGGCTGACAATATTATCTAAAGAAATGTTTAACCCGAATTATATGTTATTTACCTTGGCTAAAAATGGTACTACATATACTATAAATAGTGATAGTGGAAAATATAATCCAGATCATTTAAAGCAATTTGAATTTGTTGGAAAAATAATGGCTAAAGCTATTTTTGATGTAATGATGCTAGATTGTTACTTTACAAGAATTATATATAAATTAATTACTAATACGCCATTGAGTTATCATGATATGGAGGATTATGATCCTGTTTTTTATAATTCATTAAAATGGCTTTTAGAAAACAATTTTACTAATGAAGAAACTTATCTAACTTATTCTTATAATCATGAAAATTTAGGAGAAATGCAGACCGTTGATTTAGTGGAAAATGGAAGAAATATAGAGGTAACTGAGGCTAATAAATTTGATTATGTACAGAAATTATGCAGTTCAAAATTATATGAAACTATTAAACCACAAATAGAAGCATTATTAAAAGGATTTTATGAGATTATTCCACAAAAATTAATTTCTATTTTTAGTTATAGAGAATTAGAACTAGTTATAAGTGGATTACCAACAATTGATATTAAAGATTGGAAAAACAATACTCAATATGAAAATTATAATGAAGAAACTCCAATAATTAAATATTTTTGGGAAATTATAGAAAGTTTTGATAATGATGAAAGAGCTGAATTTTTACAATTTGTTACTGGATGCTCAAAAGTACCCTTAGAAGGTTTTAGTGCTTTACAAGGAATTGGTGGGATAAATAAATTTAAAATTACAAAAGTTTTTGATAAAAATTTTGAAAGATTGCCTACTGCTCATACTTGTACAAATCAATTAGATTTACCTGAATATCCAAGTAAAGAAATTCTAAAGCAAAGGCTTAAATTTGCTATTAAAGAAGGTAAAGGATTCGGCTTTATATAAATTTTAATAATTGTTCGTATTTAAAAAAAGTTTATTTATTTCATATTTATTATGTATTTATACAAAGCCAAAACTATTTTTTCCTTCTCTTATAGCCAAAGTTAACCTTTCATATAATATTTCTTTATTAGGATAATCAGGCAATTCTAATTGATTTGTACAAGTATGAGCAGTAGGCAATCTATCAAAATTTTTATCGAAAACTTTAGATATTTTAAATTTATTAATTCCTCCAATGCCTTGCAATGCACTGAATCCTTCTAAAGGTACTTTAGAACTTCCAGTTACAAATTGTAAAAATTCTGCTCTTTCATCATTGTCAAATGATTCAATTATCTCCCAAAAATTTTTTATTGTATTTGATTCTTCATTATAATTTTCATATATGGTGTTATTTTTCCAATCTTTTATATCTATAGTAGGCATTCCACTTATAACTAACTCTAATTCTCTATGATTAAAAATTGAAATTAATTTTTGAGGAATTATTTCAAAGAAGCCTTTTAATAAAGCATCAATTTGTAGTTTAATAGTATCATAAAGTTTAGAACTGCATAATTTTTGTACATAATCAAATTTATTTAATTCAGTAACATCAATATTTCTTCCATTTTCTATTAAATCAACAACTTGGATCTCTCCTAAATTTTCATGATTATAAGAATAAGTCAAATAGGTTTCTTGATTAGTAAAATCATTTTCCAAAACCCATTTTAAAGAATTATAAAAAACAGGGTCATAATCTTCCATATCATGATAACTAATAGGTGTTCCACATATTAATTTATAAATAATTCTAGTAAAATAACAATCAATCATCATTCCATCAAATATTGCTTTAGCCATAATTTTTCCAATAAATTCAAAATGTCTCAAATGGTCAGGATTATACTTCCCACTATCACTATTTATAGTATAAGTAGAACCATTTTTAGCCAAAGTAAACAACATATAATTAGGATTAAACATTTCTTTACTTAATAAAGTTAACCATTCTCGCTTCACACCCCCAGCATCTACGGCCTCCTCATTTTCAAAAATTACTTTTAATTTCCCTCTTAAATCTTTTGCATCTCTATAAGCTAAAGAGGCGAAAGAATCTGAAAATAATTCGGCACTATTTCTTCTTACCTGAATTTCCAAATATTTATGACTTGAGGGTAATTTTTTGAGACAGTGTCTGAAATATTTTTGTTTGTTTTCTAAATCTAAGATAGAGGATATTTTTATTATAATTTCATTTGGAAACATTTTTGGGTATTGTCGAAGAATAAAATTGATAATTTTTTTATTTTTTTCGCAGAATTCATAGAAAAATTCTACAAATGAATCAATTTCATTTTTTGAATTTAAAGATTTTAAAGGAAAAGTAATATGTGATGGGGAATCTTTCCCTGAAATAAATTTTTTTTCGAATATGAAAGGATTTTCAGAGTTATTAGTTGTATTTGCATTAGATGAAATAAATTGTAAGTGAGATAGGATTATAAATGTTTCTAAATAAGGTATTAATCGATTTAATTTAGGTAATAAAGTGTCTTGGCTGTCTTTAAGTATATTATTTATATCTAATAATAAATTATTCAACTGTTCCCAACATGAGAATAATTTATCATTTATATTTTTTATGAATTGTTTTAATTTATTCTGCATATCAGTACTAATAGTTTTATCATTATTTTTATTTTTTTTCTTACTACCGGGTTTTTCTATTTCATTTATTTTATTAGTAAAATTATCATTTATATTACTTAGTAATTTGATTAATTTAAATAAAATTATTTCAGGTAATAATTTATTATAAACATCAATATTAATTTTTTTATTTTTGAAAAAATCATCCATTTCTTTGGTGATTTTTTCTTTTATATTTTCAATTCTTTTAATTAAAACATCAAGTAATATTTTATATATTTTTTTATCATTGATCATTTCAATAAGTAATGATGTAGGATTATTCGATCTTTGTCCTTTACTTAAATATAGCGTTGCTTCGAAATTATTAAATAAATCTATTATTTTTTCTATTGTTTCCCTACTTATATTTAATTCATTATGGTCACTATTATTTATTGTATCATCTATATTTATATTTTTTAAACAGTTTTTTATGACTGCAGTAAATATTTTGATAGAAAAAATAGCTTTTATATTACTGCGATTATTTAATAAGGTTAAACTTATTAAATTACTTAGGACATTTTCGTCTGTTTTATATTTGATATTTAGTACTTCTTTTATGTTTTTAGAATTTTCTGTTATGGTATATTCTTTATTAGTGTTGTTTTCTTCTAAAATATATGAACCTTTATCATTGTATTTTGTTTTTAAAAAATAAGTTTTCATGTCTTTTGGGTATTTTGTGGCGAAATTAATGAAAAAGCGCTCATAATCGTCAAAGAAATAATCTTCGGTTAAACTTTTTTCTATATATAAAAAGTATAAATTTTTGAGAAATTTGTTTTTTTCTGGAAGTTTTTTGGACATTAATAAATTTATTAGACACGTGGTATCACAAATCCATGTGTCTAATATTAAATCTATTATTTTATATCTTAAATTATCATTTATAATTAATTCATTTAATAATTCATAATATTCATTAAATGAATTATTGCTTTTTTTTTTAAATGTTAAAATTGTTTTAATATTAAATGTGATTAAACTTTCAATAAATTCATCATCAAATATTTTTATTAATGAATTAGTGTCAACATTAGCATTATTATAATTTAATAAAATTTCTTCTTTTTTATATTTTAATTTTTTTAATTTAATTTCTGTTTTATTTATTCTTGGGAATAATTCTATTTCATCATTTTCACCACTTTCATCATTTATAAAACTGTTTAATTGATTATTTCTACTATCATATAAAGGAATATCTAAAACTAATACTTCATTATTTTTATTAACTAATCTATTATATTCATTTCTTAATTCTGGTGATAAATTTTGTATCATTGATGGATCTAAACTTAATAATATGTCTTCTCTTAAATCCAAAGGTAAATCCATTATAAATTGGATATCTATTTCATTATTTTCGTTTTTATTATTTTTCTTTTCATCATTCTTATTATCTTTTTCATTCTTGAATTCGATTTTATCTTTATCATTATTTGATATATTTAAATTAACTTTATCTTTATCTTTATTATCTTCTTCAGTGTTTATATTAATATTATCTTTATTTTTATCACTATCTTTGTCTTTATCTTTATCATTATTACTTTTATCTTTATTTAGTTGTTCATCAATATTTTCCCTAAGTTCCTCAGGCATTTCACATAACAATTCTTTATTTTTAACATTTTTATCATCATTCTTAATCTCATTATCATTATTTTTCTTTAATTCATTATTTTTGTCTTTAAAATCTTCCAATTTATTCTCTTTCTCTTTCTCTTTCTCTTTTTCCTTTTTATTAATTATTTTTGTTTTAACAAGATTACCATTTTCAATTAAATTTTTTTTGATAATTTTTATGGAATTTTCAATCAAAGTCAAATCATGCATGGAATACATCGAGAAAAAATCTTTCATAATTTTATTCAATTCTTCAAAATATGCTTTTACTGTTTTTTCCTTAGCTCCAATCAATATAAAATGGAAATATCTTTCATAATTTAAATCAAAAGGAAATAAATAATTATATAAAAACATACTAGATGTTTTAATAACAATAGATTTATCTAAATTACTAAATATATCTATACTAATATTAGGCCTATTAAAATATATCAAATTATTTTTAGATTTGGTTCTTAAAACTAAAAATGGAAAAATTATAAATTCTTCATAGAAAATATTTACTTCGGATTTAGCTTGAGATTTATTCATACTTGAAGCCGATTCAATAAATGGATTATAAAATAAAATATTTTCTTCATTATAATTTTGGTTATTATTAATGACTAAATTATTATTATTATTGTTAATATTAACTTCATTTTGATTTTGATTATTATTATTATTATTTTGACTTGGATTTAACCCTAAGGCAAGTTCTAGGCGATTTATGAATTCTTCTGGATTAAAATTATTTTCTCGCTCATTTAATTCATTATTCTCTTCATCTAGTTCATCATTGTTAATTAAATCAAAATTTATGTTGTTTAAATGGAAGGATTCGATATCATTTATATCTTCATTTTCCTCATTTTCTAAAGAATCATCTTCTTCACTTCTCATTAAACTGAATAAGTCTTCTTCTGCGTTATTTTGTGCTAGGATTTGCTCAGGCAGAATTTCCTCATCTTCATCATATTCTTCATCAACTAAATCTTCATTTTCTTCGTTTTCTTCCTCCTCCTCTTCTTCTTCTTCACCCTCATTTGCTGATATTTCTTCGTTTACATTTTCTACTATCTCATTACTATTTTGACTACTATTTTCAGAAAAGCCTATGCTGTTTTCATCATTCCCAAAATTGCTTTTTATTTCCTCTTTAATCTCATTATTATTATCTTTTTCATTTTTTATTTTTTGTTGTTCTTCGATATCCATATCTTTTATATCATTATCTTTATTATCATCTTTATTAATATTTCCTTTTTTTTCCTTATTTTTTTCATTTGTTAATTTTTTCTGATTAATTTTAATAAATTGGAACAATTGGCTCAAATATTTAATTCCCATTTCATGAAAAATTTCATTTTTTTCATGAATTTTCATATTTTTGAGTATAATAGTAATATTTTTGATTATATTATATTCTTTACTATATATTAAATTAGATATTTCGAATGGATTAAATTGATTAAATATATCGCTATTATCATTAAATTCAGTCATAGCAAAAAGTATTATAATACAACTTTTATAGGAGACGACATTTTTAGGATATAATTCATCTATTTTAATCAAAAAATTAAAATCATTACTTTTTTGATTAGCAATATCATTTAATATTAAATTTATTTCATTTAATATTTTTTTTCTGCATTCATTAATTAATAAATATTCATCATTAGTCATATTTCTTCTTTTATATGTTAAAGAACGTATTAAAGAAGTAATAATATTTATATATCTAAAAGATTCAAACAAACTTTGAAAAGAATTGGCTCTATTATTATATTTTCTTAAAGCATCTTTTTTTTCCTTTATTGTAACATTTACAAGTTCTTCATTATTTCTTATATGTGCAGGTAGTGATACACAGTAATGATAATAATTCAATATAGGGAATATATACTTTATTAAATATTTTATAAAAGATATTTTGTGTTTTTTACCATTTTGAAATTGTAGTAATAAAGATATATAACAAGGATATATATGTAAAATGCAATTTAAACCAGCTAAAGAAGAATCTAAATCTATTATGAAATTTCTGGAAAATGTTGAAAATGTTTTATTTTTTGTTATTTCTTCACTAATAAGGGTACTTGTCTTCCAGATATGTCTGAGTAGGGTATAAAAAAGAGATTTGTTCCTTTCAGACCAAAATTTTTCAAATTTTTTGAAAATTTCATCTGAGAGAATTTTATTTTTTACTTTTTTTGATTTTGATGAATAATGACTATCTTTTTTCTTTAAAGAGAAGGATAGTTTATTTTTTTTTTGTTTTAATTCATTTTTTTCTTCGTGATTATATTTATTCAGTTCATTTTTTATATTTTCGATATCTTTGTGATATTCTTCTTTTAATTTTAATATATATATTTTTTTATTTGCATTATCATCTTTTTCTTTATTATTATCATTATTATTTTCTTTTTTATTCTCATTTACATTTTCATTATTTATGATTTCTTTTTCTTCTATAATAAATAATTTCTTTATTACATTTTCAAACATATCATTATTATCAGTCTTAATATAATCAGAACATAAATCAGTAAAATCATCGAAATTAATTTCATTATTTTCACAATCAATGTTTGCTATGGCATATTTAAAAACACTTTCTAATAAATGCTCATATAAATTTTTTTCTGAAAATATTTTGTGTATAAATTGTTTAAAGCATTCATCAATTGTTACAAAATATTTAAATTTATTTTCATAAAAAACTATATTTGCATCTTCAGGATTAAATTTTAAATCTAAAATGAATTTCAATAAATTATTATCATTTAAAAATTGATTTAGTAAATCTTGACTTTTATATGATTCATTAATTTATTAAAGAATTGAATAATAATTTCCAAACTTAATATTAATATAGGTTCATTAATAAAAGATTTTTTTTGCTCTTCATGAGATTCTTTTAATAATAATAAAAATGTTTCTAAAAATGATTTTTTTTCTTTTTCAAAATTTAATTTAAAGTGCTCTAAAAAGCAAAAAATTATATATACAGTCAAAATATTTTCATATATTAATTTTAAAAGTAATTTTTTATTATCAATATTTTTATTTTCATTAATTAAAGTTTTTATAGAACTAAGTGCATTTTCTATCAATTTATTATTATTAATAAATTCTTTATATGCATTAATATTAAGTTCATTATAAAAATTTTTATTTAAAGTTTTATATCTCAATATAGAATAATTAATATTTTTTTTATATTTCAAAATATTTTCTAATTTTTCTTCTTCATTAATTCTAAAATTATTACTTTTAATATTATTTATTTTATCAATTAATTCAATTAAATATAATAATAAATCATTTTTGTCTTCAAATTCCTTAATTCTATACTCTAAATTCATTTTTCTCATTTCATTTACTTCTTTATAAGAAATAGAAGATTTATTCATAATATTACTTATAAAATTAAGTAATTTAATATAATTTTCATTACTATAAGGATATAGTTCATTTCTATGTTTATTAAATGGAAAATTATTATTTTTATCTTTATTTTCAATTGGTATATTATCTTTTGAAAAAATATGTTTTATATCTTCAATAAAAGTATTATCTGGATATAAAGGTATTTTTTCTATTAGTTCTAATATTTTGTTTGTTTTTTTTGTCTCGTTTTTTTTCTCACCTTCATTCACAAATCCTTCTTGAATTACTCTTATAATAATATGATTATTATTTTCATTATTATTATTTGCATTATCTACATTATTATTATTTTCATTATTATTATTGGAATTATTCACATTATTATTATTTTCATTATTTACATTATTATTAATATTATTTGAATTATTTTCATTGTTATTATTAGATTTATTTTCATTTCCATTATTATTAATATTACTATTTTCATTATTATTAATTTCTTCTTTTTCTTTTTCTTTCTCTTTTTCATTATTGTTTGAATCTATTTTTTCTTTTTCTATCTTATTATTTTTGTTTTTTTCTTCATTTTCTATTTTTTTACATTCATTTAAATGATTAATTATTTCTTCATTGGTTTTTTTCCCTTCTTGTATCGCTTGTATAATTTCATAAATTTTAAATCCTTTATTATAAATCTCATTTAAATTTATTTTATCATCATTCTTATTATCTTTGTATACCTGATATAATCTACAACAAGTATCAAATAATATATAAATTCCTTTAGTAAATTCAGAACTATTCATTTCTATATCTTTTAAAACAGATATATTATAATTAATATCATCATTGACAAAAAAAATTTCTATAAAATCATTTAATATAATATATCTAGCATATAAATCTAATTCATTATGTATATTAAAATTTTTAATAAATTCTCCTTCTCTAATTAATATAGTATAATATCCATTATGTGATATAAATGAATATTTTACTATAGATAAAAATAAACTTACAAGTAAATTCCAAAAATTTTTCAATATTAATAATTTAATAAAAGGCAATTCACCCTTAGTATATTCTTTTTTGAAAAAAAATAAAGTATTTTTCGCCACCGCCAGTATCTCTCTCACTCCTCCATATTTAATAAAATAGTAAATTACCAATGGTGAAATCGATTTCCCATTTTTACAATTAATTAAAATATTTAGCATATTAAATAAAGATAAATATATCAAAATATGAGTTATAACTTGATCTTCATTTAATGATTCATTTAAATAATATTTATTGCCTATATATTTAATTAATTGTTTTAGTATATAACTTAATTTCATATAATTTCGCACTGATTCAACATCTTCTTCTTTTACATCGTATAATCCTTTGGCTTTTATCATCTTTCCTAAAGAACAAAAATAATCCATTGATGTCAATAAATAATTATTTATTTTATTTTCTGAATTCAATAATTCTGTATGAAAGTATGAATCATGTAAAATTTCTACTCGGAAATCTTGATTATAATCCATTGGGTATTTTAGATCTTTATAATTATCTTCATCTATTATAATTAAATTAGGATTTGTCGTATGTGGTAAATCCTTACAAAAAGATTGATAGTAGACTCTGATTAATAAATCTCTAAACTGTGGTTTTATTTTTTTTGATAAAAATTTACAATAATAATTTGAATTAATTACCAATTCTCTGTCATTTATGGGAGATATATAACAAGATAAACTTGTTTTAGTTTCAATAGTATCTATAATTAATTCACAAAATAACATAGTATATTTTTTTATATCTAATTTTTCTTTAGTTTTTTGATATATTTTATTAAATGTAAATTCGAATATTCTTTGGAAAACTGATTTTATTTTATTTTTCTGAATTTCATGCAATTTCAAGAAATTTTTAGATTGTTTTAAATTTTTGAATTGTTCATACAAAGTTTCCATGATATAAACTGGGTCTTTTTTAGCTAAAACTATAATAACATTTACTATAGAATAAGTTGAACTTAAACAATATAAAGATACATCATTAATCAAAATATTAAAATATAATTTGATTAAAGATAAAAAATCTATCTTTATATTATTATTTTCAAAAGCTTCTAAATCTTTAGTATTAATTGATATAAAAAATTCATTTATGAAATTTCTTTTACTTTCAAATAAAAATAAAGTTTTACTTAATTGAATATTATCTCTGTATTCTATATTTATATTTGTTATTTCATTTTTTATTTTTTCTCCAAATTTTTTTAGATTTTTAAAAATTATTTCAATTAATTCATTTATTCCTTCCAAATGTATCAAAGCATGAAATGGTGAATATAATTCATATTTATTTAAATCTTTTAATATAAATAAATTATAATAAAAATAATTTTCGTCTTTATTTAATTTATTAAATGTATTTTCAAATAAAATTCTTAATTTATTAATATTATCTTTTATATATTGTTTTCCATCATTGTGTATGCAAATTGTGTATAGCATTAAAAATAATAAATGTATCGCACCATCATATTTTGGTAAATAATCTATAAAGTAATTAATTATTATATTAAATACTTGATTATTTAGATAATTTGGTATTTTAGAAGGAAAAGAATTGCATAATTTAATAAAAAAATATATACTATTAATAATTGAAGGAGTATATTCAGTATTTTCTAATATTTTTTTATCATTTAGTATTTTTTTAAAGACATTAGATAATTCTTGGTCGAAATTTCCATAATTATTTAAATTAGTAGAATTTTGTATTATTCTAATTAAAATTTTATACAATCTATCAATTAAATTATTTCTTTCATTAATAGTAATTTCATGCGTTTTATTATCAATAAATAAATATTTTAAATCACTCGATGAAACAGTTAAATTCTCTATTTCATATATTAATCTAGGTATAATCAATTGATTTATAATATTTTCATCAAAAACTTTTTTTTTCTTCAGCGAAAAAATAACATTATCTATTCTATATGGATATATATTATTTTTCGGAATTTCCAAAATTTTAGACAAAAAATTTAATGGAATTTCTTTAAAAATAGAAAAATTGAATACAAAATTTAACACAATATTTAAAAATTCTTGATTATTGGAGTCTTTTTCAGTTAACACTTCCATATTATTTCCATTTTGGTGTGTTAAATCATTTAAAAAAGAGTGAAATAACCCATTTTGAAATAAAATATTATCATAGCCGTCAAAAGTCACCATGAAAGTGACTCCTGCCTTCAAAAAAATAGATTTTAAATCAATGGAATTTTTTGGGGATGTAATAATTTTTAATATATCATTATAATAGCACTCTATATAACATTCTGATACAACAATTTCATCATCATAACATAATTGATTATCTTTTATATATAAATTTAATGCATATAAAATATATTTTGTGAGAGATAATATTTTATTATTATTTTTATTATCATTACTACATTCGATAATTTCATTTATTAAACTTAAAAAGCAATTAACATTTATTATATAAAGTAATTCATCTCTTATTAAATATTTCATTATACTTTCTTTTTTACTTATTTGTTGCAATATTTTATCCCTATTAATATACCCTTCAGTAAAATATAAATATTCTTTGGAATATTTATCTTTAAATTGTTCTTTTTTTTTGTAATTTTTTTTATTATGTATAATTTCTTTAAATAAATTAAATGGCAATATTTCATTCATTTGTTTTTGTTCTTGTGATGATAATTTATGTTTTTTTTGTTTTAATATTATATTCCATCTTTTATGTATATTAATTAATATTTCTTCGAGTATATTATATATAGAATTATTTATTTTGAAATTATTATTTATTAAATCGATTAAAATATTTTTAAAATTTATAAACATAGGAAAAGTTTTATAAAATCTTTTAAA